>OGOP01002637.1_pt1 | contig 10843 bp, 3 predicted proteins | sample 1552591 | NCBI WGS metagenome assembly OGOP01 (sample SAMEA2580120, study PRJEB22360) | human gut metagenome | biome: human gut; feature: human-associated habitat; material: faeces | place: Denmark | collected 2008/2010 | reverse complement strand
TATGTCACTTGTTGTTGCAATGCTTGCTACTTCAAATGTACCGGTATGGGCAAGTGAGTTCAGTGCTGGTGAAGACGTGACAGAGTTTTCTTCAGAAGCTGAAGCTCCTGTAGTAGACGTACCGGTTGTAGATAATGGAGAAGACGTTGCTGATAATGCAACAGTTGCAAGTGCACCAACCACTGTTACAGCTGCAGAATGGAAAATCAACGGAACATCCTATACAACATTGCCTAGTGATGCAGGTACTGTTAACTACGAAGTGACATTAGATAATTCAATCGAAGCAGGCCGCGATATCAAGGTAGAATTTAAAGATTCTTCCACTAATGAAGTATTAAGCACTATTACAACTGGTACTGCTGGTAAAAATGTTGCTGTAGCTGCATTTTCATTAGCTAAGACTTTTGCAGGAAAGACTGTCTATACAGTAGTTTCCTACAAGACAGCTGACGGTGGATACGTTGCTTTAACTAATAATACATCTCCTTTAACAGTAACAGCTACTGAACCGACAGTTAACGGTAGCATTACTATTGAGAGCAATATTACTGGTAATGTAATCTGCCCAGGTGCTAATCTTAAAGCAAATATTGACAAAGTAGATGTAGATGCTGAGCATAAAAAAGAAGATTTACATTATATCTGGCAGACAAAAGGAAAAAATGATTCCGAATGGAAAACTGTTGGATATGATTCCAATACTTATGATGTAGATATTAATGATTATGAAAAAGACATCAGAGTAGGTGTTTACTTTGGAGATAACTTCTATGATTATAAGACTTTATTCACAAAAGATACTTACACTGTAACAACCAGAAAGTTATCTGCTAATGATACTAAGGGCGGCATCGTGTCAACTGACACTAAAACAAAATTAAAAGATGGCAAAAAGGCGATCAATTTAGGCGATCCTGAGGCTAATAAACTTACTGCAAAAGAGATTACTGTTAAATATAAGGATTTAGAGGGACACAACTATACCTTGGAGTATGGTACAGATTTTACTCTGAGCTATGAACCGGAAGTATTAAATACTACAGGAACAGTAAAAGTAAAAGTTCATATTTTACCTACTAGCACAACAGACTATACTTCTGATACATATGAATTATCTTATGAATTAACTGCAAATAAGGTAGTATCTGATGCAAATGAGTATGCTATTACATTTAAAGACGCATATACCTACAACGGTCAGAAACAGACACCAGAAGTATCTGATGTTAAATATGAAGGCAAAAGCCTCAGCGCAAACGATTATGAGGTACAGCAGATTGGTGCAGATGTTGGTTCTTATAACTTAGTACTCTATATTAAGGGCAAAGGATATCTTTATGTAAATAAAGGTGGAAAAGGAATTCAAACTCCTATCACAGATGAAAAGGATATGCCACTTAAAATTGCTCCAAAGGATATCTCTAAAACAGAAGTTTCCGACAATCTGAAGATCACAATCCCAGATGAAGTATGGGAAGCATCTGAAAGCGATGTTCATAATAACAGTGTAACTGTTAAAGGCCAGACCAAGAAGATTACTGTATATGATAATGCGATTGATGTTACAGAAGAAATCAAAGGATTTACTATTGAACCAATGAACTGGAACACCACTGATGCGAAAAAAGCAATCCGCATTCATGGAATAGGTAACTATACAGGTGATATCACAATCAATGGAAAAGAAAATACACGTACCATTACACAGTTCAAAGATGCATTTACAACCTTCTTTGCAAATGCAGGTGTTGGCCTGAGATATAATGGTAAATTACAGGATGTCCTTGGCGATGCATTAGCAGCAGGAAATGGAACAATCACCCTTCAGGGAACAGCTTTAACTGTAGGAACAAACTTTACATATGAGATCATCTCCGGTGGTACAAATGCTGGTAAAGTTTCTGTACGAATCAAAGGTGCAGGTATCTACAGCGGCGAGATGGAACTTCCAAACGTATATGAAATTGGAAAAGCTGCATTTGGTAAAGATATTAATGGGGTTTCTGATGTAAAAGATAATATAAAAGACAGTTATATCACTGTATCTTATAATCCAAGTCTCGGTGATAAAGGTGCTGATATCAAATCCTATGAATCACTTGCAAAAGCATCTTATAGCGCTAAGATGAAAGTTAATGGCTTTGAACTCAAAGAAGGTACAGATTACTGGTTAGATTATGCTGTTACATATACAGAAGAACTAGATGATAATGTTTTTGGCATGATTGGATATTATCCAACTGTAAATGCAAATACAAAGCTCGGAAGAAAAGAAGGTAACAGTAACTTCAAATTATCTACTGATAAGGGTGCAGATTCAGCGACTGGTTACAGAGATCCTGTTGTGATCGCGCTCACAGCAAAGAATTTACACGACAGTGACATCAAAGTAAGAGTCGTAAGCGCAGATTACAATAATGGAGATACTGTTACACCGAAGGTTGAAGTTGTATATGTTGAAAATGGAAAAGAATATACAATCAGCGATGATTATTACTATGTAGACATCAAAAAAGCTGCTGCTGCTGTAGGAAGTAAAGGACAGGTAAGTATTATCGCAAAAGATAGGGGTAACGTTGATAATGCGACAACAGTTGATTCTGCAAAACATCCGCAGTTATACACAGGAAATCAGGTAGTTGACTATGTAGTTGGCGATGCAACTCTTGAAGGTGGAAAGATCGTAGCTACAAATGATCAGACAACTCTTCCGAGTGTTGTATATGATGCATCTGCTGCAGCAACAACTGAAGGAATCACAATGCCGGCTAAGAACTATGTTGTAAAAGATAAGAGTGGTAATGTAGTAAATCCAAAATATTATGACATTACTTATACAAACAACAAAGCAGTCGGAACAGCAACCATCACAGCAACAGGTAAAGGACAGTATAAAGGCGCTGTAAGTGCACAGTTCACTATCGCAGCAAACAAACTGCCAAGCGGTACTGTAACCCTGATGGGCGACAACGTAGGAAAAGTATACACAGGTGAAGCAGTTGAACTTACAGCCGGAACAGACTATGTTGTAAGCGGTGAGCTTGGAAAACTGAAACTTGGCACAGACTACATGGTAACTTATGAGAACAACGTAAACGTTACTGAAGGTGCAAACAAAGCCAAGATCAAATTTGTAGGTATCAATAACTACGCAGGCGAGCTTGTAAAAGAATTTGATATCACATCCGCACAGATTAAAGCAGAAAACATTACTTTAGGTGATACTACTTATGCTGGCGGCGTGGCAATCAAACCATCTGTTACAATCACAGTTCCTGGTGGAAAAGCAACATTAAAAGAAGGAACAGATTATACAGTATCTTATGAGAAAACAGCTACAAATGTAGGTGAGACAGGTAAGATCGTTATCACATATAACAAAGATAACAAGAACATCAATGCCAAAGATTCTGCACAGACTGTAGAATACAGCGTAACAGCAAAAGACCTGAAAGATGTAACAATCGCAGCTGTTGCAGATCAGGAAGCTACCGGCGAGCAGGTTAAACCGGCTCTGACAGTAACGGCAGGTTCTGTTACCCTGAAAGAGGGTGTTGACTATCAGGTAACTTATGGTGAAAACAAAGAAGTTGGAACAGGTACTGCTACTATTACTCCTGTAGACGGAAACAAGAACTTTACAGGATCTCAGGAAGTATCTTTCAACATCATCAAAGCTAAACCAGAAGTTGGTCAGGCAATGATCACTGATGTGGTTGTTAAAGGCAACACTGTAACACCAGTCCTTTCCGGCGATGTTGACGGAGCAGTTGGATATGACTATGTAATCGCTACAGAAGAAGATACCCAGAACGGCCGTGTAGACATCAGCAAGAACGTGCTTAAGACAAACACAAACTTCTACTATGTACAGGAAGGTACATACTATGCATACTGCCACGCTTGGAAACGTGATGAGAATGGCAAGAAGGTATTCGGTGCATGGTCTAACATCAAGAAATTTACAGTGGATGCTACAACACCTTCCAAACCAAGCATCAAGAGTGTGAAAGTAAAAGGACACACCGTAACTGTTACATTTACAGCATCTAAAGATGCCAAAGGATATGATGTAATCCTTGGAGAAGCTGTAAAGAAAGTAAATGGTGAGAACCGTCCTGTTGATTATGGTAAACTCGTTGTTAAGAACATTGAAGATGGTGTTTATACAGCAACATTCTACAATGTACCAGACGGCAAATATTACGCAGGTGTACATTCCTATAACAAATCATCCAACGATGGAAAGAAAGTATTCAGCAAATGGGGATACAGAAAAACCGCAATTTCTGTAGGAAAAGCAAAATAATCCATTTGGGTAGATTAAATACAGATTCCTAAAAAAGAAAGCTCCAGCCATTTCGGCTGGAGTCTTTCTTTTTGGGGAAATGTAAAAACAGTGTGCCTCTTCTGTTGTATAATTTTCTCTCTTACATCAGTTCACAATCCTTCAATATCTTTTCTATAGCTTCTCATGCAGACAGCGACGGATTTTCTTTATAATACTGATATCCTTTATATTGATGCAACGTTCGGAGTGTCAGACCCCAATGTTCTCTGTTTTTTATGAAACTCTATTTAGATACCGGAATCCCGAAAATAATGTATTATATTTTACTCTGGTATAAGTAAAGAGCCCGGACCAGATGGACCAAAGGCTCTTACTGATAGGGTTTTCAGTTTACCAGTATTTTTTTACATAATTGACAGCTTCTTCTTGTGACAGGGAAAATTCATTCATGATGTTTCTGACTGTATCTGTCTCACTGATATTAAAATTCCTGCAGGTCCTTACAGTCGCACGAATGCCTTCAAGGATACCTTCCCATCTGCCTTCCTGACGGCCCTCCTGTCGACCTTCTTCGACACCTTCCTGCCTTAACTCTTCCAATGCATTACACATATTGATCTGCCCTCCTCTCTGCTCCAATTCCAAAGCATGATCGATCAGCTTCTGTGATTCTGTAATAGCGCCTATCACAATGCCCAGATCTGCCGGGATATCATGGTCACTGTAAACTTCTTTGATCTTCGCATAATCCCTGGCATAGATCAGGCGGCTCATATCAAACACCATGTCTACATCCGGATCACTGAAACACAGCTCCCCACTTGCTCTTACCTGGACCAGATTCATACGGTAATCAGATACCAGTGGTTCTATCTTTTTAGGAATCTCCAGCATATCCTTTAGGGAAAACGGACCATCCCATTCACTTTCTCCATAGTATACACACAAACTGATTACCGGATGCAGCCGATCGGTCTTCTTAAAACCTGACAGGAATTCATCCGCTGAATGGAAATCCCCGTTTTTCTTATTTACTGCTGCAATCTCATCATATTCTTTCATGTAAGAAAACGCATCTCCGACCATATGGCGCAGCGGCATCGCATAGTGGATCTTTGCCTGATTTTCCAGTCCCCAGAGAACAAAGTCCACACCATATGCCGTCTTCTTTACAACATCCAGGATCTTCTGTACTGTTTCCGCATGACCGTTAAATTTCAGCATGGAGGAAACATCCGTATCTGCTTCTGTAAGATCCTGCGGCTTCAGCACCTGTTCCCCGTTAAAAAATACTGCATTGAACAGATCCGCAAAATGTCTGTTGTCTCTCCAGAAGTTCTTCAGTATGGTATCCGGTTTGATCTTATTTTTTTCCGTCGTATCCATCACCTCCCGTTGATTTATTTCTGTTATCAATATAGCATAATTATTACCTTGTTTCCACGAAAGGAACTATAAAAATTATTAAAAATCTGAAAAGTACAGAGTCGGATTGTTTAATTTGTTCTTTTTTCTCATTCTGTCAAATGTAAACGATTATATAACTATAAAAATTCCGCTCTGATGCGTAAAAAAGGCAGTTATAAATAACTTTTTTCAGGGTTGTGCATAAATTTCTAATCAGAAAATGTGCTTTTCAATCAAAAATTAACCTGTCCACCACCCAAAGGGGAACTATAATCATGACAAAGATTAAAAACACAAAGAAGGGCATGGCAAAAAAGACATTAAGTATGTCACTTGTTGTTGCAATGCTTGCTACTTCTAATGTGCCAGTATGGGCTGCTGAGTTCAGTGCTGGTGAAGATGCAGTTGTAACATCTGACGCAGAAACACCGGCTGTTGATACAGCAGATGAATTTACAGATGATGCTTCAGCACAGGCCGCTGTAGTTGATGAAGCTCCGGCTGTTGAAGATACAAGTGCTGATGTTGCTACAGCAGCTGATAAAACAGGATTGGCAGTTACACTTGTAAATGAAGATGGCAAAGTAGCATTAGGAAACGTAGCCAATGTAAAAGCTACTATTCAGTCAGGTATTGCAAGTTCATTCACAAGTGATAAATCATGGCCATCAACAGGAGAAAAAGCTTCTGGTGCGGAAACAAGAACACGTGCCAGAGTTGACTGGGCTGTTGATGGTGGTGCTGTTGTATCAAATTATTTTTATAATGATGAAACATCAGTTAATATTCCGGATTCTATTAAAGCAGCCGCAACTATTGGAAAAACTGTAACTGTAAAGGCTTATATTGAAACTGTAAATACTAGACGTATTATCGCAAACAGCTACAGATGGGGAGATACTACATCAACATCAGCCGAAACTGTATCTTTCAAAGTAATTGGAAACAGTGCAGCAGATTATTGTGCATCTACACCTTTAAGCGCAGAATGGGGAACTAAATTATCAGATGTTGCTGTTAATCCAACTATGCAGTATGGTGCTTCTTATGAAAATGGTGCATGGTACAAAAATGGCCAGAAAGTAGACGCAGACTATACAACAACTCAGGCTGACATTACATCTACTTTTGAATATAAAGTAGCATTAAAGAATACAGGCTCTGATTTTGATGGCGCAGAGGTAACAGCAGCTACATTAGCAATTATAGGTAAATCAGCAGCTTCTATTTCTACAGTTGCATGGAGTGGATTTTCTACAGAAGTTGCAAATAATGGAACTTTATCCTGTGATTATGATGGAAATGCACATCAGATAACAATTGACCATATTACAGCTACCAATGGTGATAAAATTTCTGATGCAAAACTGAAATATACATATACAAGAGATGGGGCTGAAACAACAGATTTTACAAGTGCAGGAACAATTACTGTTACAGCAACTGTAGTTGAAGCGGGCGTTTTAGCTGAAAATACAATAATCACTACAACACTTACCATTAAAGGAACCGATATTTCCAAAAATAATGCAGCTACTCTGACAACTAATCCTCTGGTTTATAACAAGGCTCATAATTATTTAAATCTTTCCGGCAAAACTGGAGATGCTCTTGCCGAAGCAGTAAAAGAAGCTGGCATTGTAGTAGAAAAAGATGGAAAAACTCTTACTTGTGGCGAAGATTATACAATTACAGCCGTTACATTAAAAAATGAAGTTGGTGCTGAAAAAGTTCAGGTAACTGTTAATGGAATCGGTAACTATACTGGAAGTATTGTTAAAAAATTAGATATCACAGCTGCTGATGTAAGCAAAGCAACTGTTGTAGATATTCCAGATCAGCCTTATAGCGGAAATCAGATTAAACCTGCAGTAACAGTCACAGTAAATGGCGAAACATTAGTTGCAAATACAGATTATACTGTTGAATATTCTAATAATGTTAATGTAGGAAAAGATGCAACTGTAACAATCACTGGTAAAGGAAACTATACAGGTACTATTACAAAAACATTCGAAATCACATCTATTTCACTTGCAAACCTGAAAAAAGCAATTGAAGGAGACCTTGAATGGAAAGGTACTAAAAATAATGTACCAGGTACTGGATATGATTATACCGGTAAAGCAATTGATCCAATCAAAGACGCTTATGGTTGGAAGAGTGCAAATGCTGTATGGATGAAAGGAAGAGATTTCTCTGTAACCTATGTTCCGCAGAACACAAATTCCGGAGATGTAAAAGTAGTTCTTACAGGTATTAATAACTATGCCGGACAGACTGCTGAAGTTAATTTCAAAATTAACCAGGTTAATATCTCCAAAGTAAAAGCTGATCTTTCCAATGTTACCTATTCTCCAGATCTCGATAAGAAAAAAGATGAGATTAAAGCTGGATTAAAAGTAACATATAAAGATACAGAATTAGTGGAAAAACAGGACTTCACAATTGATAATATTTCTATCAGCGGAAAGAAAATTTATCTGACATTAACAGGTATTAAAAACTTTACAGGAACAACTACTGTATCTGCTGACGTAACTGCAAAAGACATCAGCACAGTTATTCTTCCTAAGATTGATGCACAGAAATATACAGGATCTGAAATCAAAGTCATAATAGATGGAAATAATGGTCTTAAATTAACAAGCGGCAGTGACACTTTAGCAGAAAAACTGGCTTTAAAAGATGGAGAAACCACATTAAAGAGTTCCGATTATTATATTATCAATGTAGAAAATAACACTAAAGTTGGTACAGCAACTATCAACCTTGGTGGTAAAGGAAACTACACAGGAAAAGTTTCCCTTAGCTTCCCTATTGTTGATCAGGAATTAAACGGAACTATTGTTGATGGAACTACAAAATCCACTATTCTTGGGGATGTAAAATATAAATACAGTGACGCTTCAACAATTAAGGGAATTACTTATACTGGCTTAAAGGTTATGGACGAAAATGGTAAGGATATCACAGATAAATGCGATATCACTTATAGTGACAACAAAGCAGTTGGACCTGCCACAATTACCGCAACCGGAAAAGATGGATTTAAATTTAATGCAGTAAATACCTTCCGTATCACACCAGCAAAACTTACTGGTAAGTTAGCATTAAAGAAATCTTCATTTGATTATACTGGAGAAGAAATTAAACCAGAATATACATTTACTGCAAAAGATGGAGATTATACTTTAGTAGAAGGAACCGACTATAAAGTAGAATACGAAAACAATGTAAATGCGGTCAATTCCAGTTCAACCAAAAAACCTACTGTAAAAGTTACAGGTCTTGGAAATTATGCAGGAACAACTGATGATGGTAAAGAAATTACAATCACTATGCCATTTACAATTAAGCCTGTAACATTAACAACTACTGATATTGTTGCAAATGATGTTGCATATGCAAGTGGTATTCCTGTAAAAGCAAATGTTGTAATCACAAACTCTAAGAGCGGAAAAGCTTTAGTAGAAGGAACCGATTATAAAGTTACAATTACTAAAGGTGGAACAAATGTAGGACCTGCAGAAGCTAAGATTGAGCTTACTGAAACAGGCAAACAGAATTATGTTCTCGCTGACACTATTGCAACTGTAAAATTCAATGTAACAGCATTTGATCTTTCAAAAGCAACTATCAGTGAAATCACTGATCAGACTGTAACAGGTGAGCAGATTAAACCAACAGTTGTTGTTATGAATGGTTCTGTAAGACTTGTAGAAGGTTATGATTACGAAGTAACTTACGGTGATAACAAAGAAGTTGGTGAAGGAACTGTAACAATCAAAGCTCTTAACTCCAACAAGAACTACACCGGAAGCCAGACAGTAAAATTCAACATCGTTGAAAAAGCTGCTGAAGTAGGTCAGGCAATGATCGCTGATGTAAAAGTTTCCGGAAACACTGTAACACCAATCCTTTCCGGTGATGTAGACGGAGCAGTTGGATATGACTATGTACTTGCTACAGAAGAAAACACAACTGACGGACGTATCGACATCAGCAAGAACATCCTTTCCACACATACAAACTTCTACTATGTACCAGAAGGCACATACTATGTATACTGCCATGCATGGAAACGTGGAGAAGACGGAAAGAAAGTATTTGGTGAATGGTCCAACATCAAAGAAGTAAAAGTAGAAGCTACCACACCTTCCACACCAACCATCACAAGTGTGAAAGTAAAAGGTTCTACAGTAACTGTAACTTATACAGAATCTGAAAATGCAACAGGATATGATGTTGTTCTCGGAACATCTGTTAAGAAAGTAAACGGAGAAAGACGTCCGGTTGAATATGGAAAACTGGTTAAGAAGAATGTAGAAGAAGGAACTGTAGAAGTAACCTTCACAAATGTACCATCCGGTACATACTATGCAGGACTTCATGCATACAACAGAACTTCTGCAAATGCAAGCAAAGTATTCAGCAAATGGTCTAACCATAAAACTGTAAGAGTAAAATAATCCCTTTGGGTAACTAAATACAGATTCCTAAAAAGAAAAGCTCTGGTTTTTATGATCAGGGCTTTTCTTCTGCAAAATCACATATAAACAGCCAGACTATAGACCTTCATCTACTGTCTGGCTGTTTCCTGTTAAAGATTATATTCTTTGTATAATTGACCACGTCTTTCAGAATCTGTTGACACAACCTGTATTTCATCAATTCTCTGCTCCTGGATCAGTCGATTGATCAGACTTCCCAGACGTGCCTCTCCCTGCGCCGGTCCAATTGCCTGGCCCTCTGCCCGTCCAATCGCCTGACCTTCTGCCTTAAGTCTTTCAGATTCCAGTTCCAGAACTTTTCCTCCCATAATATCACCCAATCCTTTCCGGACAGCCTCTTCTTCCTGACCGGAAGAAGCTTTCGGGGGATGTACACAGAAATCCTGAAGTTCTTCTGGAAATACAGTACTGAAAAACAGGCGTTTACTCTTACTGTTTTTCTCTGGAGCAGACACATAGGCAGTTATCTCCCTTGCACCAAAAAGATTCGTAAGTACACGGCGTACACCTGTTAGGATACTTTTGATCGCAGTTTGTATGTTCCTATATATCTGTCGAAATCTTTACGCTGACAAATCAGCAGTCCAGATGGTATAATTAATATTATCAATAAATTTCGGGTGGAGGT
>OGOP01002631.1_pt1 | contig 10862 bp, 9 predicted proteins | sample 1552591 | NCBI WGS metagenome assembly OGOP01 (sample SAMEA2580120, study PRJEB22360) | human gut metagenome | biome: human gut; feature: human-associated habitat; material: faeces | place: Denmark | collected 2008/2010 | reverse complement strand
GTTGTTGAAGTATTTATAACAACCATGTTTATTGATTCACCAGTCAATTTAATTAAAAAATTTAACCCTATGTTGCCTGAAGGTATTCGACCAGCTAAATCAGGGGAACAAACCAGAGCTGAATTTATTTCTATCACCTTAAGCTCAATTGAGAAGATTAGTACTGTTAGATTAAGAGTTCCTGATGATTATAAGAGTTCGCCTGCCAAGTGAACATTGGTTAAAACTTTGAAAGATTTACCGAAAAGATTACCCGATGGAATCCCATTAATTGATCCAGTACAAAGTATGAAAATCACTGATGATGATTTCAAAAAACTTCTACAAAAAATTGATATTTTAGATTCTAAAATAGTTTCTAATCCATTGAATAATAGCGCTAGATTGGATGATTTATATGCCAAATACACTGCAAAAGTTGATTTAAACAATCAAATCAAAAAATTAGAGGAACAAATATTCCAAGCCAAATCAATCATTCAATTAGATCAATTATCGAATATGAAACGAGTTTTGAAAAAATTAGAATTCACTGGTTCAGAAGAAGTTGTTGAATTGAAAGGTAGAGTAGCTGCTGAATTATCTACTGGTGATGAATTAATGATTACTGAGTTATTATTCTCCGGGTTTTTCAATGAGTTAACTCCACAACAAATTTGTGGATTAGTGTCAGCATTTATTTTCCAAGAACGAGCTAAAGAATTACCTAAATTAAAACCAGAACTTGCTGAACCAGCAAAAGTTATTCATGAAACTGCTAATAAAATTGCTAAAATTTCAAAACAAAGTGGATTAGAAATTGTTGAAAAAGATTATATTGAACAATTCAATCTTGCCTTAGTTGAAGTTGTATTTGTATGGTCTAATGGTGCTTCATTCAGTTCAATTTGTAAAATGACTGATATTTATGAAGGTAGTATAATTCGTGCCTTAAGAAGAGAAATCGAATTGATTAAACAATTGGTAGATGCATCAAAAATCATTGGTAATCAAGAATTGGTTGATAAATTTGAAAAATGTATTGAATTGATCAATAGAGATTTTGTACAAGTATCTTCATTGTATATGTAATAATAATAATAATAATATGTGTACTAATAGTAGTAGTAGTTGATTGTATGAAACACACGACTTTTTCTGGTAGAGTTCGTTTGAATTGGTAGTGGAAATGGTAGAAATCAAAAATCTGGTGGAAGGCGAGAAAAGGAAAGAAAAAAATCTTTGAGGTTAAGCTAACTTTGCCATCAACATTGACGTATACTTATATTCATCATTTCCAATAATTCCAACTCAGTGGACCCAATTGAATAGAATATCTCAATAGATTATAAATTACTATCCTCATTCTCAATTTAACAGATCATGTCGGATCCATTTTCAATTAACGGAGGTGCAGCAGTAGCCATGATTGGTAAAGACTGTATAGCAATAGCCAGTGATTTAAGATTAGGACAACAATCGCTTGGTGTGAGTAATAATTTTGAAAAAATTTTCAGTGTTGGCGATAAAACCTTCTTAGGATTAACTGGATTAGCTACTGATGTGATTTCTTTGAAAGAATTATTTAGATTTAAAACCAATTTATATAAATTACGAGAAGAACGTAATATTGAACCATCAACATTGGCAAATTTGGTTAGTTCATCATTATATGAAAGAAGATTTGGACCTTGGTTTGTTAGTCCCATTGTTGCTGGATTAAGTAGTAAAGATAATAAACCATTTATTTGTGGATTTGATTCGATTGGATGTATTGATTTTAGTCACGATTTCATTGTTAGTGGTACTGCTAGTGATCAATTATATGGGATGTGTGAAAGTTTATATGAACCAAACTTGGAACCAGAAGATTTATTTGAAACTATCAGTCAAGCCTTGTTAAATGCTGTTGATAGAGATGCATTGAGTGGATGGGGCGCTGTTGTATACATAGTGACTAAAGATAAAGTGATTAAAAGGGTATTAAAAACTAGACAAGATTGATTTATATGTATAGAGTGTTCACAAATAATACATGATTTGATTTATTCGAGTTTTCTCGTAGGAAAGTAGTCTACATTATATGTATTGAATCGTGACATGTCTTCAACGTATCCATCTATATACAAGTGATTCCGATATTGGTCTAAGCCTTCGACAAGTCCCAAACTGAAAATATAACCTTCAAAACAAAATAAAGCAAATTCGTGATATCTAATAATCTTCAAACTAAAATAGATTCAACTTATTTCTTCGAGGCAACTTCTGCTTCTAATACTTTTTTCAAATATCCATTCTTACCATATGCTTCTTCTTCTGCTTGTTTCTTCTTCAACTCCCAGTTTTTCCTCTTTTCTCTAGTTTCCAATATTCTCAATTTAGAATCTTCAACTCTTTGATAATGTAAACATTGAATCAATTGTTCTTTTTCAAAATTACACATTCCTAAACATTGTTTGAGAAATTCTTGTCGATGACACTCTTCCAAAGCATCCATTAATTTATCACAAGTATTGAATCTATTTTTATCTAACTGTGGATGCATGACTAAGTGTGTGGATTTTAAGGAAAATTTATTCTTCAAGTCAAATAATGATGTAAAAAGTGGTTGAGATGTTCAGTGAGTTTGGTAATAAGGTATAGTAGTTGTCGTATAAATGATCTATGGAAATAACAAAATGGGATTTGAAAATATACCAAGCGATTTTTTTTTTTGGTGATGTTTTCTTTTGTTAAATTCCGCTTTAGTGCAAAAATATCAGTCTACTTTTTTCTTATTACAAATCTACGCCTAGAGGTTCGATGTCATCCTATACACATGGCTATTCCGATAGCAAATGTAGTGCCAAACAGTCAACCAAGAATCGTGCTGCATTGTAGATAATCCTACTAAGAAAAGAATTATGTAGCTATTCTGTAATAGAGCCAATTTAACTATTAACTTCCTTAGAATTCACTTAGAAAGCTAGATTTAGGTGGGCTGCTGTGTTTATCACGTGTCTCTATCAATAAAAAATCTTGACCAGCTAATGACAATACATCAGTTATCATCGACAAGTTGCCGGATAGTACCTTGTATAGGAAATCTATCCTACCTAGTAATGGGATTAAGTTGAGGTTCGTTTTCACTATTGTAAATCAGTCTAAGAACAAAACACGTAAGATTCCACAGAACCCGCAACAACTGGAACTTATCGACAAGGAAAAAAAACAAAACCCACATTAAAACCTAGCCAACACAAACTATTACAATCACCAACAGGCACAACCATGACGAAACCCACAAAAGATAATAATGACGATGTATTAGATTTTATCAATTCATTACCTGATTCTAAACCAGGTACTCCCAAACCATCCAAAACTTCTGGTTCAAATACAGGAGGAGGCAATGATTCGACTGAAAACAAGGAGGATTTATTAGATTTTTTGGATGAATTGGAACAACATGAAAAGACCAAAAAGACCAAAAAACCATCTAAATTAGCCCCTAAAACAGCAAGTAAACCAACAAGTAGTGATGCTGACGATGAACCAACCACAGGAACTACTACTGATAAGTCAGACACTACCAACGAAGATATTGAACCACAACAACCCCAAGAAAAAACTGAGGAAGAAAGTGATAATCAAGATATACCTAATCCAATTTCCTCAATTACCAGTTGGTGGAACCTGGAAGGGTCTAATAAAGTTAATTCACTTTGGGGAAAAATTACTGATAATGCTGAAAAATTATCTGAACAAACATATCAATTGGCCAATGATGCAACTAATCAATTAAATACTCGAGCTAGAAACTTAGATACTGATCAAATCACAGGTCAATTAAATAATTTGTTTCACAATGTATCCAATACATTAAAGCAAGGGTTGATTGAAGAAGCTGACGAGATTTTAAATGTATCTATTATCAATGAAATTAATTATGATGCCATTAATGTGAATATCTTGGTATTAGATAATTTCTTAAAAGTAGTTAATCAAGTTGAAGGTAGAATTCACGTCAGACTAAATGAATTTAATCAAGGTCAAGAAGAACAGATCAAAAAGAACCAAGAGGATCAGGTTGAACATCATCAAGAACAATCAAATATAGTTATTACTTGTAATGCCAACCAAGATGAAGAGAATAAACTTGTTTATTTCGAAATAACTTTGAAAGATATTACTAATGGTATTACTATCACTAACAAGAGTCAATCATTACCATTACAATGGTGGAAATGGATTCAAGGTGAGAAATTAGAATTTGACGAATCCATTGATCCTAAAGAATGGGTGAAAACTTGGGTCAAGAATGGATTGGATTTGAGTGTTGGAATACTGGTCCAACAGTACATTATTAACAGAATGGGTGTTTGAAGTTTTGGTAAATTCTATGAGTGCTAAGTAGTATATTATATTTTTTTTTTTTTGTTTATATTAGGATATATTCGTATAATTTGATTTTTCTTATGACTTGATATTTGTAACAGAAGAATCAAGGAATAGGTTTGATTTCTACAGGTAAGACGTTTTTTTGAATCGTATATCAGTAAGTCGTTTTATTTTTGTAATTTTTTGGTGTGTTTCTAGATATCATATAATAAACACAGAAAAGATTATACATCTAGGATGATTTAATATTTGTAATCACCACTAATCCATCTATTGACCATGTCTAAAGCGTTTTCTGGTTGGTCATAAGGAACCATATGACCACCACCAAACACTCTCAAAAATGTAAAATGTTTGTAATTTTTAACTTCACCAGCAGCATTCTTTCCAACTTTCCAAGTCTTGACAGGAGCTTTGCTGAATCCCTTAGATCCACTCCATTCCAATCTGTTAGTCCAAGCTTGATTACCTAACCAGTTACAGATGAAATCTTTGTCACCAGCATAAATCAAAACTGGTAATTCCTTCTCTAACAAGTCAATGACATTCTTTTGGTAAGGTTTCATCCAGTCACCAGCAAACATAAAGTTTCTGTTGATATCAAAATTACATGATTGATATTCATCAACTTCAGCACCTAATGCTTTTTTCACTTCTGGCAAATTCAAATATTGATCAATGTATTCCAATTGACTGTAACACAAACTGGAACCTTCACACATAGTTCTAATGTCATACACATTTCTACCGGTTTTTTGATATGGTCCCATTTGACCATTGTTACAGTAGATGGTGGCTGGAACACATGACCAAACTGAGCCACTTTCGTAACAAGATTCAATCAAAGAAAGACATCTTGGTAACAGGTTAAGCATACCATCACATTCTTCTGGTTCCAAAACACTTGGTTCGCCACCTTCACCACAGGCCATTGGTTCATAGTATTCGTATTGGACCAATGGATCAGTTAATCCATTACCAATCAAAACTGAGGTCAAGTTGAAGTTACGTTCGGGGTGAGTTAAAATTTCACTGGCAAAGGCTGGAATATAATGCCCAGCATAGGATTCACCAGCAATATGGAAATCTAAATTGGCATATTCTGGGAAGTTCTTGAAGAATAATTGTAAAAAGGCATAGACATCTTTACCAGCAGCAATGGTGTTAGAAACAGATTGAGAAGAGTATGAGTAACCAACGTTGATTGGTTGGTCTAAGAAGATAACCGAGGCATTAGCGTTCCATGAATGAGGGTTGTACACTGGTTTCAAGTTTTTATCAATTGAGCTTGGACCCAATTCGAAGAACAAACCAGTCAATGAGGAACAACCTGGACCACCATTCAACCACAAAATAACTGGGTCGTTCTTAGGGTCGTTTCTACTTTCAAAGAAATAGTAGAAAAAGTGTTTATCTTCATCAACAACATCCAAATAACCTGAATACTGTTTAACGGTATCGATACCTAAATCCTTTGGGGTTGATTTAATTCTTAACTTGTGGTTTGGAACTTGGGCATCAGTGACATGGAAATCAAATTGTTGAGTAGTAATTTTACCCTTTTTTGGTGGTGCTTTGAAATTCAATTCAGTGATGGAGTTTGGGAACTTCATCAACATTTCCAGCCAGATGTTCTTAATTTCTGGGGTTAACCCATCTAATGGTTCATTCATAACTTTAGCAATGGTGCTGATAATATTAGCCTTACCTTGCTCAAAAGTGTCAGTCAATTTTGAAGTCAATTTATCATAAGATAAGTCCAATTTCAATGCTTGTTGAATGTTGCTAAATGGGTTTTGAACAACCAAAGCATTGGTAGAAGTAGCTGTCAATGCCAAAGTGGCAATTAAAGTGGATTTTGATAACTTCATGATGTTTTTAGTTGTCCTTGAAGTTAATTGGAAAAAAAAAAGAAAGAAAGAAAGAAAGTGGGAGGGAATTTTTTTGTAGTTACAATTTTGGTGGGTTTTTCTTGGGGCTTAATCAGTGTGGGAGAGATAGGGAAGAGGTGGAAGTTTATTATTGAGGGCGAAGTTTAGTGCAAACAGCAATAGTTAAGGAATATGTCGGGGCGAATTGATAAGGAATACAGAGAGACAATGTCGTGCAAGTCGGAATTCGGCATCTAATTTGCCCAATCAAGCCAGCTATGTAGTCAACACACACGACTAATGATATCATTAATATTGGAGCCGTTGAAGTCGTGTTATGCTATTCAAAAAAGGCACACTTTGGTACTGATACTAATAAACTGTGTTAAATCGTAGAAGTCAAATAAGATTTGAGTTGTAAAAATGCTGTTCACTACGGATGACTATGAGTCGTTGTGAGATATACTGTAAAATAGGTACTACGTGTGGTAAAGGTATTGTTCAATATTGTGGGTGCAAGAATTAGGGATATAACTCGTAGTTTGTAGAGGTGTAGTTATTTTTACCTCGGAAAAAGAATTAACTAAAACTCTATATTACTTTAGTGGTTATATTTGTGAGTACTTGGATTGACAATTTTGCATATGTGATTAGTCATCATCAATAATGTGGCTTCACAGTAAGGTTAAAATTAATGTGGATCATAATTCCGCGTCACAAAAGATAAATACTATAAATACAGCGTTGGATCGGAATTTCTTTACCCTTTTTCCATCTTTCCCTTTGCTACAAGAAATCACTTACCATGACTTCACATACCCATCCTGTTAAATTAAGTAGAACATTTAAGACAAAATACGGTGATGAACTTTCAATTGGAACTGGTACCGGTACCAAATGGAAAAAAGATTCAAAATTGGACGAAATCAATCAAGAATTGGTTGATCAAATTTTGTTGGCCATAAAGTTGGGATATAGACACATTGATACTGCTGAAGTTTATAATACCCAAGCAGAAGTTGGTGAAGCAATTAAACAATCGGGTATTCCAAGGGAACAGCTTTGGATCACTACCAAATACAACCCTGGTTGGAATGATATTAAGGCAAGTAGTGCCAGTCCCCAAGAATCAATTGACAAAGCATTGAAACAATTAGGAACTGATTATATTGATTTATATTTGATTCATCAACCTTTTTTCACTGAGGAAAACACCCATGGCTATTCTTTAATTGACACATGGAAAGTATTAATTGAAGCCAAAAAACAAGGTAAGATAAGAGAAATTGGGGTTTCTAATTTCGCTATTAAACACTTGGAAGCATTAAAAGAGGTTTCTGAACCTGAATTTTACCCAGTAGTCAACCAGATTGAGAGTCATCCGTTCTTACAAGATCAATCGAAGAACATCACCAAGTACTCTCAAGAAAACAATATTTTGGTGGAAGCATTTTCTCCATTGACCCCGGCATCAAGACTCGATGTCAACCCATTGACCGAGTACTTGGAAGAGTTGCTGAAAAAGTATAACAAGTCCCTTGGTCAATTATTATTGAGATACACTTTACAAAGAGGTATTTTACCAATCACCACCTCGGCTAAAGAAAATAGAATCAAGGAATCCTTAGATGTATTCGATTTTGAATTAACTAAGGAGGAATTTGACAAGATAACCGAAATTGGTAATGCCAATCCTCATCGTGTCTTTTTCCATGAAGCATTTAAAGATTTATAGAAAGTTTAGACTGTAATATATATTTATTTATTAATTACTGATAACAACAAGTATTGCTCACGCACGGACATAAAATTTTGGAACGGCAACAAAAAAAAACTTCACCATAAACAGAGATCTCGAAAAATCCATTACATATGATGGGGTTTAAGAAAATATTCAAGGTTGAAAACCAAAACTCAGAGTATAAGTTTTCCAGAAATGATATAAAGTCTAGTCAACTAGGGAAAGGGATTACCGGATCAGTTGACTTGTATCAATCTAAAACACTACCACGTTTCCAATATGCTGTGAAAACATACTATACTAAAGATATTCACGAATCCAAAAAGGATTACAAAACCCGAGTGTTGTATGAATATCTAATACTATCGGAACTATCACACTGCAACATTATTAAAATTTATGACTATGATGTATCGTTCTCTGGATCAACGATAAAACTATTCTTAGAATTGGGTACTGCCAATCTAAACCAATTGATAATCAAACAAACAAACACCTTCAACATAAACGAAATGTTGTGTATCTGGAAACAAATCACCAACGCTGTCAATTACTTGCATGAATTGGATATATGTCATCGAGATCTCAAATTAGAAAATGTGGTATTTGATGTTAATTATAAGTTGATCAAAGTGATTGATTTTGCAACTGCTCAAAAACTCAATAACGACGAATTATCCCGTGGCTTGGTAGGATCTGAGAGTTATACTGCTCCTGAAACATACTCATCAATACAGTATGATGGAAAATCAAGTGATGTATGGTCTTTGGGTATAATTTTGTGCTATCTAATTAACAAAAAACAACCATGGAAACTGGCAATGTGGAGTAACTCTGACTATCAGCAATTTATTAATCAAGATAATTTTCTGCAAGAACCATATTTTGTTGATTTTCCAGTTGAATCGTTGTTATTGACGAGTCAAATCCTCGAACAAGATCCGTTGAGACGAATTAAAATTAATGACTTCTTTAGTGATAAATGGTTTAGTCTTATTCAGTATTGTGGTTGTGGTGTTGCTGGTGGTGGTATTGACAACAAAACTTGTGGGATTGATCATGGGAAATCCTTCAGAGTCAAAACCTAGCTTGTCATGGGGCAAAAAAATACTAGAGACAGTGACTATTTCTTTTTTGACTCCACTTTTTGAAGTTTTGACTTCTTTGTTTACCCCAATGTCACGTGATCTCGGAGATGATTCATCGAAACTTTTTTTTTCTTTCCTTGTTGGTGTTGTTGTTGTTGTGTCTTGTTGAACTGTTATAAAATAATGTAACAGGCTCACTAAACAAAAAAAAAATCTTGAAATTTCTTTGGAAAAATTTTCCATCAAATCCCATTCCCAACCAAACTATATTCTACCCATAATGCTTTCATCTACGTTACGTCGTTCTGTGAGAGCTCAATCCAAGAATTTGCCAGCTTTTGCAAGAAGAGCCTATGCCGTTTCTCCATCTGCTCAAGCATTAATTTCCAAATCCGTTCAAGATGTTGACCCTGAGATGGCGGATATTTTGAATCAAGAAAGAACCAGACAAAAGAACTCAATTACTTTGATTCCATCAGAGAATTTTACCTCTAAAGCAGTTATGGATTTGTTGGGTTCAGAAATGCAAAACAAATATTCTGAAGGGTACCCTGGAGAAAGATATTATGGGGGTAATGAAATAATCGATAAAGCTGAAGCATTATGTCAAAAAAGAGCTTTAGAAGCATTTGGATTGGACCCATCTCAATGGGGGGTTAATGTACAGCCATTATCTGGTGCTCCAGCCAATTTGTATGCTTATAGTGCAATTTTAGAAGTTGGTGACAGAATTATGGGTTTAGATTTACCTCATGGTGGTCATTTGTCTCATGGATATCAAACCAACACTACCAAGATTTCCTACATTTCCAAATACTTCCAAACCATGCCATATAGATTAAATGAAGAAACTGGTATAATTGATTACGATACTTTAGAAAAAAATGCTCAATTGTTTAGACCTAAAGTAATTGTTGCTGGTGCTTCAGCTTATTCTCGTGTCATTGACTACAAAAGAATGAGACAAATTGCTGATAAGGTTGGAGCTTATTTATTGTCCGATATGGCCCACATCTCTGGGTTAGTTTCTGCTGGTGTTACTGATTCACCATTCCCATATTCTGATATTGTCACCACTACTACCCATAAATCGTTGAGAGGACCAAGAGGAGCCATGATTTTCTTTAGAAAAGGAATCAGAAAGGTTACCAAAAAGGGTAAAGAAATTCCTTATGAATTGGAAAGAAAGATCAATTTCTCGGTTTTCCCAGGGCATCAAGGTGGTCCACATAATCATACTATTTCTGCTTTAGCAGTTGCTTTAAAACAATGTACTGAACCAGAATATGTTAAATACCAACAAGAAGTTGTTTCTAATGCCAAACATTTTGCTGATGCATTAGTCTCCAAGGGTTTCAAATTGGTTTCCGATGGTACTGATACTCATTTGATCTTGGTTGATTTAAGATCAAGAAATATTGATGGTGCTAGAGTCGAAGCTGTTTTGGAAAGAGCCAACATAGCTGCCAATAAAAACACCGTTCCTGGTGATGTATCTGCTCTTTTCCCATCAGGTTTAAGAGTTGGTACTCCAGCTATGACCACTAGAGGATTTGGGCCAGAAGAGTTTGATAAAGTTGCTGAATTCATTGATCAAGCTGTTAACATTGCCATTGAATTAAAAGCTCAAGAACAAGGTAAAGTACCAAAAGAATTATTGGCATCATTTAAAAAATTGGCTGATGAAAGTGATAAAGTTAAACAATTAGATAAAGAAGTTGTCAGTTGGGTCAGTAAATATCCTGTCCCAGGTGAATTGTAATCTCGAAGGGAAGATTAGTATATAAATAATATAGAAAAAAA
>OGOP01002626.1_pt1 | contig 10895 bp, 6 predicted proteins | sample 1552591 | NCBI WGS metagenome assembly OGOP01 (sample SAMEA2580120, study PRJEB22360) | human gut metagenome | biome: human gut; feature: human-associated habitat; material: faeces | place: Denmark | collected 2008/2010 | reverse complement strand
GACTTTGACTATGGCGACGAGGGCATTCTGGCCGCACATGCCGCAGTCGATGCCGCGCAGCCCGCTGCGCTCCGCGTTGGGCAGATGCGCTACCGACGGGTCGTGATCTGCGGCTGTACCTGTATCCGCGCATCGACACTGCAGCTTTTGCGGAGCTTCTCCGCAGCGGGCGGCGAGCTTGTCTGGATCGGCACACCACCGCGCTATATCGCCGGAGAAGCATTCTCCGAATGCGCTTCGCTTGCGGCAGCAGGCATAAGACTTCCACTGCGCAAATCGGATGTGCTGCGCTATTTCCGCGCGCAGCCGCAATCGGTCAGAATTATGGATGACAACGCTGCCGCAGAGATCTATTTGCAGATGCGGCAGACGGATGACTGTATATTTGCATTTTTGTGGAATAAAAGCATGAGCCGGACGCTGCACGATGTCCCGGTTCGCATCCCCGACGGCTTATACGCTGAATTGTGGGACTGCCGGGACGGGGCTGTATATGCGCTCCCGGTGCGAAACAACTGCGTTTCGGTCAGCCTTGCACCGGGTGCGGTGCGCACAGTGCGCCTTTGCCGCGAACAGCGTGCGCTCCCTCCCCTTCCCCTTCCGCCGCAGACCGAGCCGGTCTTCCTTCGCTCCCCTGCCGGTTTCCGTCTCAATGAGCCGAACGTGCTGCCGCTGGATCGGGCGGCACTCTGGCTGGACGAAGAACTGCTCTGTGCGCAGGATGAAATTCTGAAGCTCGACCGCACGCTGCGCGGGCGGCTGGGCATGGAGCAGCGAAGCGGCGAAATGCTCCAGCCATGGGCACGAAAAGGGCCGGATACATCCTATCCGATTCGGCTGTGCTTCTCCGTTTTGTGTGAGCAGCTTCCACAGACGCCGCTTCTGCTGGCGCTGGAGGATCTGCCTGCGCAGACGCTGACTGTCAACGGCATGGCCATTTCGCTTTGCAAGGCGGCAGGCTTCTGGGTCGATTCCTGCTTTTCCCTCTACACACTTCCGGCAGCTTGCTGGAAGCTGGGCGAAAATCAGATCGAGTGGACTGCAGCGTATTCCGAGGTCTGCGGACTGGAAGCGGCGTATTTGCTGGGAGACGTTGGCGTCTGGTTCCGTTCCGGAACACCGGTAATCGGGTGTCTGCCGCAGACGCTGAAAATCGGAAATCTTGTTTATCAGGGGCTTCCGTTCTACAGCGGCAAGGTGCGATATCTGTTTGACGTACCTGCCGATCAGAAATTCTGGCTTCAGCTTGACGCTTTCGGCGGCAGCTGCACCGCGGCAGCTTGCGGCGGGGAACGGACTGTATTCTGGGGTTCTGACCCGATTCCCCTGCATTCTGACGCGGCGCGGACGCTGGAACTCGAACTGATTTTGAATCGAAGAAACACATTCGGGCCGCTGCACCGCTTCCCGCGTAAGCAGCCCTATATCGCGCCGGACAGCTTCACCTGTGACGACGCTTCCCGGTACTGCCTGTATCCGACCGGCCTTCTGTGCGCGCCGAAGGTCTATTTTGAAGAATCAATATGCTTCGGAGGGATTCAACGATGAAGAACCAATTTTCCGCAGACTATGCTTCCTATGAAATTTTTGAGCCGAACCGCAATCGCTTCTGGTACAACCAGCTGTTCAACGCAGAGGGGTACACGGCAAGCGTCACGAATGTCGGGCACGGCACCAGCCGTTATATCGACCAGACCGCCACGCATGCCGTTCTGAATGAGCGCGAGGAACGGTTTCTCTATCTGCGAGACGAAGAAAGCAAAGCATGCTGGAGTGTCGGAAAATTTCCGCTGATGGAGCCGGTTGACCGTCTTTTCTGCGAGCATTCCATGGGCTTCTCCCGGATTGAAACAGATAATCTCGGAATTGAAGCCGCGTGGACGCTGTTTGTTCCGGTTCACGGGTATCATGAGGTTTGGCTGCTGCGTCTTCGCAACACGACAGACCGGCCGCGCACGATCAGCGCGTTCCCGCTCGTCTCGTTCGACCTCGGCGGCTTTCAGCAGCCCGCCTATTACGTGCCCTTCAACTGTACGGAGACGATATTTGACGGGCAGCTGCAAGGCATTTTCGCATGGAACAAAAACCCGCACAACCCGCACCCGCGCTACAGCGGCTTTTTAGCCAGCAGTCTGCCGCCGGCTGCGTATGACGGCTGTCTGGAACGGTTTCTTGGCATCATGGGCTCCACTGCACGTCCGGAACGACTGCTTGCAGGGGAAGCCTGCACCAACAGTCTGACGACGGTGCTTGGCCTTGGCGCGGTTTTGCAGAATACCGTAACGCTTTTGCCGGGTCAGAAGCAGACGATCTGCTATACGGCGGGGCTTGCTGTCTCGCTGGAGGACGCGCGTGCGGCGGCGCAGGAGAGCTTTCGCGATCCGCAGTCACAGCTGGAAGCGGCGCAGCGCGCAATGCGGCAGAAATATGACACGCTGCACGCGCAGACGCCAGATGTGCGCGTCAATTCCATCTTCAATTACTGGACGCAGAAGCAGGTTGATTTCTGTTCGCTCGGAAAAAAGGCCGTGCGCGATAATGCGCAGGTCGCAATGGCGCAGCTGAATTTTGCGCCGGAGCAGGCGGAGCGGACGATCAGCGAATGCCTGTGCCACCAGTATCAGGATGGCCACGCTGTTCTTGGCTTTGGCCCGACGCTTGACCCAAATCTCTACTCTGACCCGCACATGTGGCTGATCCTTGCATGCTGCGAGCTTGTAAAGGAAACGGGCGACACCTCGTTCCTGCAAAAAAAGCTGCCGTTCCAGGACGGCGGCGAAGCGGGTGTCTATGAGCATCTGAAGCGCGCGATGCAGTATATGATAAACGACGCGGGCGCGCACGGGATTCCCCGCATCCGCTACGCCGACTGGAACGACGCGCTGAATATCGACGATCCGGAGGCGGAATCCGTCTTTATGGCCATGGCAATGGCGTGGGCATGTAAAGAGCTTGCCGCGCTCAGCCGTTTCCTCGGTGATAACGCATACGCCCAGCAGCTGCTCGAGCAGCGGGCAGCGCTGGTCGAGACGATCAACCGCAAGGCCTGGGACGGAGAATGGTATTTGCGTGCGTTCAGCAAATTTGGCCCCGTCGGCTCGAAATCCAGTCCGACGGGCGGCAACATCTATATCAACCCGCAGGTCTGGTCGATCCTGGCCGATGTCGTACCGGAAAACCGGCTGGACGCAGTTCTGACTGCAATCGACAAAATGGACAAAAAATACGGCATCCAGCTCTGTGAGCCCGCCTACCCGCACTATGACAGTCATGTCGGCAGAATGTCCGGCATGCTTCCGGGGCTGTTTGAAAACGGCGGCGTGTATAATCACTGCAACGCATTCAAGATCATGGCTGACTGCAGGCTTGGCCGGGCGGAGCAGGCGCTTTTCACGCTCCACAAGATGATCCCGGACAGTAAGGACAATCCTGTGTCCATCACCGGCGCGGAGCCGTATCTGTTCGTAAACTGCTGGTGCATGCACCCGTCGTTCTTCACGCGGATCTGGTTTGGCTGGTTTACCGGCACATCCGCGTGGGCGCTGCGCGGCTTCTATGAGGGCATCTGCGGCCTGCGGCGGGAATACGGCGGGCTGCGGGTGCAGCCCTGCATTCCCGGAGCGTGGAAGGAGCTGACGCTGACGCGCACGTTTCGCGGCTGCCGGTATCACATTCATATTTCCAACACAGGAAGCGGGAAGCCGGAGGTCACAGTCGACGGAAACCGGCTTGCAGATACTCTCCTGCCCGTTCTGAACGACGGACAGATACACGAAGTGGTTGTACGGACATGATCAGGGAGGCAAACGCCATGCAGATCAGTGTCATGAGCTTCAACATCCAGCATTGCCTGAATTACCGGACGCGGCAGATCGATTTTGATCTGTTTGCGCAGGTGATCCGGCAGTCCGGGGCCGATATCGTCGGTCTGAACGAGGTCAACGGCAGGGGTGCAGGCGCAGACTATCTGCCGCAGGCCGAGATTCTGGCCGAAAGGCTGGGATTTCACGCCTATTTCGCACAAGCGATCGCGTTTGATGGTGTCAATCCCTACGGGAATGCGCTGCTGTCCCGTTACTCGATCGAGACGGCGCAGACCATTCTCATACCGGATCCGGAGACACGCGGATATGCCGGGTATTATGAGACGCGCTGTCTGCTAAAGGCCGTCGTCCGGACGCCGCAGCCGCTCACCGTCTGTGTGACCCATTTCGGGCTGAACCCGGATGAGCAGGTGCTTGCGCAGGAAACGGTTCTTGCGCAGATTGAAGATCAGCGCTGCGTTCTAATGGGCGATTTCAACATGACGCCGGATGCGGAGCTGCTGCAGAGCATCCGCGCCTGCATGACTGATACCGCCGCTCTGATTCAGGGCCCTACCGCCACCTTTCCCTCTGACCGCCCGGACAGAAAGCTTGACTATCTGTTCCTCAGCCGCGATCTGACCGTGCAGAGTGCGGAGATTCTGCCGGTCATTGCTTCCGATCACAGGCCATATTTTACAGTGCTTTCCTTTTGAGTACAAGCTTTGTATTCCACAGATACCCATCCCCTTTGCCCGTCATTTCACCTAAAAACTACTTATATGAGCAATCGGAGGAATAAAAATGAAAAAAGCATTGTCTCTTATCCTGGTATGCCTTTTCCTCGTATCCATGATGATTCCGGTATCCGCTGCGCAGTTCATAAATGCTTATGAGACGATTCAAGCGGAGAATTATTCTGAAGCTTCCTGCGCTTCTGTGTTGGGACTTGGCTCCACACATTATCTTGAGAACTGCTTGGATGCGGGCGGTGGAAAGAATGTATTTGACTGGCAGAGAAACACATATTTCAAGTATGCCAACGTCGATTTTGGATCGGATGCCGCCTATGGCTTTTCGGCACGAGTTGCGGATTTTTCGGATCACGCCGATCTGAAAATCATTTTGGACAGCATCAATGGTCCCGTAATTGGAACCCTGCACATTGTATCAACCGGGAAGCAGCAGGACTGGGAAACGCAGTCCTGCCCAATTACGCCGACATCCGGTGTGCATGACGTCTTTCTGAAGTTTGAAAACAATCCTGCGAAAGCTTCTTTGAATTATTTTACGTTTCTGCATACTGTCCCCGAGGAAACAGTGCGCCCCACATACAGCTATGAACCGCTTCCAGCCAATTGGCAGGGACGCGATACACGACCTGATACATGGGTCGCTACGGATATGCTTGGTGAAGCAGTTGCAGACAATAGAATGGCAGGAAATCCGCGCAGCAACAAATATGTCGGTATCTTCTATCACCTGTTTCTAACGCGGAAGCAGGGCGAGGTGTATGATAATTCCAGGCTTCTGGAGGAAAATTATTTTGATCCTGCGTATGGGCCTGTCAATACAGACCATTTCTGGGGGAAACCGATTTTTGATTACTACAGAAATATAGACACCTATGTCATTCGGCGGCATGCGCAACTGTTATACAATGCAGGCGTTGATGTAATTATTTTCGATACGTCAAATGCGGGCTTCCCATTTGCTCCATATTGGATGGCAATTGTAGATACACTTTATCAAATGCGCGAAGAAGGCCTCAATACACCGCAGTTTGCATTCCATACAGGCGATGGGACAGATGGAACCAACAAATTGGCCGCATATCTTTACAAGAACCTCTATTCTACCGGAAAATACAGAGAACTTTGGTTTATGTGGGATGGGAAGCCGCTTATGTTGGGAAACAGCACACAGCTTTCCGCGCAATACCGCAATGTCTTTACATTCCGTCGGTCCTGGGCGTGGCAGAGCGGTGAAAATCAATTCCCATGGCTGGACAATACGCCGCAAGGCTATGGCTGGAACGAATCTGCTGACAAACCGGAAGCAACCAGTGTATGTTTGGCGCAACATGCAACTACAAACAAAGGCAAGTGTTATTCGGGCGGCGTAGAGCCTGCAAATGTATCGGAGGAAACCACGCTTGAACTGATAAACTTTCGTGAGCAGTGGGAGCATGCACTTTCACTTGATCCAGAATTTATCTTTGTAACGGCATGGAACGAATGGGTTGCTTCCAACTATTACGCAGCTGAGGGGCAGGATTTTCTGGGAAGAAAACTCTCTGCCAATGACTATTATTTCGTTGATGAATACAATCCGGAATTCAGCCGTGATATTGAACCGTCGGATGGCTTTCTTGGTGATGAGGCATATATGAAGCTGGCGCACTACATCCGCCTGTTCAAGGGGGCGCGGGCAGTTGGTGCTGCCAATGGAAGTCATACGATCAGCATAAACGAAAGTTTTGCACAGTGGGATACGGTTGAACCTGCTTTTTATGACAGTGTAGGCGATGTCACACACCGCAATGAGCTTGCCTATGCCGGCTATACAACGCTTGTAAATCAATCTGGCCGAAATGACTTTGACACCCTTAAAGTGGCTTACGATGCCGAGAATCTTTACTTTTATGTAAAAACTGTAGATAATTTGACCACGCCAGCTTCCGAAAACTGGATGACGCTCTTTATTGACGCAGATCAAAACGCGCAGACCGGATGGAATGGGTATGACTATGTATTAAATCGGAGACTATCCAGCGACAGTGTGGGCATTCTCCAAAAGAATGTCGGTAATGCGTGGAAGTGGGAGGATGTTGAAGCTATCCCGTTCAATGCAAGCGGAAATGAACTTCAGCTTGCCATCCCCAGAAGCGCTGTAGGACTGGACAATGCAGAACTGCACTTCCGTTTCAAGTGGGCTGACAATTTCGGTGAAAGCGGTAATATTATGGAGTTCTATAATATTGGCGACACTGCACCGGACGGCCGATTCGCATATCAGTTCAATCAGGTTTCAACCTCTGCTGTGCAGAGCAGGCCTGCACGCGACAGATATGCAGGACAGGTTGAAGCGGTTGGTTCCGTCTATGAAGCGGAGTATGCAGACCGTTCCATCTCACTCCCAATTGAGTACGAACATACTGGCTTCAGCGGAATCGGATATGCCGGAGGCTTTTCTTCCACAGGCGCATCGCTGTCGTTTTCCGTGGCAAGCAAAGACGCTGGAATTTATAAGGGCATGCTTCGGTATGCTAATGGTCAGGCTAATAGCCGAACCTTAAGTCTTTATGTGAACGGTACATATGTGCGTCAGCTTACGCTGCCTGTTGTTGCGCCTGCCGACTGGAGTCAATGGGAAATGCTTGCATTTGATATTCCGCTTGATGCTGGTAAAAATACAGTTGTACTTGCGCGTGATGCACAGGATACCGGTGAAGTCAACGTAGATTACTTCTCCGTAGATTTCAGCAAAGGCCGAACATTCGAGTGCGAGGATGGCATACTGCGCATCGCACGATGCAACACAGATAAGCAAGGTTATCACGGTCGCGGCTTCACAGATACGTGGACACAAATTGGCGCCTCTGCCACGCTTCAGATCGAATCAAGCCGCGAAACCGATTACACGCTCCAGATCCGCTATGCCAACGCACAACGAGATGAGAAAACATTGAGCCTATATGTGAACGGGCACAAACTTCAGCAGGTCATATTTCCCGTTGTAGCGATGTCCGATTGGAATACTTGGGGAACGGTTTCTTATCGGGTGCCGCTCGTGTGTGGAAGCAACTCCGTTATGCTGAAATATGATTCTGGAGATAGCGGGAATATCAATATTGATGCTTTAACATTAGTACCAAAAAGTGCTTCATGGCTGCAAGCAGAAAACGCGGTTCTTTCTGGCGGCGTTCAAATCAACTGCAATCATAGTGGATATGTCGGAACCGGATTTACAGATTCGTGGTCTACTGCTGGTGCAAAAGCATCATTTACTGCGAATTGTGAAGCGACAGGATATTATGATCTCATTGTCCGCTATGCAAATGGCGAGGCAAGTGGCCGGACACTGAATCTGTATGTGAATAGGAAATTTGTGCAGACGCTGCATTTCCCAGTTGTCTCAAGTGCTGATTGGAATGCGTGGCGTGAAATATCATTTAGTAAAATACTAAAGCTTTATAAAGGGATAAATTCAATTGTTTTAGCCTACGACAACGGCAATAATGGTAAGCTCAATATCGACAGCATTGCATTTCAATAATCACGCTACTGATATTGCCTCATATGTTATGAATTGAACATTTTTCTTTCGGGTCGCAGATTTTTTCTGCGACCCGAAATTTGTTTCCGCTCCATAGTCGGTTTTCTACATGGATTGCAACGCAAGGTATGCCCTTTTGAAGTTACAGGCTTTGTTCATCATAGTCCAGCAAATGATCGTCCTGCTTATGCCCCAACGCCAGCCGCTTCTGCATGAGCTTTTTGCGGCGCTTGGAGTCGATACGGATGCCCATTGGATTGCTGGACGGTGCGGCATTATCGCGGAAAATTTTCCCCATCTGGTGGAACAGGCGGACAGTTGAATTCAGAAGATATTCGGACGGAAGCCGTGCGAACTGAGAAGTTATGGACGAAATATGCTCATCTGTAAGCAGCGGATTTGCAGAAGTCTGCGCAGAAGATTCTTCAAGCTGACAGCGCAAACGCTCCGCTTCCTGAATGATGGCGTTCTTGATGGCACGGAATTCTTTCTGCTGCGAGAGTGGATTGTGTTGTCTCGGTTTGCTTTTGTAGTAGCCCTCCAACGTATCGCGCAGGTCGTTCCAGACGGCATAATACGCAGCAACCTCAGGCAACTTTTCGAGTTCGTCCACGATAGAATCCACTTTGTCTTTCAGCGGCTTTTTGAGATAGCCATACTGCTTTTTGCCGCTAACTGTACGCAGTTCCAGCGCAAGCTCCAGCAGCTTTTTCTGAATCGACTCCGGCGGATTTTCAACAGATTCTAACTGGTCAATGATTCTGCGCATTGCTGCTCTTGCAGCTTCGGTCACATCTTTATAGGCAATATCTTTCTGAACATAGACCTCTTTCAACTCATCCGCATAGATCATGTTCGTCAAAACAGACTGCAAATGTAGCAGCTTGTCTTTGCGCAGAAATCCGTATTTCGGGTCATCCGACCAGAGCATCATGTGAATGTGCGGATGATCGCCTTCGTCATGAAACGCCGCGTACCACCGAAGCTGCAACGGCGGAATCTGCATGGCTTCCGCAAAATCCGCCTGTTTGGAACGCAGCAGCGCCCGCCAACTTGCGGCGTTGTCATAGCCAAGGCGTGCAGCATCCTCCCGCCTAAGAGAGTAAATAATTGTCCAGACGTTGCCTTCATGCTCTTTCAACTCGTCCATTGTTTTCTCCAAATCGACCGCGTCCTCGGCTCCAAACAAGCCGTGTTCGCCGTGCTTTTCTGCGCGAGGCCGTGTGGCAATATAGCGCATATAAATGCTGTCTGCGTTTTCATCCAAAAGCTCCACGCCGTCGCGGGTGGCGATATAATTCATATAACGACCGGCACGTTTTGGATTCAGAAAGCCTGCTTTCTGAATCAGCTTTGACATTTTCACACGCCCCTTTCGCTTAATAGCACATCTTCAAAATCAATCTTACCGTTCGTTCTTTTGACTTCCTCCATGCTGAGTCCGCGCATTTTCTGATAGCTGCGGGCATCAATATCTGTATCCGAAGCGAGAATATGATTGTTGACATTTTGCTCAACTGCCAGCTTGAAAAGCTGCCGTCCAATGCGCTCTGCAAATCGGTCCAGCGTTCCGGCGAGTATCTGCTGCAAGACTTTCGGGAGATAACGGTCAGCTTTTTCGGCGTATAAGAAGCCGGTATAAAATAAGATTGCCTTTTCAATGTATTCGCTGCGGCTCTGACATTGATCGTCTGCATAGCAGTCATCGACGAGCTGCTTACACTCCGGCGTGATCCAGAGTGCAAATTTTTCTTTTCCTTTTACCATTTTTCTGTATTCACCTCGTGTTTTTCGTTGGAACCCCTCTGTTTCCCTTGAAACGGCGGGCTTTTTTCATTCCGCAACGCCCTCCGGCTGTTTTTCGCTGTGTTTGGAACGCCCTCGTAAATCCCCGAAACTGCCCGCACCGCGGGCAGATGTGACCGCCGCGGGGCGCGCACGACACCTTGGCTTTCTCCTGCTCGCCGCTTGCGGCTCGTTCCTCCGCCGAAAGCCGCCTGCAGGCTTGCTTCTTCTGCGTTTGCTGTTTCCGCAACACCCCCGCACGTCGGCGCAACGTCCGGTTTTGGGGCTTCTGGCGGGTACGTGCTCGGCTGTGCCGCGAAAGCCGCACAAATCGCCGACACGGGCGCGACGGCGCGGAAGGTGCGGTCGGTCACAGCTGCATCTCCTGTATCTGCTCCGATTTCGCCATTTCCGGCTGCGGATCGGTGGTAATCGCGTACCATTGACCATTCTCAGCCTTCCTCACGGACACCAGCTCCTGCTGCAGCAGTTTTTCTGCCGGAACTGGTATTTCCCACCCACTTTCGCCGGTATGTGCCTGCACCGCCGCGCCCTGCCGGAGCTGCTCTGCATCCTGGGCAGTCAGGTCAACGTAGCCGAACGGTGTCATGAAATGAAAACGATCTTCCGGGCAAGCTTCCAGCAGATCTTTGAGCGTCTGCACCGGTTTTCCGTTTTGCTCTGCCGGAAATTCTTCACAATAAAATTCCGTAGACATTTTATCTCCTTTTTCGTTTTTGCAGCGCTCCTGCACGGCGACGCAACGTCCGGTTTTCTGGTACTTGGCGGGTACGCGCTCGGCTGCACTCGGAAAGCCGCACAAACCGCCGACACGGGCGCGACGGCGCGGAACGCGCTGCCGGTTACATCTGCATCTCCTGCGTGGGCGCATCCTGCTCCTGCAAAATCTCCTGACAGAGCTGATTCAGCGGTTTGTGCTCCCGCTGCATACAGTAGGCCTCCATCTTTTCACGCAGCACTTCTTTCTCTGCTGTATTCAGATGGTAGGTAAGAGATTGATCATCGATT
>OGOP01002624.1_pt1 | contig 10898 bp, 9 predicted proteins | sample 1552591 | NCBI WGS metagenome assembly OGOP01 (sample SAMEA2580120, study PRJEB22360) | human gut metagenome | biome: human gut; feature: human-associated habitat; material: faeces | place: Denmark | collected 2008/2010 | reverse complement strand
GGTCTGTGTCGATTGCAAGATGCAGCTTTACATTTTCGCCATCTGTGCACAATATCTTTCCCAATACCGTAAGTCCTGCAAAGCCTCGCCGATACGCGGTCGGTACACTGAGAAACAATCTCCCGGACACAATATATTCAAACTCCAAAACACTATTTTTCAGCTTGCATCTTTTCTCAAGAATGTACATTTTTCGATTGTCAAAAATCACACATTGTCCAACCTCCAAATTTTCATAAGATGTGACTCTGTAATATTCAAAATCAGATGCATAAGCATCCATTTTGCCTTTTACCTTCCAATATCTTTCATCAATCCCATGGCTGTAACTCTCTGTTTTGATTTGCTTAGTATCCATTCCCACTGTTTTGCATCCAAACCAGATCGATGGTTTCGATGCGGTTTCAATCGGGTATATCACTGTATGAAAATGACTGGCCATTCGAATTGCAAATTCCCAGGTTGTCTCTCTATAACGAATGATTGGCCTTCCTATCTTTTTCTCATCCACATCAAAGGTACATGCTGCCTGCTCTTCAGATACACAATCTTCGATAATCTCTTTATAACTTGCAGAGACATCCTGAAAAGATTTTGACTTTCTTACACGATCCATCCCTTCCGTTGTTGATACAAGTTCAAGTATGATATGATGTATTCGGTTTTCAAAACAGCATTCCGCAGTTTTTACATATCCTGCAAATAATATATTTTCTCCGGTATATACCTTTACCAGCATGTCTTCTTTTGTATTTTTCCACTGATCATATGCCCCAAAATCTGTAGCCATACCAACGAGATACGCTTTGGCATGCTGATTGGGAACAATTTCCATAAAAAATTTTTCTATTTTTTTTATGCCAAATGCTTTCCCTACATTCACTTCACCCTGTGTTATCAATGTTCTAAACTCCTTACTGCATATACACCTTCGATCCTTCTACTGTTATGCTGTCCTTCATTGTAATTTTGCTGCTGTTTTGTGTTAAGATAATCTGTTCTTCCGCATTTACATTAATGGCTGCATTGGTACTTAAAATGTCAATTTCATCCTCTGATTGAATAGAAATTTTCTTATCACTTACTATTGATATTCCTTCCTCGTCATCAAGTGTAATACTCATTCCATTATTATTCGTCATCACAATTGTAGTAGGTGTCAATTGAATTTGCTTATTATACTTATTCGAAATTGACTTATTATCCGGATTACTTCTCGGTGCATTTGCACCTCTTGCTGCTCCTGTATTTCCAGTATGTATAGAACTTATAATGTATCCATCGTCCTCTATTTCATCAGGAAAATACAACCTTACATGATCTCCCTTTTCTGGCATACAATACCAGCCTGTCCCATCCGGGGACGAATAAACTGTAGAATATGGAAACCATTTGGCTTTTGATTCCTCCTGTCCCCCATCAACATCCACGGCCACCTTCACCGTATCATTGCTTACAGCGATAACCGATGCATTTAATGAAGCGCCCGTTAATCCCCAGTTATATAACGTTTCTACCATAAACCCTCTTTTACTTCTTAACTCATAGGTATGGATAATTTCCGCTCCACGCAAAACACTGTCTGCCTGATATATATACAAACTTTGCCCATCAAATTTTACTTTCTCTCCCAGTTCACGAAAATCTCTTGTGGTTACTTTGATATAATTAAAATCCCCTGGCAATATATCCAAATCTTTATGATATTCCTTTTTACAATTTCCCTTTGAATAAGACAAAACTTCTATCCCGTATTCTTTTTTCTGTGTATTAAGTCCAAAATCGCAGGATACATTTTCTTTGTCATAACGTGGAATGAGTGGCTGATTATGTAATGAGGCAAGCCTTGTTAAAAATGTCCAGTCATCCTCTTTATACTGTACAATAAGCTTTCCAAGCGGTACTCCACATGCAACATTCTGCAGTATATTTATGTTTTGATATGATGCACTAACAGTGGAAACAAGTTCTTCATATGTCATGTTTACATTCTGAAAGGTTCTGGTTCTGATGTCATTCGAAAGGAGTCTGGTTCCATCTCCCAGTTTTATAGTTGCGATCTTAACACCACTTTCATTACTTATATCCACACTCAAAATCACACCACAAAATAGTGGTTTGTCTTTCCCGTTTTCCTGTGTATAAAATGATGCAAATTCGTTGGTAAGTACACTTCTGATTACTTTATTCTCATCAGACGCAGCAATCATGCCCTTTACAATTGCATATCCGTGTTCCCCAACTTTTTTATGCATTTTAAAATAAATAACTGAGATCATCTTTACAATTGAATTGGTGATAATATACTTTTCCATAACTTATTCTCCCTGTGAAATTCTTATTGTTTTAAGAACATCCATAAATACAACCCGCCAATTCTTTAAATCCTGTTCCGCACAATTACATACTCCATTCATCAGCTTTCCATCTACACTTGTAAAAAACATCAGATTATATAATCTTCCATCAATTCCATGACTGATAAAATCAAACCATGCAATTGTTGTTCCATATGGATTCACTTCAATTTTTTGCTCCATAAACAGATTGTTTGGATAAACATTTGCAATCGCACCTTTAAATATTTTTAAAACGGCTTCTGCCTGTTTATTTTCATATGGCTGCTGTGTCAGATTTAAAGATATATTAATATCCGTTTTCTCATTTGTCTTTATAACAGCTGGTCTTTGTTCCATAGGATACTTTATTTTTGCGACTTCCAGTGGCATATCTTCAAATTTTTCCGGCAGCATAATTTTCATTTTGTTTTCAAAAAAAGTTTCTTCCTGAAAATAATATTCCTCTTCCCTAATAATGTATCCACTTGCTATAGAGCCTTGGGTTTTTTCCTTATATTGGTTCATAACCCTTATCATTTCTTCATCAACATACTTCATTTGTCTAATCCTCATATTCGATTCCGGAAGAAAGCGGGTATACCATTCCTCCGCATTTACACATTAAATACGACTGCATCGTAACTGAATTACCATGAACTTCCTGCCACTCCGCCGTTGTAAAACACGGACAACATTGTATTCCCTGTACATCTTCCGCTGGTTTTCCCTCTTCATCATATCCACCTTCATAACGTACAACATTTCCTGCCTCCGGTGGATTCTCACTAAAACATACTCCAAAAAATTTGATATTGTCTGGTCCAACATCCGTTTTCGTCACCAATGGATGATTCATTACATAAGCTCCATGGCTTTCTGGAAGATTATATCTTCTGATATGACTGCCCATATTGCATACCAGCTGTGCCCCTCTTACAAGATACTCTTTGTTTTCTTCTGACATATTTTTTCTATCCCTTCATCTTCTACTTCTGATACCATAACACCCATAATCCCTCTTCGGAATATACACTCAAATGCATCCTGTCTTATCACATATTTGCTTTTCTCATTCTCTTTTATCTTGAAAATAGTCTTGTCCTCAGGTACACAATCCATATCCCCATACTCTTTTACGTGCAGAACATAATATCTTTTGTCTGTTTTCGTATGCATATCAAAAAGTATTTTTTCTTCTACATGCATATTGGGTTCAAACAATTTCAGGCAATTTTTAATTTCTTCTGTTACCAATAACTCTTCTGCAATCATAATATTCGGGTAAAAGGTAAACTCTGTGGATGCCACATAGACAACCGTCCGAATACAAGGAAAACGATTTGGTATTTTTCTGATTATACTTGGCATGCTTCCAAAATTTTTATCCATATACAAATAAAAATATCTCATAACGTATCCTCCATTGCATCTTTTACAGACCATACGGACACCGCTCTGTCCATATACCCGCCAAATGCCATGCAAATTTGAGAATCTTTATTCATAACTTTGAATGAATCAAGCTCTGTAATTTCCGGCGCCACACGATGTAAGTAATTAAAAATCTGCAAATTATACAGCGCATATGACCATGATTTCAATTGCATATACTGCTGTCGACTGTATCCTCTAACTCGCTGTCTTGCCAACTTATCGACCGATTTTACGCTTTCCATATGATACTTCAGTATAAAATCCGGATTCCATATTGCCATTACCTCTTTTTTATCCATATAGGATTCTTTTGAGAAGAGATTAACTTGAATTTCATTACAATCCATAATGATTGATGATCCCAGAAAAAAGAAATGAATATAACGAATTGACTCCTTCAACCCCTTTTTTTGCAACTCACAAACATCTTTAAACACCCCATCCATTAACGCTGTTAACTTATGATCATCCTGTATATTTTTACAATCTCTTTTATAATTTTCAAATAATTTATGCTTTGCAAAATTCTCGAAATCATTAAGAGGAATCCAAAGTCTATCATTTGGTTCCATGTTAATGAGCCTATATCCTTTTCCCACTTTAATTTTCTTTCTCTCTGTTGTATCCCTCTATACAACTTCAAGTATAGATTTTTTCATTTTCTTCGTCAATTATACTTTAGTCCCAGTTTTCTATACACACTATCTAATATCTACATTTTATATTCCACTTTTACAAATTTTTGTATGTATTTTTACAAAAAAGCTGCCACATTCCTGCGACAGCCTGTCTTATTAAAATATTCTAATGTTCCAGATTTGCAAACTTTGTATACTCAGGCAACCATGCCAGATTCACGGTTCCAATTGGACCATTACGTTGTTTTGCAATAATGATTTCTGAAATACCTTTCAATTCGGTATCCTTGTTATAGTAGTCATCGCGGTAAATAAACATTACCACATCGGCATCCTGCTCGATGGCTCCGGACTCTCGAAGGTCGGAAAGCATCGGTCTGTGATCCGGTCGCTGCTCCACGGCTCGGGACAACTGGGACAAAGCGACAACCGGTACATTTAATTCTCTGGCCAGAGCTTTCAGCGAACGGGAGATATCGGAAATCTCCTGCTGACGGCTGTCCGTACTTCTACCCGATCCGGACATCAACTGTAAGTAGTCGATAATGATCAGCTTCAAATCATGCTCCAGCTTGTATTTTCTGCATTTACTACGCATCTCAGAGATACTGATACCCGGCGTATCATCAATGATCAATTCTGAATCACCAATGATTCCGGCGCCTTCTACCAGTTTTTCCCAGTCTGCGTCCGACAGATTACCGGTACGGAGCGCCTGGGCATCGACACGCGACTCAAGGGAGAACAGTCGGTTTACCAGCTGTTCTTTTGACATTTCCAGTGAGAATATTGCAGTACACATATTCTTGTGAAAAGCAACATATTGCGCAATATTAAGAACAAACGCCGTCTTACCCATAGAAGGACGGGCTGCCACAAGAATCAGGTCGGAAGGCTGCAGACCCGCGGTACGATAATCCAGATCGATAAACCCGGTCGGAATACCGGTTACGGTTCCGGACTGCTGCGATGCTTTCTCAATCTTTTCCAATGCATTCATCACGACCTGACGAATCGGCACATACTCTCCACCGGTCCGGCTGGAAAGAAGCGCGAAAATGTCATGCTCCGTCTTGTCCATAACACTCTCTAATGATTCTTTTCCTGCATAGCATTCATTCTCGATATCTTCCATGACACGAATCAGTTTCCGCTTCATAGAAGTCTCTTTTACGATGTTACAATAATATTTGATATTCGCAGATGTCGGCACTGCACGAACAAGTTCGCCGACAAACTCCAGACTGGAAATCTCTTTCGGAACATCTTTTTCTTTCAGTTTATTCTGCAAGGTCACCAGATCCACCGGCTGGCCTTCACTGTACAATTCGATCATAGCGTCAAAAAGAATGCCATACTGCTGGTGATAGAAATCCTCCTTCAGGAGAATTTCCATCGCCGTAACTATGGCATCCTTATCCATGATCATCGATCCTACGACCGACTGCTCTGCTTCCAGACTGTTTGGCATAATCCGCTTGATCAATGTCTCTTCCAAGCGTATACCTCCTTATCCCTCAACCACCTGAACGGTTAACTTTGCGGTTACCTTTGGGTGCAGCTTTACCGGAACTTCATAAGTTCCAAGTGCCTTGATTGCTTCCGGCAACTGCATTTTCTTTTTATCCAGATCAAGACCTGTCTGTGCTTTTGTCTCCTGCGCGATTTCTTTCGTGGAAACAGAACCGAAGATTCTTCCACCTTCGCCGGATTTGATCTTGATTACAACTTTCTGCTGCTCTACAACTTTTGCAAGTTCTTTGGCATTCTCCAGATTCTCAGCTGCGACTTTGTCTGCATGCTGATTCTGAAGCTTTAAGTCATTGAGGTTCTTGCTTGTAGCTTCTACACCCAGTTTTTTTGGCAGGATTGCGTTACGTGCGTAACCATCGCTTACATTAACAATCTCACCTTTTTTTCCTAATGATTTCACATCTTCTAATAAAATGATTTTCATTCTTGTATGTCTCCTTCTTTCAGCATTTCATCCAGTGTATCCATGATCGCATGTTTTGCCTGAACAATGGTACAATCCTTCAGCTGTGCGCCTGCCACATTTAAATGGCCACCGCCACCAAGGCGTTCCATGATCAGCTGTACATTAATCTCATCAATAGAACGGGAACTGATATAGATTTTTCCATTGTATTCGGTCAATACAAAGGATGCTTTGATTCCAATAATATTAAGTAATTCGTTCGCTGCCTGCGCACCAACGATTGTCGGACTCTCGACATTTTCGCTTGGGCAGACAGAGATTGCAAACGCACCGCGGTATACTTCTGCGTGGCGGACAGCTTCTGCTCTGGCTTTGTAGCAGGCCATATCATTACGCAGCATCTTACGCACACGGGTAACTTCCGCACCGGAACGCTTCAGATAAGCTGCTGCCTCAAACGTACGCACACCGGTCTTTGTCATGAAGTTGTTGGTATCGATAAGAATGCCTGCATAAATACAGTCCGCTTCCGCTGCGGAAAGCTTGAATCCATCCTGAAAATACTGCAATACTTCCGCAACCATCTCACAGGCTGAGGATGCATATGGCTCGATATAGGACAATACCGGATTCTCAATTACTTCACTGTTCTGTCTGTGGTGATCGAACACGACAATCGTATCTGTCTTTTTCAAAAGTTCCGGACACTCTGTATAACTCGGCCGGTTCGTATCAACTACCATCACAAGCGTATTACGGCTTACCATTTCAAGGGCAATTTCGCTCGTGATAAACATATCCTCCGGATATCCCTTATCTACAGAAAAGCATTCCATCAATGGCCGAATGGATGATGTCGGATCGTTGATTACAATCTGCGCTTTCTTTCCAAGTACTTTTGCAGCACAGAAAATACCGATTCCGGCACCCAGAGAATCTACATCCGTCAGACTGTGTCCCATAATAATAACATTCTCTCGGCTCTCGATGATTTCATGCAACGCGTGCGCCTTGACTCTTGCCTTTACACGGGTGTTTCGTTCCACCTGCTTTGCTTTACCGCCAAAGTAAGCAATGTCTTCACCGTCTTTTACAACGACCTGGTCGCCCCCTCGTCCCAAAGCCAGATCAATAGCGGCACGAGCATGCTCATAACTTGCATTATAAGAAGAACCCTTGATTCCAATACCAATACTCAGTGTCACCGCCATCTCGTTACCGACTTTAACTGTCTTGACATCTTCCAGAATGCTGAACTTGTCGTCCATCATCGGTTTGAGATATTTGTACTTAAATACGACAAAATATTTGTCTTTTTCAATTTTACGTACCAACGCATCCATCTTTGCAAAATACTGGTTTACCTTTCTGTCTACCAGTGCAATCAAAAGAGAACGTTTTACGTCTTCAATACTATCAAGCGCCTCATCATAGTTGTCAATGTATACAAGTCCTGCAACTTGTTTCTGTTCCTGATTTTCCTGCTTATAATGACTGAGTTCAGTCTCGTCAAACAGATACAGCGCCGTAAGGAATTCCTCGGAATTATCTACTTCAATCGCTTTACTCTGTTCCATGATATCATCAAAGTAAATACGGTTGAGTGAGATTCTAAAAATCCGTTCCTTCATGGTAACCTGTACATTCTTTGTTCCCTCATTCTTTTGCAGAAATTCCCGTGTAATCGTGGAAAAAAGCGTTGTGATCGATTTATGATACTCCCTGCTTACCCCTGTCAATTCCGAAAACTGCTCGTTCACCCAAAGAATCTTGCCTGTATAGTCCAACAGGGCATACGGTATCTCAAACTCATTGAGTAACCGCTTCTGTACCGTGGCATACTGTGTGGCGAAGTTAATGATCTCATTGGTCAGATGTGGCTTATTATAATAGTACAGACTGATCTCCACTGTGAAATAAATCACAATAAATCCAGACACCACAATACCTGTGGCAACGTCATAGAAATAAAGCCCTATATCCGCCAATATCAACGGAAGCGTCAACAAAAGCGGCCAACACAAATACGACCTTAGCTTTCCTTTAAATCGAATTTTTGATTTCATTTTGCTCTCCTGTTCTTTGCAGCTAAAGGCTGCGCAATCCATCGGAATAAAATGCGATATTTGTTTTCTAGTATACCATTTTCAGTCACGTAAGTAAATAAAAAAGAACTGTCCCGCACCCTTCCAGATGCGAAACAGTTCTCATTAATACATAAATCTTATTTTTCTTTTGCAACTTCTACGATAGACTTGCTCAGACCAGCGATTCCCTGAATTTCTGATGGAATGATGATCTTGGTTGCCTGACCATCTGCTGCCTTGGCAAATGCTTCCAGACTCTTAAGCTGAAGCACTGCATTGTCCGGGGAAGCTTCCTTTAACATACGAAGACCATCTGCGTTGGCCTGCTGAATCTTAAGGATTGCCTGTGCCTGACCTTCGGCTTCCTTAACGGTTGCTTCCTTTTTAGCTTCTGCACGAAGGATTGCTGCCTGCTTTTCAGCTTCTGCGTCAAGAATTGCAGATTCCTTGTTACCTTCTGCTACAAGAATGGTAGACTTCTTCTCACCTTCTGCACGAAGAATAGCCTCACGACGTTCACGCTCAGCCTTCATCTGCTTCTCCATGGCATCCTGAATTGCCTTCGGTGGAATAATATTCTTTAACTCAACACGGTTTACCTTGATACCCCAAGGATCAGTTGCAACGTCCAGTGTTGCACGCATCTTGGTATTGATTGTCTCACGGGATGTCAATGTCTCATCCAATTCGAGATCACCGATGATGTTACGAAGTGTTGTTGCTGTCAGGTTCTCAATTGCCATAATTGGATTCTCAACACCGTAAGCATAAAGCTTCGGGTCTGTAATCTGGAAATATACAACCGTGTCAATCTGCATGGTTACATTATCCTTTGGAATTACCGGCTGTGGTGGAAAATCCACTACCTGTTCCTTTAAAAGTACCTTTCTTGCAATACGGTCGATGAACGGAACTTTGAAATGAAGACCTACTGACCAGGTTGTCAGATATCCTCCAAGACGTTCGATAACCATTGCATGTGCCTGCGGTACAATCTTGACACAATTCACGATGATGACCAGCGCAATAATCACGATGATGATTAATGCAATCACTCCTCCTCCAATGCCATACATAAATAAAATCCTCCTTTTTATGCCTTTTCAACTATTAGTTTGACACCACTGATTTCAAGAACTCTGGCATAAGCTCCCTGCTCAATGATCTCTCTATCATCACGGGTACGCACGGTCCATTCCTGTCCATTGACCACTGCCATCCCGGTCTGATCCAAATTACTTACGCGCTCTGTAATACGAATAGTCTCTCCGATAACACGATCCGCGTTTGTTCTTTGTGTTCTGGAATTGATGTATTTTTTTGCCCACGGTCTCGTCGCTGCGAGTAATCCCACGGCAACTGCCAAAAACAATATTACCTGCACGACCGGATTTGCACCTAAAGCTGCTGCAAGCAAAGCGACCAGCGAACCTGCTGCAAACCATATGGAGGTAAGTCCAACGGTAATCAATTCTCCGACTACAAATGCAATAAGCAAAATCACCCATAAAAGAATGCATGGATCCATTCCTGCCATAATCATAAACATAACATTTCTTCTCCTTTCAGAATTAATTGTAATCAATTTTCCTTATGACGACAAGTGCTTTCTTGCATTTATATCACCTTAACTACTCATATACTATCCTTTACAACTATAATGATTTTGTATTGACTAGCTTTAACAGGTATTCCATATTCTCCCTTGATATTGCGGACAATTCATCGATTACTTTTTTCAAGTTGTAATTTGTATCCCATTCCATCCTTTTTCATACTTATTTTAACAAAAGCGCCTACTAATATTAGTAACCGCTTTGTTATCTTAGAATATTTAAAAAACTCGGGTTTTCATTCTGAAAACACCTCGCGGAATAGTGGTTGTGAAATAATATTTTTGTCTGACGTTGGCCTTCTGTACCTTTCTTACATTCCAGTTACCATTTATCCATATAACTCTTTTCGTATTTCTTCGCAAACCTGAGACATTTCTACCATATCTTCCTCATCAACCATCTCACATAAATCATATGACAGCGGTTTTGTTGCAAAATCTTTAAGAGCTTTATTTATCAATTCATGTTCCTGTTCTGTTGCAGTGATTCTTATTGTGCAATTCGTATCATCATCTGCCAAATCACTTATATTTACAGCCCCATTAATTTTGCATTCTAACAATAAAACTGAAAGATCTGAAATAAGATTAATTGCATAATGTATTTCTGCCTCAAACTCTTCAATTGGTACCGTTAATGGATAATCTGTATTCTGAAAAGAACTTAATTTATCCAATCCCGTTTCTGAAATAATTTCTCCTAGTGTAAATTCATCTTTTTGTTTGCTAATGAGATAATCCAACAAGGTAAGACTGTCATCTGTCCCACCTATATAGTCTCCCCAGTACTTGTGAACTACCCATTGTCTAAAGCCAATGGGCTTCCTGCTTCGCAGACCTCGTTTC
>OGOP01002623.1_pt1 | contig 10898 bp, 9 predicted proteins | sample 1552591 | NCBI WGS metagenome assembly OGOP01 (sample SAMEA2580120, study PRJEB22360) | human gut metagenome | biome: human gut; feature: human-associated habitat; material: faeces | place: Denmark | collected 2008/2010 | reverse complement strand
CGGCTAGGCTGCCCGCCGGAGATTGCCTACTTTACCTTGACTAATGCATAAGAAAAGGCCATCCTGTTACAAGGATGGCCTTTTCCCATACATTTTTGGAATTGATTAAATAAAATTTAGGTATAGGTATGATTGTAACAAATAAAAATGAGAATATAAAAGAAAATTAGCAAAATCCACTTAGACAGTGATAGATTACCTTGTGATAGATTAGGATTAGTGGTATACTATATTTTGTAGTATAGAAAAATTTAATCAATATATATTTGGATTATTTGATGATGTGCAAGAATTTAATAAAATAAAGGGTATGATATCTTGGATAAGATTAAAAGCGAAGATATAAAGAAAAAAGATATGGAATGGAATGTTATTGCAGCACACAGCAAAATACCTATTAAAATTTTAGGATATGATATACCAGGATATAATAAAAAACAAGATCAGTGGGAAATATTGGACCCTCATGTTTGGAGTAATCGGATTAATCACATTTGTACAGGGATAGATAATAGTTTATCGACGGGATATTCAAAATATTGTCCGATGCCTGATAACATAGAGATACAAATTCATATGACAGATTCAAAAAAAGATGTAATTGACATAAATAGTCAGAAAAAAGAAATTACTGGTATTAAAGAAACTACTATGGATAATGAATGTATAGAAGTTCGTATACCACGCTGGAATCTTAAAGATATATATATCAATAGCACGACTTTAGATACGATTGAAAGAACTTTAACAATTGCCCGGTTTAAGGAAAAGTTATTTCATGAGTGGGATTTAGGCAATGGATCGGGAAGTGGAAGGGCCATTGTATTAAATTTTTATGGCCCTTCAGGAACTGGAAAAAGTATGACAGGGGAAGCTATTGCCGGTGAATTAGGCAAAAAGGTATATGCTGTCAATTATGCAGAATTAGAATCTAAATATGTTGGTGAGACTCCTAAAAATATAAAAAAGGTATTTGATAAAGCACGATCAGAAGATGCTGTTTTGATTTTTGATGAAGCAGATTCTTTCTTGGGGAAACGTCTTACGAATGTTACACAGTCGGCAGATTATGGTGTCAATATCACAAGAAGCGTTATGCTTTTAGAGCTTGAAAAATTTAACGGTATAGTAATTTTTACCACGAATCTCGAGAAAAATTATGACGAGGCATTCAAAAGAAGAATCTTAGCCGATATTCCTTTTTCTATGCCAGATAGAGATGCTCGAGAAGCAATATGGAATATTTACCTCAATCGTGGCATGCCTTTAGATAAGTGTATTACATCGGCATCGTTTGCTGATAAGTATCTAGGAATATCGGGGGCGGATATAAAAGATATTACTTTATATGCTGCAGTATCTGCATTAAGAAGGTCTGGAGATAATGCTGTATTAACTATTGATGATTTTGATTTTGCATATAACACCATCATCCAAAGAAAAAATAATGAAAATATGTATATAAAAGTGGAGCATGAAATGATTTCAGAAAAGCAATATATGGAGGAAAATAATAATGGATGCGATTCCAGCTCTAATAAAAGCGTATAATTTATTTTATAATAAAAGTCGTTTAAAAACGGTTGAAGCCTTACTTGGTGATGAAAACTTCTTTCGAGAAGAATGTACTTTTTTTGATGATGGACGTGTGAAATCTGCAATTGATAGAATCAAAAGTGACTATGAAAAAATATCTAATGAAATATCATTTATAAAAAATACTTCTAAACAAGATGATGATTTGGTTCAGAAACTAAAGTATCTGTACGAACGGCAATTTAAATTGCTTGTTCTGATGGCATATCAAGCAAGTCAAAATTATAAAAATATAGATAGTTCACTTCAGCTAATTAATGGTTTTGATACTCCACTATTGTTTGGCTTGAAAGGAATTCAATTCTATATTAATAATGATATGGAAAACTCATATAGGAACCTAACTGTTTATCTAAAAAAAGAAGGAGGCTTTGGCGATCATTACTTAATGAATAAAATATATGGAGAATTATTGATTGAGGGGAAAGAGTATCGAGATGCAATTCCTTTTTTAATCAGAGTAATAAAAAATCGCCCTGAAGATATTGAAACCCATAGATTGCTAATTAAATGCTATCAGTATAGTGGCGATACAGATAAGCTCAATGTAGAAAAGGCAATTGTCAAATTATTAGGAGCATAAGATGTTTTTTACAAATTTTTATCATGATGATGGATCTATATCATCAATACGCACATCATCTGGAGATATGTCATCAACTAGTTATATTGGGAGTATGAAGGGAGGATCTACTTTTCGTACAGGAAATATTCTATCTCGTATTGGATCTGATGGTACTTATTTAGGAAGTAGTGTTCAATTAGGTGGAAATACATCGTATTTTTCAGGTTCGGGACATTCTTCATCACATATTGCATCCTATCGTTGAGGTGAATTATGGAATATAATGAAAGTTTTTTTCATCCGCTTTTCAAGGCAAAATTAGACGAGTTACAGAAGCTTATACCTTGTCCTGATTCGGTCCTTGATAGCTACAAAGAATATGATGGTAAAATAAAGAAACCAGATTTAATTGGTAAAACTATACGAGTCTCAGAATGTCAATTTCCAGATTTATATCAAAGAATAAAAAATCTGGCTATTAAGTTTGATTGTAAAATGCCAAAAATTTATTTGTTTGAGGACTTCTATTACGGTATGGAAGCGAAGGGGGCAGGTAGTCCCTGGTTAGAAATTTCTACGAAAACGTTAGCAGATTTGTCAGATAAATCGTTTGACTTTTTGGTCGCTAGAGAGCTTTTTCGCATAAAATATGATGTTGTAAAGTGGGCTGCCGTCAGTGAACAAGTGATTCGAATGCTTGGAAAATGTGATAAGGTTCCGGGCTTAGATATGTTGAAGGATTCATTTTTGATGACGTATTCGGGTTGGTCAAGGTGCGCACATTATTCGGCAGATTGCTTTGCGTATAATGCAATACAAGACATAGAAATAAGTATACGATCGATATTAACTCTGATAATGAATAATATAAAATTGGCAGAAAAGGTAAACATAGTAGAGTATATATCACAAATGAAAGATATTTACATGCTAGATGATATAGTCTCTAGATTTACAGAAAATGACGAGAAGATACCATATGGCCCATTGCGTATACGAACTTTATTAGCTTATGCATCGGTAGATACATTACATTAAATAATAGAATGAAGGAGAGAATGAAATGCTATTAACGACGATTGGCTTTTTTATAGCAGGAGCAGTGATTGTTGGCGCGTTGGCTAGATTTTGGGATGATATAAAGAATTGGTTGAATACTGTTGCAGCAGATGCGGTAGAAGCTCATTTAGGGTATTCTGCTCGTAATAATATGCAAAAGGCAGTTGCTATTGTTGATAGAATTCTCAATGTCGTGAAAAATAAATCTATAATTTATACAAAAAATAATCCGTCTGATACATATTTTGATAAAACAACAATCACATGCGAGGCCAAAGTGTCAGATATCGATGATGATATCATTCAAGAAATCCAGAAGAATGGTAATCATGTAACTCAGAAATTCGATTATAAATGCTGAAGAAATAGGAGGATGTACTGTGCCAGGAAAGAATCCATGGGGAACTGTTGTCAAAGTTGAGCATGAAAAAGTAGAAGATACTTCTCCGGAAGTATGGTTCCAAGCTGCATGTGAATCAATCGATTCAGGCGATTACAATAAATCATTGGAACAAACAAAAAGAGGACGTCAATTGGATGTTGGTGGCCAGTATCTGTTTCGTTTTGATATATTAGATATAATAAATTATTATGATTTATCTATGCCCAATAATGCACTTAATATCAAGGGAAAATATAATGATCAAGAATTTATATCGTTTGTTTATAGTGGTGATGGATACGGCTATATCGAAGTGTTTCATGAAATATGGAAGATTGATTCTAAACATTGGACAAATATATGGTATGGTTGCTTGACCTATTTATTGGTCCAGAATAATTTTTCTACAATTTTACAATACAAAGATGATATAGATAAGCATTGGCTTATATCTAACATTAATGCTAATCATTTAGGAACTATTCTTAAAAACAATGATTTAGATATGATTAAATATTTATCTGAGTGTTCGTATCCATTTCATGAATGTAGATTTGATAATGGATTAAACATCACAATGAAGACACTTACAGTTTCAAGTACAGATGTAATCCGATATGTAATATCGATGCATTGTAATTCTGTAAATGATGCTTCTTACGATGGTAATACAGCCTTATTTTATGCAATTGATAGAGGTGAAGTTGATACCGTTTTATTTTTAATCAGGGATGGTGCAGATGTTAATTGGAGAAATACAGAAAGAGAAACTCCTTTGATACATGCATGCGGTGGCGGCTTTTTCTTTTGTGATTTTACTGAAAAGATTATCAATGCATTGTTAAAGGCTGGAGCCAGTGTAGATGTATTTGATAGTTTTCATCGTAATATTATACAGTGTCTTATTAGGAATAAACATATTATGGCATCACCCTCGCTTAATGTTATCTATCTAGATTTAATAAAAAATTTGATTAGATATGGCGTTGATATTACGACATTCGATACCTTTGGACATGATACATTATATGATGCTGCAATAGCGGTAAAGGATGTATCTATCATCAATATCCTTATTGATTTTGGGGCAAATCCTAATCGCCGATACAAAGACGGAAAAACCTTACTTCATATTATTGCCCAGGGAAAACATTGGGATAATTCGATGAGTGAAGTTTGGAGAGATTTATTAGGGCGAGTGAATGTTAATATTCAAGATAATAATGGATATACAGCTTTAATGTATTCTATCGACCATAATTGGACTTTTTCTGATGAATTAGATATGGCAAGACAACTAGTGAAGCATGGAGCGGGAATTGATTTTAGGGGCGAAGATGGCCGGACTGTAAAGGATATAATGCGTTCTCATAATATAGATCCAAGAAAATTATACAATACTGAATCTAGTAACTTTTTCTCGAAATTATTCTCGTAATAAATCAGAGAGAGTATCGCTTTTTTATCGGCCGTGATTTGGTAATATCTATTTGCTTAAGTTCACGCTGCCTTTGGGTGCAGTTATCATCTAAATGACTATTATACCACTGATGAGAGCCAGAAGTACAATCATTTTCAAGGAGCAAAAAATGGCGGAAAAAGATAATGCACTATTACATGAATTTGAAGATTTAATTCATGCAATAGGAAAAGAAGTGTCTGAGGAAGTAGCGACACCAGTATCAGTCGAGGTAACAAAGAAAGTTATTGATGATCAAGTTATGAAGGACCTTCGTAACTTAATTAATAATCTCAGTGAATTAATACAGATAATGCCAAAAGTAGCAGGAGAAATCAAACAAGCGGAAAAAGATACACAACAAGTTTCTAAATTAATCAAGGAAATATCCCTGCAAATAAATAATCATATGACATCAATTGCACATAAAGATCAAGTAACATCTGAAATATTGAGTCAAACCCTGTCGTTATCGCAAATGACAAAGAACGAAATGAAAGAATTTCTAGATCAATTGGATAGTCGCTTAGAGATACGAAATCGTAATCTTGTAATGAAAATGGAAAAAATGGAGCATCATATGATGGCGCTTCAAAAAAGGATAATGCAGCAGGATACTTTGATAGAAGCAATGCGTGCAGATCTTCATAATCGAGGAGTTCAGTGATATGCAAGCCGCAGTTAAGTCTTTACTTTTTTATCAACATTTAAAGGATATTCATGATTTTGAAAGTAGACGATATACAAAAGAAAGATTAGAATTGAAAATCACTCAAGCATTAAATAATCTAAAGGCATGTAACCAATGGATTAATGATTCACAAAAAGGTAAGGTTCCTGTATGGGTTGAAGAGTTGCAAAACTCTATTGTTAATTTAAAGTCACAGATAGATTCATTGGATAAACCTTTTCGTTTGTTTCTCATTGGTACAGGAAAAGCCGGCAAGTCTTCAGTAATTAATGCTTTAATAGGGCAAAATGTTGCAGAAGTTAATTTTGTAGCAAAAACTTGGAAAATAGATGTCTTTTCTGAAGCCGATGACTCAAAAGTACTTATTAAATATGCGGATGGTTCATCTAAGTTCTTTGATAATAAAGAAGCAAAAAAGATTGTAGAAGAAGAGGAAGAAAAAGCGAAAAATGCTATCAAACTAGTAAATCGAGAGCTTTTGAAGGTGCGCAGAAATAAAGATCTAATAGGCGCAGCAAGGCGAGAAGCGGAGATGTTTATTCAACGACGTTATGGCTATCAAACACAGATTATTGAAGTACAATGGCCTGTAAGAGAAAGTCGCATTTTACAGAATTTTTCGTTAGTCGATACACCAGGAACCAATCAAAAGTTAGCTCATCGTAACGTTAGAAATAATGAGGAAGAATATTTAAAAAAAGCAAATGGAATACTATGGATTATACCCGAAGATATGATTGCAGGTGAGGAAGTGCATGAAGCTATCCTATCGATGGAAAAAAGATACGGGAAGAAATTCGAGAGTACGATAGCTGTTATCAATAAAATGGACTTAGCTCGTGAGAAAGATCCTATTCATGGTGAAGAATATATTTTACAAGAAGCAAATCGTCTCTATGGTAAATATTTTCGGAGAATATTGCCTTTTGAAGCAGAAAATGCATATAAATCTGTATGTGCAGGCGATAAGAAAGGTATGAGAGATAGTGGATTAATAGCGCTACTTCAAGCAATACGTGAAGAATTTTTTCTTACAGCCAGAGAAAAACAATTAGAAGATATACATGGTAGTCTCCAAGATGCTAAATTGAACCTTAATAATAGAATCAGTTGCATGGTACAGAATTTATGTGATGCCAACAAGTTATATGACGATAAACGTAGAGAATGGAAGCATGCGGTACATAGTTCGGAGCAGGACTCAATAAAGAAAATGAAAGTGATTTTTGATCGAACTTTGCAACGTATACGGAAAAATGCAGCACGATATGAAGATAGAATCGATATGTTGAAAGGCGAAGAAAGAGCAAACTTTATTAAAGATAATGTTTTAGAGTATGATATTTTAGTTCACGATTTTGAAAAATTTCGTACATCTTTAGTAGCAGATATATCCCTATTATTGAGATTTTATAAGGATAAAATGATATTTTCTGAATATAAAAATCTTATACCACTATTATATAAAAAGGAACAAGATTATAATAATATAAATATGATTACAGATATTGAATTAGAGGGTAATCTATTCTCAACATCTGCCGGTCAACATGCATTGAGTATTTTATTAGGATTAAGCGCTGGAGTTTTCTTAGGACCAGCAGGCATAGCGGCTGGCATTATAGGAGAAACCTCGGTTGGTCATACTGTTATTCGTTTTTTTCAGAAGATGACTGGAAAAGGAATCGTAGATAAAATAGTGAGATCCTACCAAGAGAAATTCGATGAAGAGACGATAAGGTTAGAAGAGAGTATTCGCATGATTTATAGTGAAGCTCAGAAAAAACTACTAGATTTAGAGGATAAAACATTTGCACAAGTTTATGTACCTATAACGGAGCTATCCTATTTAAAAGATAACTTTAATAGATTCAATAATACCGTTTCTGATATCGAGATAGAAAAAATATCTTTGGCAAATATAATAAAGGGAGGTACTGATATATGAATCTAGAAGAATATATAAATGGAGCAACTACGTTGGTAAAAGATACGCCAATATGTCCGGTTCCAAAAGAAATTAATAAAATCGTGAAAGATCTGGAAATCCTGTCTGAAAAATATCGTCATCCATTGAAAGCGGTTTTGATGGGTGCATCAAATTCTGGAAAATCTACATTGATAAATGCATTATCGGGGGAGGCTGTTTCTCCGCAGGATGTTCGTGAGACGACTGCAGTTATTATCCGTGTTAGGTATTCCCATGAACATCGAGCAATAATTCATTTTTATGATCAGGATGATTATGAGGGAAGTATAGAGGATATCTTTCAGATACTAGAAAATCATCGAAATGATTCTGAATTTGCCAAATCCTGTCAGGAGGTAGAAATAGGCCTTCAATTGCCAGGCCTTCATAATCTTGAGTTAGTTGATACGCCGGGCTTAGGAACGCTTACGGAAGAAAATCAAAAAACAACAAAAGATTATATTCAGCAGGCAGATGTTGTACTCTGGACACTACATGCCGGATATATTAATGATCAAGCCATGGAAGATGAAATTGGTGAAATTTTTGATTTTGGCAAGCCGATACTTTGTATAGCAACTCATATAGATGAAGTACATGCTACACCAGAACAGGTAAAAGAGGCAATAGATGATGCACTTCCAGGATATTTTGATAAGATTTTCCCTATCGATGCTGCTGGAGCGTTTCATGCTGTATCAAAAAATGATACAGAGCATATAGTTCAGACAGGATTTAAGGCATTATCGGACGAACTCTCATCTGTGTATAATAATCATTCGGAAAAGATACAGACTGACAGTATATTGGATTCCACTCAGAGTCTTATTATAAAGGGTAGAAATTTTTATGCAGATGAGATTCAGCGATGGAAAGAACGTCGTAATGCATATATCAAGATTCATGAAGATTTATTGGAACGTAGTAAAAATATTGAAGAAAAACTGACTTATGATTTTGAGAATTGGTTAGACACAGGCTTTTTAAACTATGAAAAAATACAGTTACTAAATAAAGTTAGTAATATCAGTTTTTGGTCCAAAAAAGAAGACGAAGAAGAAATAAAAAAGTTATGGGAGAAGAGTTTCTCAGAAAATACAATAAAGAATAATATTGCTTCATACTTAAAAAAAGAGGAACTACATGTCAATTCTATTTGGAATCAAGAAATCTCTGATTTACAAGAAAAAGTTCAACTACAATACAAAGATTTGTTACTCGGAAACGGTAAGGTTATTTTTCCAGATGCAGAAAATTTAACTATTGATGCCTCTTTAGAGAATGGCACTACAACTATCGGAAAAACAGCTGTGGCTAGTGCTCTTTTCGGGGGTGCTGCGTCTGCCTATGCAGCTGGTCTCGGTACTTATGCAGCTCATCTATCCATGGCAGGAGCTATAGGATCTTTTATGCCGCCAGTACTTTTGGCAGGTGTGTTAGTAGGTGTTATCAAACGCGCTATTGACATTAAATCGATTCAGAAGAAATGGAATAATAATGTAGAGGATGCTATAGAAGAAATTCGCCGTAAAATCCGTCGTAATACAGTTAATGGATATCGAGGATCTTTGCAGAAGACAAATCGATTTTTCTGCTTGGCAATTGAACAAAATTTCCTTTGGAATGCTTTTGGCCTCAGGAATATTAGCGAAGTAGATGAACGTATTCAAGCGATAGAGAATCATCGAGAAGAGCTAGAAAATTATATGGATAATGCGCCGACCTATGGTGATGTTATAAAAAGTCTTCAAAATCGTTTGAATGAACTTATGGATGATAATGAAAGATTAGCGAATCTTTCTGGCAATGGAGAACTAATTACTTCATTAAAGAAAATGAAAGAACAGATGGCAGTGATGGAAAAAGCTAAGAGGTATCTTGAGCAAGAGTTAGATAAAAAAGAAAAAGAATTATTCTCCAAAAAGAAAGAATTGGAAGAGGAGAAAAAAACAAGTTATCTTTCGCAGGAAAAAAATGAGCAACTATCACGACAATTGGAACGGACTGATAGAGAACTCAAAAAAGTAGAAGATAGTCGGAAGGAGATGGCTGAAAAATACGAGAAATCCAAAAAGAATATAGATGAATTACAAAATCAGTATAATCAATTGCAAGAGACTATGGAAGGGATGCAAGAAAAGTTTTCAAGGTTGAAGGCTGCTGGAATTGACCTAGACGCACCGGATGCGTTTAAAAAATTAGAAGAATCTATGCATGCTGTGACTGATAACTTAATAGATAATGAGGAAAAGTCTTACCAAGAACAAATAAATCATTTTCAAAAAAAATATCCTCGTTATGACGAAAATACCATCAATGATTTAGCGACAGGTCAATTACTTCGAAACCAATTTTCTTCATTTAAAGAAAGGCCTGGTGTGGATTTTTCTCCAGCATTACTTCCTGCGTTAGTAATGTTAGAACGCATCATGAGAGAATATTATATCAAAAAAGGGTATTTACATCATCAAGCGGATACATGTCCTTGGGCAACAATCTGCAACGATGTGAAGGACCACGAGTATCATTGGAGACCAGGCTTCGGGGAGGAGTTGCTGGATCTGAAATCTGTACGCAATCAGGCAGTTCATAAGGGTAATATTGATTATGATACTTATGAAGATAGTTATAGTCGAATTGTAACCAATCAGGACAGTGTCATTCAGTTTCTTTATTATATTGTAACAATGATTTAATTGTCCTTCAGTAGTTTGTTCTGTTGTAATTACAACACAGCTGTATCTGTTCGTATAGAGACTGTTATGCTTGCCAATAACCTTGTCAAGACAACTACCTTGTGCGATAATAAAGAAAACATTTACTGCTGAAACTTCTGGAGAGGAGTGGTGTTCATGCGCAAGGTTCTTGTCGTAATCGATATGCAGAATGACTTCATTGATGGAGAGCTGGGGACGAAGGAGGCGCAGGAGATGCTGCCGCGGCTGGAGACGAAGCTGGCGCGGGAGGAGGCGCTGTTGGTGTTCACGCAGGACACGCATGGTGCGGACTATCTTGAGACGCAGGAGGGGAAGAACCTGCCGGCGCCTCACTGCATCAAGCCGGAGAAGGGCTGGGAGATTGCGCCTTCGCTGAAGCCGTTTGTGGAGAAGGCGGCGGCTGTGGTGGAGAAGCCGACCTTTGGCTCGCTGGAGCTGCCAAAGGTCATCGCGGGGTTGG
>OGOP01002622.1_pt1 | contig 10903 bp, 9 predicted proteins | sample 1552591 | NCBI WGS metagenome assembly OGOP01 (sample SAMEA2580120, study PRJEB22360) | human gut metagenome | biome: human gut; feature: human-associated habitat; material: faeces | place: Denmark | collected 2008/2010 | reverse complement strand
TGGCGGGGTACTGTTTCTGGATGAAATCGGCGAACTGCATCCGGTGCAGATGAACAAGCTGCTGAAGGTGCTGGAGGACAGGAAGGTATTCTTCGACAGCGCCTATTACTCAAAGGACAATGCAAATATACCTCAGCATATACATGACATATTCCAGAATGGCATGCCGGCGGACTTCAGGCTCATAGGAGCTACTACCCGGCAGCCGGAGGAGCTGCCCGCAGCGCTGCGCTCAAGGTGTGTGGAGCTGTTCTTTAAGCCTTTGTCCTTCGAAAGCATGCTGACCATTGCCAGGGGCGCGGCGAAACGGCTGGGATACGACATGGACGACGCCGCGGCGGAGCTTTGCGCACAATGCTGCATGTCCGGGCGCGACGCGGTGAATATGATACAGCTTGCCGGGGGTGCGGTATATACTCAGAACCGGCGCAGGATAACCTTTTCGGATATGGAATGGGTGTCCGAAATAAGCAACTGCCCCAAACGGCCCGATATCCGAATGCCCGAACGTATGCTGCCCGGCACAGCCATAGGCATAGGCGTAGTGGGCGGCGGGAACGGCATGATAATGGAAATAGAGTGTGCGGCGGAGCGGGCGAGAGGAGCTCTTGGCCGGCTGGACATAGGCGGCGCAGTGGAGCGGGAGGAGATAGAGATGAGGGGCAAACGCCTTGAGCGGCGTAGTACTGCCATGGCATCGGCGCAGAATGTGCTGAGCGCTTTCAAAAACCGCTTCGGATTGGACTGCGGGGCGTATGACATACATTATAACGTCCCCGGAGGCTTCCCCATGGACGGCCCCAGCGCAGGTATAGCATTTGCCGTGGCGCTCATGAGTGCCATATCCGGCAAGGCCCCCGTTGCGGGTATAGCCATGACAGGAGAAATAACCGTAAACGGTCAGGTACGCCCCGTAGGCGGCGTGAGGGAAAAGCTGGTGGCCGCCATAGAGGCGGGAGCACATACGGTGATAGTGCCCGAGGCCAATTACGAGAGGCAGTTTGAGGAGGCGAAGGCGCGGGTGGTCGCAGCAGCCGACATAACCAAGGTGATGCGCATAGCCTTCGATATACCCGCTGAAGAGGAGATAGACGGAGTGCTGCCCTTCCTGTGCACAACGGCTTAAATTTGGCTTAAAAAAGGTTTTTACCATATACACACTGTTGTCAAAATCCAATGGTATAAGTATAATCACATATATAATTTATACTGAGGATAACGCAGAAGACATGGTAGAACACGAAAAAACGTATAAAGATATCCCCACTGTGGCCTTGAGGGGCCTTGTGGTGCTGCCCGGAGAAATGCTGCATTTCGACGCGGGCAGGCCCAAAAGCGTGCATGCCCTCAATAGGGCGATGGATGAGGAAGGGCTTATATTCGTAAGTGCCCAGAAGGATCCAAAAATATCCGAGATCGAGCCGGACGACATATATGAAACCGGTACTCTCTGCGCCCTGAGACAGGTGCTGCCAATGCCCGGTGACTCTGCGAGGGTATTTGTAGAGGGAGTGTGCCGCGCCCTAGCCGTGAAGGTAAGGGACGACGGCGAGGGCTTCTCCGCCGATATAGAGATGCTGGAGGACGAGGAATGCAAGCCTGCCAAGGCGGAGGCGCTGCGCCGCAGGGTAGACAAAAAGCTCGGCGAGTACGCCCAGCTCAGCCCTAAACTCAACTCGGACATCATGGCGAATATAGAGGCAAAGCTGATGCCCGGCGAATTTGCAGACGCTGCCGCAAACGCTGTCCTGAAGCGCCCGGAGCAGCGTCAGGAAATACTGGAGGAGTTGGATCCTGCAGAGCGAATGAAGAAGCTGTTGAGTTTCTTTGTGGGCGAGATAGATATACTCAAGGCGGACAGACGCATAGCTGCCGAAGTAAAGTACCAGGTTGACAAGAGCCAGAAGGAATACTACTACCGCGAGCAGATAAAAGCCATACGCAAGGAGCTGGGTGAGAGCAGCGATACCGAAGCGGACGAATTCATGGCAAAGCTTGAGCATAAGCAGATGCCTGACAGCGTGCGTTCAGTAATCGAGCGCGAGATAAAGCGCTACGGGGACCTGCCCGCAGGCTCACACGAGGCGCCCTCCGCGCGGAATTATATAGAGTGTATGCTGGACCTTCCCTGGAACGAGGAAAGCACGGACAACATGGACCTCGCCCATGCGCGGGAGACGCTGGATTCCGCCCACTACGGCATGGACAAGGTGAAGGAACGCATAATAGAGTACATGGCTGTGGCGCGGCTTACCGGTAAGGTGAACGGGCAGGTCATATGCTTCGTAGGCCCTCCGGGCGTAGGTAAGACCTCTATCGCCAAGTCCATAGCCGACGCTTTAGGAAGGCGGTTCGTCCGAATGAGCCTGGGCGGCATACGGGACGAGGCTGAAATAAGGGGCCATAGGCGCACCTATATAGGTGCGATGCCGGGCAGGGTGATATCAGCTATGCGTCAGGCCGGGGTGATGAACCCGGTGATACTTTTCGATGAGATAGACAAGCTGGCGGGGGATTACCATGGCGACCCGGCGGCCGCCATGCTTGAGGTGCTGGACAGCGCGCAGAATTTCGCCTTCCGGGATCACTTTATCGAGGTGCCATACGATCTTTCCAAGGTGATGTTCCTCACCACCGCCAACGACAGGAGCGCCATACCCGCGCCGCTGCTGGACCGAATGGAGGTCATAGAGGTACCCGGCTACCTTGAAACGGAAAAAATAGAGATAGCCAAGCGCCATCTTCTGCCAAAGCAGATGGAGAAGAACGGCCTTAAAAAGAGCATGCTGACAATACCCGACCCGCTGTATCCAGACATAATACGCGGCTACACAGCCGAGTCCGGTGTGCGCAGCCTTGAACGGGTGATGGGCAGCATATGCCGAAAGGCCGCATGCGACATAGGCGACGGCAAGGCCAAGAAGGTGCGTCTCACCAAGGCGCGCATAAACGAGTATCTCGGCAGGCCAAGGTATAACAGCTACGCCAGGGCGCATAAGGACGAAGTCGGCCTTGTCAATGGACTTGCATGGACCAGCGCCGGCGGCGATACGCTGGAAATAGAGGTGCAGACCGTACCGGGCAGCGGCAAGCTGATGCTTACGGGCCAGCTGGGCGATGTGATGCAGGAAAGCGCAAAGGCAGCACTGACCTTCGTGCATGCCAACGCCGAAAGGCTGGGCATTGACGAAGCCACAATCCGGGAGAAGGATATACACCTGCACGTGCCCGAAGGCGCTGTACCAAAGGACGGCCCCAGCGCAGGCATCACCATGGCTGTAGCCATAGCCAGCGCGCTGTCTGGAATACCAGTAAAGGGCAGCGTAGCTATGACCGGAGAAATAACCCTTCGTGGCCGCGTGCTGCCGATAGGCGGCCTCCGGGAAAAGCTTCTGGCGGCGGTCCGGGCAGGCATGACGGCTGTAATAATTCCGGAGGAGAACCGCAAGGATCTGGAGGATGTACCGGAGGAGATAAAGAAGGCGTTGGAGCTGCACTTTGCTTCCAATACAATGACGGTCATGGAAAAGGCTCTGGCCTATATGCCGAAGCACAGCGGCCGTATAAGAGTAGAGCAAAGGGAAAGCGGCGTAAGCGCGGTCCAGTGAGGGTGCGTTTTATAAAGGGAGGGCTCTTGCTCTCCCTTTAACTTTCGCCTTTGCAGAAAATATGGATTAACTAAAAAATGTTGTTGCGTATCTGTGGTAGTGCTGATACAATTCTCTATGCAAAAGGAAAGGAGAGAAAAATGGAGTTTGCCATAAAGCAGGCAGAGTTCGTTACCAGCGCGGGACTTGGCAGCCCTTATCCCGAAAAGACCGCCGCCGAGATAGCTATAGTGGGCAAGTCAAATGTGGGCAAATCCAGCCTAATCAATTCCCTCTGCAACAACAAAAAGCTCGCCAAAACCTCGTCCAACCCGGGAAAGACAAGGCTCATAAACTTCTTTAAGATAAACAGGGAGTTTTACTTTGTCGACCTGCCGGGCTACGGCTTTGCCAGAGCCCCTAAGACCGAAAAGGACAAATGGGGAAAGCTGATGGAGGATTACCTTTCCTCCGGACGCGTCGATCATATATTCATGCTCATAGATATACGCCACGCTCCTACTGAGGACGACAAACTTATGCTGCAATGGATAATATATTACAACCTGCCATTCACGCTCATCGCCACAAAAGCGGATAAAATAGCAAAGAGCAAGCGGGCGCAGATGGCGAACGCAGCGGCAAAACAGCTCGGCGCGCCTCCCGCTGCAATAGCTTTTTCCTCGGAGGATGGCTGGGGCAGGGATTTTGTGCTTCAGCGCATGGATCAGGTGGTAAAAGATGTAAAAAACCTGCGCGCCGGTATTGACATAGAGCAGCAGTAACAGCATAATAGTAAATTAGCTGACAAAGGCTTATTTATAAAGTTATAAAACCGACCATATCAAAGGCCGTTTTGGAGGATTGTTATATGGGTCTCAGAAAGTGTCCGAGATGCGAACTGAACTATATTCGTGACGATGAACAGCTTTGCAACGTCTGCAAGCGCCATATGAAGGGCGAGGCGGAGACTGACGACGTAGTTACCATATGCACAGAGTGCGGCGAAAACCCCGCCGTCCGCGGCAGCGAGCTGTGTGCTATGTGCCCGCCGGCAGGAAAATCTTGAAAAGAGGGCGGACGATCTTACCGGATCCTCCGTTGTGGACGATATGGACGGCATTGATGAGCTGGAAGTACCCATAGACGATGATATCCCCGAAATAGAGCTTGAAGAGATAGATAAGGAGCTGGGAGGCGATTCCAACCTCGGCTCAGATGATATGGACGATATGGACGAGGAAAATAAAGAAGAGGACGGGGAAAACTGAAACCTTCCGTCTCTTACTGCAAGGGCAATGGAGCGATGAATGAAGCTTTTCGCAATAGGTGATCTGCATTTGTCCCACAGCTCGAATAAGCCTATGAGCATATTCGGGCCCAACTGGGATAATCATGCCGAGCGCATAGCAGCTGCTTGGCGTGAGCGCGTGTCCGACGAGGACGCAGTGCTGATACCGGGCGATATAAGCTGGGCCATGCAGCTCGATGAGGCCAGGCTGGATATAGAGTATATTGCCGCGTTACCAGGCAAAAAGGTGATAATGCGAGGCAACCATGATTATTGGTGGGGCTCTATTTCGAAGGTGAGGAATATGCTGCCCTGCTGCATGTACGCGCTGCAAAACGACACCGTAGAGCTCGGCTCTGTTACAATAGCAGGCTCCCGCGGCTGGATATGTCCTGGCAGCTCTGGCTTTGATCCGGAAACAGACCAGAAGATATACGACCGGGAGGTTATTCGCCTCCAACTGTCGCTATCTGGAGCAAAACAGGGCAGCCGCATCATCGTCATGCTGCATTACCCCCCATTCAACGAGAAACGGGCGCCAAGCGGCTTTACGGAGATATTCGAGAAGTACGGCGTGGAGCGGGTGATATACGGCCATCTTCACGGCAAAGCCTGCCGCAATGCGTTCGAGGGCATCCGCAACGGCATAGAATACACGCTGTGTTCTGCCGACCATCTGGATTTTGTACCGAAGATGATAACGGAGATATAAGCCTGATAAACGCGTAAAAGCATAAAAGAGCGGTTTTTGCCGCTTTTTTGTTTTTTGGAGGTTTTCATATATTTTGACTATTTGCAAAGCTGCTCAAGCGACAAAACGTGGCGAAAAATAAAGGTAAATAGCCATTAAAAGAACATAAAAGTGGTTTAAAGTGTTGCAAAGTGGTGGGGAAGTTGCTATAATAAGCTTAACTCAATATCTGTGAGAATATATTGAGGAGGAGGCTTCCGCGTTGTTGATAAGTTCTTTCGGACATAGCGTGGACGCCAAGGGCAGGGTTTTTATTCCCGCCAAATGGCGCGACGATCTCGGAGACACCGTCATCATTACCCGTGACATGATGGGCAATGCTGACAGCAGGTGTCTTTATGGTATGCCTGTAGAACTCTGGAACGATATACTGGAGCGCTTCAAAAAGGTCGCCGTGTCCGATGTGAAGGCGCAGAACGCTATGCGAAGGCTGTTCGCCAATGCATGCGAATGTGAGCTGGACAAGCAGGGACGCATACTTATCCCAAACTCCCTCCGGGAGTACGCCGGTATAAATTCCGACGCCATGCTGGTGGGCATGGGCAGCCGCATAGAAATATGGGGCGCCGAGAAATGGGAAGAGCAGCTGGAAAGGATGGATAACGCCGGGGAAGAGTCCATGGCGGAATCTCTCAGCTATCTTGCGGGGCTTGGCATATGACACAATTCCACCATATACCCATAATGCTCAAAGAGGTGCTGGAGCTTTTAGCGCCAGAGCGCGGCGGGATATTCGTGGACGGAACGCTGGGCGGCGGAGGACATTCCGAGGGAATACTCAAGCGGCTAACTGACGGAAGGCTGTACGGAATAGACCGCGATGGCGAGGCTATAGCCGCAGCAAGCGAAAGGCTGAAGCCCTTCGGAGATAAATTCAAGGCCATACGTGGCAACTTCTTCGATATGAGGAGCCTGCTGGCAAATGAGGGCGTCACCGGCGTGGAAGGCATACTTCTGGATCTTGGGGTTTCGTCTTATCAGCTGGACACCCCTGAGCGGGGCTTTTCCTACCATGAGGAAGCTCCGCTGGATATGCGAATGGACGACAGGGCGAGCCTTTCCGCATACGATGTGGTTAACGGATACAGTCATGGGGAGCTGACAAGGATAATAAGAGACTATGGCGAGGAACGTTACGCTGCCAAGGTGGCGTCGGCCATAGTGCGCGAGCGGGAAAGGGAGCCCATTAACAGCACCACTAAGCTTGCGGACATAATCAAATACGCCATACCTGCGGCGAACCGCAGAGAGGGCCCTCACCCGGCGCGAAGGACCTTTCAGGCCATAAGAATAGAAGTAAACGGCGAGCTTGCAGAATTGGACAAGGCCATACGGGGAGCCCATGATTTGCTGAACCCCGGCGGGGTCATGGCAGTAATAACCTTCCATTCACTGGAGGACAGGATAGTCAAGCAGGCCTTTAAGATATTTGAGCATCCATGTACATGCGACCCCAAAGCGCCCATATGCACCTGCGGCAAGAAGCCTACGGCGGAAATACTGACGAAAAAACCAATCGTGCCCGGAGCGGACGAGCTGGAATACAACCCGAGGTCACGGAGCAGCAAGCTCAGGGCGATAAAAAAGCTTTAGAATAACCTGACGGAGTACTGAATAACATGGCAGTAGCGGCGAGAAAACTGGATAACGACTACGTGTACGCGAGATCGTCCACTATGCGGGTGTATACTCACAGGATGCCTGCGGAGGCAGATACCCCACAGGCCGAAGCCGTGGCCCAGCCTGCGGTAAAGCCCAGATACAACCCGCTGCAAAGACTGGCTGTGACTTGCGGAATACTGATGTCCGCCATAGCGATACTGGCCATAATGGTGCGCTATGCCACTATAACGGAACAGTACGCGGTGGTAAATCAATATAAGAACACAATCGAGGAGAACAAAAGGACGCTGGACAGACTTGAGGTAAGGCTCAATTCTGCCGTGAACCTCGATGAAGCCCGGGAAGCTGCCCTTGCTGCAGGACTCGGCTATCCCGCCGCGTCCCAGATAGTTAAAATAGATGGAACGGACGCGGGGAGTGTGAGCTCGCCGCAATAACAATTGGAGGCGGCTGATGGCAGGACCTACGGTATCCGGCAAAAAAAGACTGTTCGTTGCCCTGGGTGGAATAGCATTCATTTTCATACTTTTGATAATAAGGCTGTTCTGGATACAGATAATTGACGGCAAGAGGCTGTCTGAAATGGCTCAGGAGCAGCAGACGCAGGATACTTCGCTGAGCGCTGCACGCGGTACCATAACCGATACTAACGGAGTAGTGCTTGCCCAGAGCGGAACGGCATACAAGGTGCTGCTCAACCCTTATCAGCTCAGCCGCAAGCAGGAAGACCTGCCGCGAATAGTGCGTGAGCTTTCGGATATATTGGATCTGGACAGCGAATACGTGATGAAGCAGGCAACCAAAAAGAACTCCAACGACGTGTATTATAAAGAAGTTATACTGAAACGTCAGGTGGAGCGCGAGGTGGTGGACGAGATAAAGTCCAGAATGCTGGGCAGCGGCGTTTACACCGCTATAGACTCAAAGAGATATTACCCTGAGGGAAGCCTGTTTTCCCAGCTGCTGGGATTTACCACGGTGGACGGCACAGGTCAGGCGGGCCTCGAGCAGAAATACAATAAATACCTTGCCGGCGAAAACGGCAGAATGATAACCGAGACGGACGCCAACCATAAGGCGATAGCTTACGGCTCTCAGGAGATATTGGATCCGGAGGACGGTTACGATATAAAGCTCACTACGGACAGCGTGGTGGAATCCTTCCTTGAGAAGGCCCTGAAGGAAGCCCTTGAGGTCAACAAGGCGGAGACGGCGCAGGGCATAATAATGAGCTGCAAGACGGGCAGGATAATAGCCATGTCAACTCAGCCGGACTTCGACCCCAACGACCCACCCAGAAGCGACGTGGCGGCACTGAACGCACTTTCCCGGAACCGCATAGTTGCGGATGCCTATGAGCCGGGCTCCACGTTCAAGATAATTACCCTTTCGGCGGCGTTGGACAGCGGCAAGGTGACCTCCGCCAATGAATATAATTGCGGCGGCAGCTACACGGTGAACGGCGAGAGGATAAAGTGCTGGAAGAGCGGCGGCCACGGCCATGAGACGCTCAAAAAGGCGGTGCAGAATTCCTGCAACCCGGCTTTTATGCAGATGGCCCTATCCATGGGCAAGTCCACCTTTTACGATTACATCTACGCTTTCGGGTTCGGTTCTTCTACCGGAAGCGGGATCAGCGGTGAGACCTCGGGTATAGTTACCCATGAAAAATACATCACTGAGAACAACCTTGCCCGCATAGGCTTCGGCCAGAGCATTGCGGTAACGCCCATACAGCTCTGCACAGCGGTATGTGCGGCGGTAAACGGCGGCGAGCTGATGCAGCCTTACGTCGTGGACAGCATAGTAAACAAGGACGGTAGGGTGATACTTAAAAATGAGCCCACCATGGTGCGCAGGGTGATAGGTGAAAGCACCAGCGCCCAGGTGAGGGAGATACTGGAAAGCGTAGTATCCGAGGGCAGCGGTAAAAACGCCTCCATACCCGGTTACCGGGTGGGAGGAAAGACCGGCACCGCGCAGAAGTATGAGGACGGGAAGATCGCAAGCGGCAAGCTCATAGCCTCGTTCATAGGCTTCGCCCCTGCCGACGACCCCGAATACGTCTGCCTGATACTGGTGGATGAGCCAAAGGTAGGAACCATATTCGGCAGCACTGTGGCGGCGCCTTATGTAAAGCAGGTAATGGAGGAGACGCTTCGCCACTACGGCTATCTTCCAACCGAAAACGCGGATACCGTGAGCGTGCCCGACCTTACGGGCATGACAATACTGGAAGCAAAGGCGTTGCTCAAGGAAGCAGGGCTGTACGCTGAATTTCAGGATAATGAAGAGGATATGGTAACGGCGCAGGTGCCGGCTACCAACGAGGTGGTGCAGCGCGGTACGGACGTATTGCTGTATACGGCGGCGACGGACGTGGATCAGGAGGATACCGGCCTCGAGACCGCAATAGTGCCAAATGTAATAGGAATGGGCAGACTCGCGGCAAACGACGCCCTTGCTGCCAAGGGACTGGCGATCAGGATAGAGCCTGAGGATCAGACCGGTACAGCAATAAGGCAGTTTCCGGCTGCGGGGGAAGAAGTCCCCGTGGGAGCAGAAGTGCTTGTGGAGTTTTCCAAGATAGAAATTTTGAACTGAGGCCGCAAGGCCAGTGGAGGAAATGCGATGCTTTTGAGTGAATTAGCCAGACCTACGCGACATGAACTTATAGGCCGTGACGTAGAGGTAAAGGAACTCATATACAATTCACGCAAGGTGAAAAATGGCGACGTGTTCTGCTGTATAGTGGGTACCTTCGCGGACGGGCATAAATACGCTCAGCAGGCTGTGGATGCAGGTGCCGCTGCGCTGGTGGTAGAGCGGAAGCTGGACATAGACGTTCCACAGATACTGGTGGAAGACACCCGCATCGCAATGGCTGAAATGGCGGCGGCGTATTATGGCTATCCTTCAAGGGAAATGCAGATGATAGGCGTTACCGGTACAAATGGCAAGACCAGCACCACATACATGCTTAAAGCCATTGCAGAGCGCATGGGAAAGAAGGTTGGCCTGATAGGCACTATACGCAACATGATTGGCGACATAATCATCGACACCGAGCGCACCACACCCGAGAGCGTTGACCTCCAGCGCATACTCCGCCAGATGAAGGACGAGAAGGTGGACGTGGTGATAATGGAGGTTTCCTCCCATTCGCTGGATCAGAAGCGGGTACACGGCATAGAGTACGATGTGGGGGAGTTTACAAACCTTACCCAGGACCATCTTGACTACCATAAGACCTTTGAAAACTATTTCAATGCCAAAAAGCTGCTGTTCAAGCAGAGCAGGATGGCGGTGATAAACAAGGACGATCCCTACGCCAATAGGATGATGGAGGGGCTTGATATACCCGTTATGACCTTCGGCATACGGGAAAAGGCGGACGTTACCGCCAGCGAGATAGACATAACCACCAGAGGGGTACAGTTCGACTTCAACTATAAGAACATCACCTCCCGATTCAATGTGCCTATCCCCGGCCTTTTCAGCGTGTTCAACGCCATAGGCGCGGCAACGGTTGCCCTGAGCCTCGGCTGGAACCTCGATTCAATTAAGTATGGCCTTGAGCATATGATGAGCGTGAGCGGCAGGCTGGAGCCGTTGCCCACCGGCAAAAATGAGTTTACGGTGCTCCTCGAC
>OGOP01002620.1_pt1 | contig 10910 bp, 8 predicted proteins | sample 1552591 | NCBI WGS metagenome assembly OGOP01 (sample SAMEA2580120, study PRJEB22360) | human gut metagenome | biome: human gut; feature: human-associated habitat; material: faeces | place: Denmark | collected 2008/2010 | reverse complement strand
TTCGCGGCCGGCGTGGAGTATTTCGCCGCCTGATTGCGCGAGGCCGCCTAGAGGCCGGTTCGATATAAACCGCCTGTGAGAATGAGAGGGTGCGTTCGGAATTGCTTCGGATTCCGGACACACCCTCTTCGCGTTTTTGGTCCGCCGTATAGAGGTGTGACAATGAGCCCCGTTTTATGCTCACGAGTATGATGCGCATAAGCATAAAACAATTAGAGATCGAATCGATATCTGCATAAAACATGCTCGGGGATACGCAATAACGAATCATTCACACCAGAACATCGTTGGCACCATCACCACGCTTCGTTCCCGCGCCGATCTCATACCCGGATATTCCGAGCGGCATTACGCCTTGTTCGTCAAGACGGACGAACTGGCCGCCACCGCACGGGAACGAAGCATGGCGATGATCTATGCATTCTCTCGGTCAAAGACCATTACGGAGATCACCGAATACGAAGCCAACCCCGAAAACCATCAAGTGGCTTGTTTGCGACATACAGAACGCAACAGCCCGAGTATGAGCCGCGGAATCGCAACGCTCATACTCGGGCTGGCGGAGAAAGGGCACCCAAATAGGCAAAGAAACATATTCAAAAGGCTGAAATCCGCCATGACCAAGTGCGCTAGCCATGACACGTTCATCTTGATAGCAGCGGCAATAACCCACTACTTATCGGCAAGCTGGACCTGGACCTTGTACCCTTCCTCTTTGGCAATCTGCGAATACGCCTTCTCCACGATTTGCTTGGCCTGCTTGTCGGCCTCCTGCAGAAGCTTACTTCAGATATCTGGCTTCCCAGGTATCGTCCGCTTCTTCGATCTGGTCATAATCGTAATCCACTTTGAATGTCCCGTCGGCATTCACCGCCAACGTCATCCGCCACCAAAGATCTTTCTTATCAAGTGAACGGCGATATCCCTCGATCATCTTGTCCATGGTGACGAAGTCACTCAGCAAATTGTCTTCCTTCACCCCGGGCATTTCGAAGCACTGGATAAAAACACCATTGGACTTCCGGACATAATATTCCATCGAATATGCATCCTCGCCATACGAAGCCCTGAAAACCATTCTCTGCCAATTTTTCGGCAGCCTTTGCGCAATAATCGGGAAAATTCCCTGCACCATTTCAATATCGTTCATCTGAATTCCTCCTTACAAATTCTTAAGAAAAGTGGTCTTTTTCTTCCCATCAATGACATCCACTATCGCGAATTGACTAGGACGAGCCGAATCGCCTTCATATATGGGCTTGATTTTCACCTCGACAGAACTTCCGGATTCAAGCTCCCTTCTCCACTTGTTTTCCAGTTTCTTATAAGCGCTTCGGTTGACTTTGCCATCCATGGCAACAATGTTCCCCATGTCATTGCCGCCACCGAATATATCTCCTATCAGATGACCTCTCTCATCGGTCTTCAACTCGTATCCGCGTCCGATAGTGTGCAGACTGCCACGGATAGGCAACCGTTCCTCTTCTGTCTTCAAATGAAGTTGCCCGCCTACCGAAGCGATCCTCCCCTCCGAATCCGTTTGGTAGGAATACCCATTGATCTCGTATTTGTTCTTGGCAAGGAGATTCCCCTCCTTCCGGTATCTTCCCCGAATCGTCCGTGAAACATTTGACGCCGCCAACTTCGACTTCGGAATTCGGAGCGTATTTCTTAGCCTGAGTCTCACTGACTTTCTTCAGTTTCCTACCAAGTAGTAGGCCGCCGGCAGCAGCCCCTCCGGCCACGACTTCCTTCGCCACATCATCATTGGTAATCTCGCCATCGGATGATGATTCTTTAAGGCTCTTTCCCATCTCATTAAGGGACATCACGGCAGTAGAAGCAACCGCCGCAACAGGACTGGCCATGACAGCCATACCGCCCAGAACGGCTTCCCCAGCGAATCCACCGGCCTTTTCAGCAAAATCACCGGCTTTCTTCGATGACTCATCCGCTTGCATGGTCCTGTCCCATGCTTCTTTTGCGGAATCGATAACACCAGAATGAGCCGTATGGACTGCCGCATTCTCGTTGCCTGTTGCGAGTTCCGCATTCGCACGCATACCGATGTAGGCATTCTCGCCTATTTCAGCAGTCCCGAGAGCAGCACGACCACCAACATACGCCGTATTTTTCGCGCCATGCAAGCTGTGCGCTCCGCGCAACCCCTCCGCGGCGCCCTGCCGTAATGTTTCGACCCCGGAACGAACGGTTGCATCGCCCATGACTTTGTTCCAGGCATCATCCGCGCAATCCGAAATCGACTGCATCGAGGACTTCACCTGTCGTTTGGCAGAATCCAGATGTTCCATCGCTCCTTCGGCTATGTCTTTCATATGTCACCGACCTCCCATTAATGCTGACAGACTCAATGCGGTTCTGCTCAGATCGCCGATTTCCTCAACGGACCGCGGTGTTCGGAGCTTCCTTAGTCGTTCTCCACGTTCGAAGACCATCATCTGAGCAAATAATAATTGCGACGAGAGCAGACCATCCCAATCAGACAGATCCTCGAAAATCCATGATTGGGAAAGATACGTCTGCAATTCCTGAAGAATATCGGAGCCATCGGCCACTTCATTGGCATCAAAGAAGTCTTCCATGTCGAAGTAGTCATATGCGATTCTGCAGTACAGGTTCTTTCTGTCGGAATACGAACTGCGCGCCATAAGGAAGATATCGCGTTTCATGGAATACTGAAGACCGGATTTCTCTACGATATGCAGGAAATCCGATTCCTCGGACATATCGATTCGACGAGGATATATCAGGCAGGTGTTCAGACATTCAAGTTCTTGGGAAGATAGCGGCTCAGACTCCGGGGCATACTCATGTCCGTCCGCAATCACCGTTTCCTTGCGTTCATGTTTGCCTATATGGCACAGTACCGGCTCGATCCATTCGTTTTGATAAACGGCGGCGACGCCTCGCTGCAATTTGGCCAATTCGGCAATCTGACCATCGTTAAGTCCTGCGGCCTTCCCAACCAACTGACGATCGCCCTCGTCGGGAAGACGCATGATGATTTTCGTATTGGTATTGCGGATCGCGGCCATATCCAGCAATCCTGGAGATTGATCCACGATAATGAACCCCTCGCCGTATGTACGCATCTCGGCAATGGCGTTGGAAATCATCTCCACCGACTTGGAGGCAATTCCTCCACCCGTCTCGCCAAATATTGTCTGACTGTTGCGCAATAGGTTATGCGCTTCCTCAAGTACGGTGATGTGTTTGAGCGTCTCATTGGAGGCGGCGCGTTGGCACATCCTGCGCTCCTGGAGTTTAATGACAAGAATGCCCATAATGAGAGCTTTGTTCTCCGAAGATCCTACGCGGCTCAAATCGGCAATGACGCGCCCATCAAACAATTCCTCATCCGACACACTGCCATTGCAGAACAACAGCCTGTTGATGCCATTGGTCATCGATTCAAGTCGGGTCTTCAGCGACCCCTTGTAATCGCCACGCGTATCGGCGGAATAATCGGAGGAATCTATATACGCATCTACTTCCCTGCAAACATCCGCGAATGTCGGATAATACCTGCCGAGGGAATTCGTGGACCGAGTCATATCCCAGCCCACCTTTTCGTACGCACGTATTATGGCTTCTTTGAGTACCGCCGGCATGGCAGCATACATGGGCCAGCACACGTTGAACACTTCAAGGATTCGATCGATATGTTCATAGATATGTATGCCTTCGGGAAACTCGAAGGGATTGATCCGCAGCAGATCGTCAGTCATCGGATTGGTTCCGTAGACCTTTGCGCAATCTGCGAATTCATATCGATATTCGCCTTTTGCCGGTTCTATGACCAAAAAATTGCAAGAGCACTCGTCAAGCAGACGGTACACAGTATTGGATTTTCCGCTACCTGTGGAACCCGTCACGAACACATGCGAAGTAAGCGAATCAGAGGAAAGCTCCACTGACATTTCCTCATCGTGATGCATATGGTGGATGCAACCTATATGGATATCACCACGGTTCGTCGCGTCATATGAAGAAACCTCTCGCCCGAACGGCGCACACTCGATCACAGGCAATCCTGGTACGGAACTGCGGGGAATATTGATGGCCTTCACGAGTTCTTCGCCGGATAGATCCGCAGTGCACGTCGTTCTCTTAGGCCAGTTCTCCTGGTTGAAGAAGGTATTCGGAATACCCTCCTTCTTTACGAACTGTGGATGTTCAAGATGCGTAAGATAGCTTCTTAATTTGGTTATCTCGGCAATGGTAGCCGGATTCCTGCCTTGCGCATTCCAAATGTTGATAGCGGGACGTTCCAGATTGGACTTATTGCCTTGGGTCAGAGACAGATACATGTGAGAGGCTTCGCTGACCAATCTCACGTCCGGGGACAGGATATAGGCCGAAAATTGCCATAGTCCCAAGGCCTCGCATAATTCCAAGCGCTCCATCTGTTTCTCGATGGTGTCAAGCATATGTTTCACGCCATATTCGGTAAGAGTTACGCTTCCGCCCTCACCCGTGGTTTTGGCTGTGCCATGACCAACACTGGCAAAAGCACCAACATTCAACCGCGGCAACCCGGGGATAGCACCCGGCAGTTCCGTGCCTCCGCTCACGCCCAGATTCTGGCTCCAACTTTTGCTCTCCTGAAAGCTCCAATTCCTTTGGACTGAAACGAAGGGGCTGAGTCCGGTATAGAGTCGGTATAGTTCATTCTTTTTCTGCATCAGCTGATTTGCAGGCATTGAACGGCCGACGAGAATCAGCGTGTATTCCTCATCTCTGCCGAGAGATATACCATCAATGAGCTTTTCGATACCCTGCGTGGAAAATTCCTCAGAAAAATCCGTCGCAATATTCGACACGATGCCTATCGAATTGAAATCGACGACGCCGAACCCCGTGTTTTCATTCAACGCATTGAAAGCCCAACCCCTGCCATCGGAATAGTAGTGCACATCGTCACATTCGGAACCAGGAAAATTGCCCAAGAACGCATCACGTACGTTCATGGCAAGATTCTTCGCCAGTTCCGAATCATCGTGTTCCGTCCCAACCGCAAAGAAAATCCTGCACTGGCGGAACGAACGATTAATGATCATGGCTATGCTGTTGCCGGTGCCCGAAAGCAGCTGATATACATTCTTCAGCTTCTCCAGTACTTTATCGTCTTTTTCCAGAACGAGCTTGCTGATTTCAAAACTCGCCACGGATTCCGTCGGACTGCCCAGTCCCTGATAATCCTCCACGCTATAGCACTCGGCTATATGCGGAAGATACTCTTTGAATACCCCCGCAAGACATTGGCCATAATATCGATCGCATTTGTCTTTCACCTGCGCAAGTTGCTCTGCAGAGGGTGCCATGCTCTTTGCCAGCTCTTTGGAATTGTTAAGCACGCTTTTCCTCCTAATCAATAGCCACTTCGTCAAGTAACGATGTAAGTTCGGTCCTGACATCCTCCACTTTGGAAAGGCGTGTCTTCAAATCATCGACCTTCGCGTCCAAAGATGCGATTTCATCTTCCATATTGCTTAAGATGACGCTGTCCGTATCAAGCTGATCCTTGATGTATTGCTTATACTCATCCGCCCATATTCGGAGTTGCTGTGCATACTGATCGACCGGCTTCGCGAATACCGTAGTGAAAAACGCTCCGGGCTTATTTTTCCCGAAAACATCATCATATCCGCGCAGCCTCTGCTCGAATGCTTTGGCTTTTGCACAGACCAGCCTTTCGCGTGCCTCGTCTTCTTTCTTGGTAATCATTCGCCATGTATGGCCGACTAGAGCGAATTTTTCGAATAGTGCCTGAATACCTTCCAACACACTTTTTACCTCGGTGAATTCAGGCAATGCCGAGTTGTGTTCAAGGCATTCGCGCAGTTGTTTTCTACCGATTTCGCTGAAATGCGACCTGTTCTTTTCCACATAGGTCTGCAATGTTCGCGCATATCCTTCAGCAAAACCTGCCATGCTCGCAAGAATCTTCGCCTTCGCGCCGTTTGCCGCAAGATAGACCTTATCGATGAGGTTGACCTGACAATGATGCCGAATATGCTCATTTATCGCATCATCGAAATCCTGGAGATTCTCACGATCGCTGGAATCATATATTTCATAAAGGGCGTCCTTTAACTTTGAGCAATAGGAGTTCAGGTCGTCCTCAAAATAAGTCGCAATATTCGACGCCAGGTTCGGGTCTATGAAAATATCGATTTCATCAAGTTCTTTCAGCAATGCGTTCCGGGTTTCCAGCTTACGACGCTCAGCTTCTTGTTTTTTGTCGGTGCATTGCTGCTTCTGCTCAGCAAGTTCGCTCTCGGCAACGGCCAATGCGCCAAGCAGATCCTTCCGACCGCGCTCGCACTTCTTGTATTTGGAATAATGCTCGACGTAGTACTGAATTTCGTATTCCAATGAGGGAATTCCGGTATCGTACAATTCTTGACTCACACCCAACTCATCCATGGATACGCGCCGATCACAGGGGTAAACGTTGTATTCAGGAAGGCTGACTTTATGTGCACCGGATTGTTTACGTTTCCAATCCTCATAGAATTCGCTGTAGCTTTCATCCAGCCAATCGGCATCCTCGCCTTTTCTTACACCAAGCGCGCCAATGGGTGTGACAAACAGAACGATGGATTTGCCATGCCAGTTTTTGGTCAACGCCGAGACCGGTTCACGAAGTTGGGCTTTGGCAAGCCTGTCACATTTTGAGATAACAATCAGACAGCTTGGACTGGAAAAATTGTTCGCATGTTCGTCAAGCATGTGCATAATCGCCTCCGTACCATCACCGGCCGCCCGATCACGACTGGTAACCAAGATGGGTAAGGCATTGGTCTGGTCGCCGAGAAGTAATTCCAAAGCCTCTTTATGCTCCTTCTGATTGACCTCGGCGTTATCACTACCCGGAGTGTCGAAAAAGACGATTCTGCTATCGGTCTTTTCCAATATGGAATCGGCAAAAGGCATCTCAAGAATGACGTTGCTTCCGAATTTGCCAAGAAACTCGCCTGACAGTTCAGCATTCTTTCCCTGGTTTAACTTGTCGAGCACCGCTCGCGCTATTTCGACTTCCCTCTTGTCTTCATCACCGCGGACACATCCAATAAACTCATTGAGCTTCGCGGCGATTTCGGAACCATGTTCATCGGAATCCTGTGCAACAAGTCCCAACGACGGCTCCACTCCAAAACGATGTAGTTTTAAGTCGCCATTATCGTCTGGATAATACACAGCCACCGAATACGTACTGGATCGAACCACTTTCACATTTTTCGCCGTGTTTGGATTCACCTGGCTTGGTAAAATCTCTTCACCAATCAAGGAATTGATAAGAGCTGATTTACCAACGCTGTAGTTGCCGACAACACATACCGGTACCGCATCGCTGATGGTATCTTCAAACCTGACAATCTGATCACCAATCTGATTCGACGTGTGTTCATAATAGTCACCACCAGGAAGATATGGCATAAATTCATGTTTGATTGTGGCATAATCGCGACGAATGGTTTCCAATGCATCCTCGGCGGTATGGTACGTGCCAATCAATCTGCACGAAAGTGGTCCAACCCCGTTCTGTTGATCGTCGACTTTCTTAATAACCTGTTCGAGTAGGGCAAAATCATCGTTCGGGCCTGAAAATTGAATCTCGAGACCGTCCATAACGGAATTATATTTCTCATTAATGATGGTAACGATACCGAAAATACAATTGGAAAGGAGGATGGGACGATTCGTGAACTTAAGTAGCGCGGCACCTTCTGAAGGTTCCTGCCAGGAACCGCCAACGCTCTGTGCGATCCGGAAAGACACGTTGCATGCAAATGGATCGTACTTAATCCGAACGGCCTTCTTTGCCATATTCCATCCCCTCCGCAGAAATCCGTGTATCCCCGTTGATAACATTCCGGGAACAGGATTCCTTTCCCTGATCATTTCCAGTTATTTGAACAGTCTATAACAGCATCATCCGCTGGAACCGTATTTCTCCATAAGACCTCATTCACTGTGGCGTCTAGATCCTGTACTGGAGAGCGCCCACTGGTTCGAAGAAGACATTCAGGCTGTACAAACTTTCAGATCATCTGCAACATCGCAAATCCAACAAATCCGAATTGCATATCCAGCATTGCGGAAGTCCTTCTCATGAGTCGATTTCCACCAGCACTCCGTCGATTCCCATCGGTGGCCGTGCTCCAAGAATCCTCTTCCGGAATCGAACTCATTCCAAACCGGATTCCTCTGGCCGACTGACAGAATTCCGGAAAGTCGAATTCACAGAAATTCTGTCAGCCGGCGCATAAGAAAAACGAGGCCCTCTACTCCGTCACCTCATAGCCGCTGACCGATACCTTGACCTGCGCGGCGTTCACATCGCTACCAGCTTCGAACCGGACCTTCTCACCTGCCGCCCATGAGCTGGTGTTGGCAAAAGTCTCCTCCACCTTCACACCGTCAGCGTCATAGAGCGCCAACAGCAGCGAGACATTGCCAAAATTGATCTTGCTGGTGTTCTCGATGACCGCGGAATACGTGTAGTAACCGCCATATTCCGCTTCCGTTCTGTCGAATTGAGCCGATGAAACCAGATTATTGATCACTTGATCCGTCTCGTTCTTCTCCTGAACGGAATTACCGTTACGAACCAGATCGTCAAGGGTGTCCTGGTATTTCGAATCGACCTTAAGCCCGTACTTATCCACGAATGTCTTCAGAATCGTGGACCGCTTATCATATACCTCGTTCCACGCGTTGGTATATTCGGCACTGGTATTCGAGTATTTCTTGACCACGGACAGTTGATCATCCAGCGAATTCAAATAGGCGATGATCTGCTCCTGGAGCTTCGAGTCCTTGAATTGACGCGCCTTCAACGGCTTGTCATTATCAATCTCAGCCTGAACGATCTGCTGAAGATTCTTTGATTCACTCGTATCCTTACCCTGCCCTTTGAGCTTATCGATAAGAGCGGAACGTTTGCCAAAACCCTCCGCGATAATGGACATCGCCTCGTCATCGGCATAGTCCGGCCCCTCGGCCTTCTTCTCGCCGCACGCGGATACACCAGCAATCAATGCGATACTCAGTATCGCAGCAAAGACCTTCTTCATCATGTTGCCCTCCTTATAGATTTATAGACCGAGAATCTGTTTCTTCTTGGAATCGAATTCATTCTGGGTCAAGATCCCCGCGTCAAGCAGTTCCTTGAGCTTCTTGACCGCATCCAACTGTTCAACGACCGACATGGACGGCGCCGCAGCAGTAGAAGTCTGCCGCCGTGCCGCCACAGGCTGCTCCGCAATCGCGGGATTGGTCTGCGCCCCGGTCACAGGATTCACGCCCTGTGCAAAGGCCGCGCCGAACATCATCGCGCCCGCATCACCAAACCCATGCTCCTCCACACCATGCGCGATCTTCTGCTGCGCCGCCACATTCGAAGCATGCTGCGACACATCCTCATACGCCTTCAGATCCATCTTGTTGGCGGAGAACTTCCGCACCAGCTCACGCGAGGCATCCGAGAACTCGATGTTCTCGATACCGATTTTGACGATATTGAAACCGAACCTTGCCGGCCACGTACCCGCATTCTGCCTATCATTCGCCACCTTGACCGCAATATCGTTCGCCTGCGCCGGCAACTGCGAGATTCTGTACTGCGTTGACAGCGCATTCAGTGCCACCGTGAACGACTGCAGAAACTCAGCCAGAATCTGCGAACGTGCTCGCTGATCATCAAACGAGTAGTAGGTAACGTTTGCCGGAACGAAATTACGAATGAAACGCACCGGGTCACCGATTTGGATGCTGAACGAACCATAGGCGAAAATCTCAAGATCCGTCCCATAGAACAGATCGTTATACATGAGCGGGCCGCGCGTGCCAAACTTGATGTCACGAATCTCACGCAGATTCACAAAGGCAATCTGCTTGTAATCGGACGTGATACCGCCGTAACCGATGCGCTCGCCGATCTGTTTGAAGATCGATTTCTTTACTCCGTCGCCATTGAAGATGCTTTCCTGCCCGTCATGGTATTCGTAGCCGCCTGGCTGGGAGATGATGTTCTCGATGCCGGACTGGTTGAAGATGAACGCCGCCGTGTTCTCCGGCACGTAAATCTTTGAACCGTTGGTGATGACGCCTTCCGAGCCACGCCCGTTGGAGCCGCGGCCGTTGTCTTCATCCTTTAGAACGCCGGGCACGACCGCGGAATGCTCGTCAAACCGACCAGCAGTGATGACGTCCTTCCACTGGTCGGCCAGAGTTCCGCCTACTGCTCCTCCGATTGCGCGTAACATGCCCATGTCTTATTCCTCGTTCCCGTTTAGCCCGTTATCCGTTCCAGTCACAGCGTCTGCACCGTATCGCAGTATTTGCATTGCACGGTCATACCGGTCCACCCCGAAAGCGGAGCTCTGCATCCAATGCATTTTGCCGTGATGGCTTTTCTCGCGGAAGCGCTCCGCTGATTTGTATTTGGGCCGGCAAAAGTCGTTTTGACCACATCGAACGTGTCTTTCAACGCACCAGCTAGCATTTCGACTCCAGGAACGCTTCTGCGTAAAGCCATGGCTGCGGAGGATTTGGTTCCCGTCACCGCCATATTGATTGCGTCCAGCCATGCGGCAGCCACCTTACGGCTCGCGTTTTTCTCCGGGCTACGGAAAACGAAGGAGACTTCCTCCCCGGCTGGGTGGAGTTTGAAGCTTGTTTCATAATCTGAAGTTTGGCAATCTGCTCGAATCTCGTCTTTCTGCGTTGCCAGCTCGTTCAATGGGTAGGACAGGCATGAAAGGTCCTCCCCCATCCGTGTTTTGCTGCTCCATTCGTATACCAGACGCATATTGGTGAGCATGAGTTTGGCATTATTCTGCTCTCCGTCGATGTTCTTGCAGCGCGCGCAATGGCTGGTG
>OGOP01002617.1_pt1 | contig 10926 bp, 7 predicted proteins | sample 1552591 | NCBI WGS metagenome assembly OGOP01 (sample SAMEA2580120, study PRJEB22360) | human gut metagenome | biome: human gut; feature: human-associated habitat; material: faeces | place: Denmark | collected 2008/2010 | reverse complement strand
TACTCCTCGTCGGTGACTTCGCTCTTCTGCTTCTTCCAGATGGGCACCATGCTGTTCAGGGTCTCCAGCTCGGTGTAGGTCTCCCACTCCGGCTTGTAATCATCGGGCTTGGGATCCGGTTCGGGCTTCTGGCGGCTCTTCTCGCGCTCCATCTGGATGGGATAACGCACATAGTCGCTGTACTTCTTGACGATGGCCACGATACCATACTCGTCGAGGAAGTTCTCGTAGTTGTCGGTGTCGGTGCTGGGCTTGATGTGCAGGATGATCTCGGTGCCCGCGGTGTCCTTCTCGGTGGGGTTCAGCTCGTAGCCGTCAGCACCGCTGGACTCCCACTGCCAAGCCTCGTCGGAGCCATAGGCTTTGGAGATGACGGTGACCTTGTCGGCCACCATGAAAGCGGAGTAGAAGCCGACGCCGAACTGGCCGATGATGTCGATGTTCTCGTCCTTGTTCTCCTTCTTGAAGTCCAGCGAACCGGAGTGGGCGATGGTGCCGAGGTTGGATTCCAGCTCCTCTTTGGTCATGCCGATGCCGTTATCGGAGATGGTCAGGGTGCGGTTGTCCTTATCACGGGTGAGCAGGATGCGGAAATCGCCTTTGTTCATGCCGACGGAAGTGTCGGTCAGGCTCTTATAGTACAGCTTGTCGATGGCGTCCGAAGCGTTGGAGATCAGCTCCCGCAGGAAAATTTCCTTATTGGTATAGATGGAGTTGATCATCATATCCATCAGCTTTTTGCTTTCTGCCTGAAATTCTTTTTTCGCCATAATGCAAAACCTCTTTTGTTCAGATTTGGCGCCAAGGAGCCGGAGTTTCGGGATGACTGCTTAGCACTCATAACTTTCGAGTGCTAATATACACCGCTTCACACCAAAAATCAAGGGGTTTCATAAAAAGTTCAGAAATGTTTCGATTTCCTTTACATTCCCCCGCAAACTTATTATAATGATTCGGAAACCAAACCGGAAAGGATGACCCAAATGCAGTTTAAGATTTACCCTCTCCCCGGTGGGGGAGAGCTGGACGTATATCTGCGCACCCCGGCCCCGGCGATGCCGAACGCGCTGCGGCGGCCGCTGGTGCTGGTGGTGCCGGGCGGCGGGTACGAGCATGTCAGCGCCCGCGAGGCGGACCCGGTGGCTTTGCAGTTTGCGGCAGCGGGGTACCACACCGCCGTGCTGACCTACAGCGTCGGCGAGGGCGCACGGAATTACCAGCCGCTGCGCCAGCTCAGCGCGGCGCTTGCGCTGCTGCGGGAACATGCGGAGGCGTGGGGCGTCCTGCCGGAACAGATCGCAGTCTGCGGCTTTTCGGCGGGCGGGCATCTGGCCCTGTCCGGGGCTGTGCTGGACCTGCCCGGCGGTGAGGCGGCGGCCCAGCAGCGGCCCAATGCGGTGCTGCTGGCTTACCCGGTGGTCACGGCGGGAGAGCACGCCCACCGGGGCAGCTTTGTTCGGCTGTCCGGCAGCGAGGACCCGGCGGACCACCAGAAATTCACGCTGGAAGATAGGATCACGCCGGACACGCCGCCCGTCTTTGTCTGGCACACGATGGAGGACGCCACCGTTCCCGTGGAGAACACTCTGTTGCTGCTCGCAGCGCTGCGGAAGAACCGCGTCCCCTGCGAAGTCCATCTGTTCGAAAAGGGCGTCCACGGCACCAGCGTCTCCACCGCCGAGGTCGATGCCGCCAGCGCCCACCGCGCCCACTGGGTGCAGCTGGCTGTGGAGTGGCTGAACGACACCTTCGATTTTCATCTGGCATAAAATGGTTTTGTGCGTGTCTACAAAAATTTCATGAAAAAATAGTTGACCTGCAACAAAAATTAGCGTATACTGGTTCAGCGAAAACGAACGCCGGGGCACACCCCCGGAAGAGAAGAGGGAACACATATGGCAATGCGGCCGGAAATTTCGGTCAAGGACCTGCTGATGCAGGCCTTTCTGACCGGCTGGGAGCTCTCCGACAAGAGCATCTCGCAGGACGAATATTTTCAGAGCGCCATTCAGGTGATCGAGGTGCTTCAGGTGGAGCCGGAAAACCTCTACGCCGAGGAGGGCCTCGGTTTGCCGGACGGCGAAGAGGTGGATCATCTGGACGATCTGCTCCGCGCAGACGGTCAGTGGCTCTATTACGGTGTGGAAGAGGAGAACTTCTTCCTGATTCAGTGGTATCCGGATGTGGAGTCCGCCAACGCAAAGCTGGCAGAGCTGGATGCTATGGGCGACGGCAGCAAGCAGTACCTCGTGGATATGAGCCTGAAGCGCTCGACCCCCACCGTGGCCGAAAACTTCGGCAGCTCAAACCCGGTGCAGCTTCGTTCTTGATATTTTTGGAATAAGGAAAGGGAACCCAAGCGATGCAGCTTTCTCAGATCGAACGGGAGCAGCTTTACGCCATCCTCGAAAAATACGACCAACACCCCAAGGTGCAGGAAATGCGGGAGTTCATCCAGCACGGCGATGTGACCACCTATCAGCACTGCAAGAATGTGGTGCTGGTCAGCTTTTGGATCAACCGCCGCTTTCATCTGGGCGCGGATGAGACGGCGCTGGCGGTGGGCGGCTTCCTGCATGACTTCTATCTGTATGATTGGCACAAGACCAGCAGCTTCCACGGGCTGCGCCGCCTGTTCGAGATGCACGGCTTTTCCCACCCCGGTTCCGCTTGTGTGAACGCGAAGCGCTACTTCCAGATCACCAAGAAGGAGCAGAACATCATCCAGAGCCACATGTGGCCGCTGACCTTCCGGCATGTGCCCACCTGCCGCGAGGCGGTCATCGTCTGCTTGGCCGATAAGTACTGCGCAGTGGTCGAGAGCATGTTCCGCCGCGCCAAGGCGGCTGCGACCGTCGGTGCGGACGAAACCGACGAGACCCTGTGGTAATCACGAGAATGAAAAATCCCCGCTGGCGGTCTGCCAGCGGGGATTTTTTGCGGATCTGAGAGAAAAATCACTCCGACCGCAGGGCCTTGACGGGGTCGGACTTGGAGGCACCCTTGGCGGGGATGAAGCCGCCGAGGATGGTGAGCACGGTGGCGAGAACGATCAGCACGAGGGCTGCGCTCAGCGGCAGACGGGCCACCACGTTGGTGCCGTTGGAAACTTTCTGGATGATCATGTTGCCGGGGATGAGCAGGATCTCGCTCAGGATGATGCCCATCACGCCGGAGCACAGGCCGATGATGAAGGTCTCGGCGTTGAACACCTCGGAGATGTTCCGCTTGGACGCACCGATGGCGCGCAGGATGCCGATCTCCTTGCGGCGTTCGAGGACGCTGATATAGGTGATGACGCCGATCATGATGGAGGAGACCACCAGCGAAATGGAGACGAAGGCCACCAGCATGTTGGAGATCATGTTGATGATCTCGGTGACGGAGGTCATCAGGGTGCCGACGACGTCGGTGTACTGGATGACCTTATCCTCAGCGCCCTGCGCCTTCATGTTGTCGTTGTAGGCGTCGAGCTTGGCCACGACGCTGGCCTTGTGGTCGAAGTTCTGCGGGTAGATCTTGATCTGGCTGGGGTCGTCGAGGTCGGCGTAGCCCAGCGTCTGCAGGTTGCTGTCGTAAGTGGCGTTGGAGGAGAGCATGGCCGACTTCATCAGGTCGGTCAGGTCGTCCTCGGTCATGTTCACCTTGATGGCATTCTGGAAGGCCTCAGCGTCGATCTTGAGGGCGCTTTCCATCTGGCTGCCCAGCTGGGCGAAGCTCTGCTGCATCTGGCTCTGGAGGTTCTGGCCCATCTGTGCCATCACCTGCGTCATGGCCGTCTGCATGGCGGCACCGAGCTGGGTCTGCAGCGTTTCGGTGATCTGGGACGAATAGCTTTCCATAATGGTGGACATGGACTTCTGCATGGCCTCCGAGAACTGCGTCTGCAGCTCATCCTGATCGAACAGATCGCTCATGGCGCCGTTCATCAGGGTCTTGAAAGCGTCGCTCTTGAGGTACTGGGAGAAGCTGATCTTGTTCAGGTTCAGGATGCCGTTGCCAATGACGTAATCCTTGTAGCCTACGAGGACTTTCTGGGCAAGCTCCTGAATCTTATCCTCCGAAATGGAAAGGTCCATGTTGGCGAAGATGTCGGTCAGGGCGCTCATGTCCATGTCGGGCATTTCGGTCAGGTCCATGTCGAGCTGGAAGTCGTCGGGGTTCAGCAGCTGGCTGAAATCCACCGACCCGTTGTCGAAGTCAAACGCACCGCTCAGGTCAAAGTTCAGCTTGCTGGTGTCGAATTGGAAGGCGCTCTTGAGCTGGTCGGTATCGATGCTGAACAGGGAGGCCATATCAAAGGCGGAAGCCTTTTCGGTGCCGAAGGGCTCACCGTTCATCACATTGATGGAGGGGTTGGCCAGCTGATCCTTCACGAGTGGGGAATCGGCGGCGCTGGCGATGACGTGCTGGGTCAGGGAAGCGGGGTAAGCGATGCCGGAAGAAAGCATGGCCGCGGAGGCATCTTCCTTCGGCTGGACAACACCCACGACGGTGAGGGACTCGCCGGAAGCGACGAGATCTTTCAGGAAGTCCTTGTCGTCGGACTTGTCCACCCAAGCGTTGTGCTCGTCGTCCCGCAGATAGCGGTCGGCGCTGTTCACAAGCTTGAACTCAATGCCGATAAAGTCATCGTATCGGTACGTTTTGAAGTCCGAGGGGACATCGACGTTCTGGTTCTGGGCAAACTGCTTGATCATCTTGTCCAGTTCGGCGTTGTCCCGCAGACCGAGGGCATACAACGCGTAATCGGTGATGGTGCCGTCCGCGCCGAGGACCGCCACGCACTCGTTGTAGTTCTCCGGCCAGCGGCCCGCCTTGACTTCGTACTGGGAGTTATAGAGCTCCGCGCTCTCCGGCAGCTGGTAGAAGACGCTGGTGTTCATCATGGAGGACATCATGTCGTTGGAGGAACTGGTGGAGCTGATGCCCAGCGAGGCGAGGGAGGAGTCCGGGTTCACCTGACGAACGGTGCCGTCGGCGTTCTCCCGGTAGATCTGGGGCTGCACATTATAAGAATACTCGATGGAGGTGGCATCCTCCGCGATGGTGCAGTCGCTGCTTTCCAGATAGGCCTTGAGGGACTTCAGGTCGTTGGAGGTGATGCCCGCGACCATCTGGGTGATGAGCTGCCGCACCGGGACCATGCCCTCCTCCGTGGTGGTGCTGGAGCTGGAACTCGGCGCGCCGGAGGTGAACAGGGAAGTCAGGTCCATGCCGCTGCTCAAAATTTGCAGCGGGTATTCGGACAGGGTGGACTTTTCGGTGTCGTCGATATACTGGTTGACGCCCGCCGACAGCGAGATGATGAGGGCGATGCCGATGATGCCGATGGAACCGGCAAAGGCTGTGAGCAGGGTGCGTGCCTTTTTGGTCAAAAGGTTGTTGAAGCTCAGGCCCAGTGAGGTGAGGGGCGACATGGACGAGCGGCCCATGCTCTTATGCACCGGCGGGGACAGCTTGGAGGTGTCCGGCTCATAGGGGGCGGTGTCGGAGAGGATGACGCCGTCCTTCAGGTTGACGATGCGGGTGGCGTACTGCTGGGCCAATTCCGGGTTGTGGGTGACCATGACCACGAGGCGGTCCTTGGCCACTTCCTTCAGCAGCTCCATGACCTGAATGCTCGTCTCACTGTCCAGCGCGCCGGTGGGCTCGTCGGCCAGCAGGATGTCGGGGTTGTTGACGAGGGCGCGGGCGATGGCCACGCGCTGCATCTGGCCGCCGGACATCTCGGTGGGGTGCTTGTGGAGCTGGTTGCCGAGGCCGACCTTTTGGAGCGCCTCGGCGGCCCGGCGGCGCCGCTCGGCCCCCGAAACGCCGGAGATGGTCAGGGCCAGCTCCACATTGGCCAGCACCGTCTGATGCGGGATGAGGTTGTAGCTCTGGAACACGAAGCCGATGGTGTGGTTGCGGTAGGAGTCCCAGTCGCGGTCGGTGTACTTTTTGGTGGAGATGCCGTTGATGATGAGGTCGCCGCTGTCATAGCGGTCCAAGCCGCCGATGATGTTCAGCAGCGTGGTCTTGCCGGAGCCGCTGGGGCCGAGGATGGCGACGAATTCGCTGTCGCGAAGGTTCAAACTGACCTTGTCAAGGGCCGTCTGCACAAGATCGCCGGTCTTGTACTCCTTGTGGATCTTTTTGAGTTGAAGCATGGATTCTGCCTTTCTGTAAACGCTGAAGATAAATCACTTTATTCTATCAGACGAATGTGAACAAATCGTTGCTTCTTGTTCGATTTCCGGTTGGGAAAGTTTGACACAATGAAAGAATTTTTCAACGATAGACAAAGAAATAACTCCCTCTTGCAATTGCAGCGAAAAGATGGTATTCTGAAAGTACGAAAGGCTTTTCCATCGGCTTTTCTTTGTCGAAGTACGCTGAAACGTGAAAAACAAGGCGAAAATCCGGGGCAAAACGACACATTTTAACGCTTTTTAGGGGATTGAATCTTTCTTGTCTGCTCTATAAAATAAGAATGAAAACCTGTATCTAATAAGGTACAGGAAGGAACGCAGCAAGGAGGAATCTTTTATGGAACGAGCATATGCCCCGTTGGTTCGGCAATTTTCGTCGATCAAGGGCTATCAGACCGCGTATACGCTGGTCTACTCGCTGGATGCGGCCGCCGAGGGCAGTTGTCAACTGACGCTGGCCCGGCAGGGAGCGCAGGAACAGCGGGTCAGCATGTTGGTTCCGCTGGACCCGAAAAAGGGGTATCGGCTGCTGCAGTATCTCTATGAAAATGCCGTGCAGCCGGAGCATTGGGACGATGTGATTGCGGATCATCTCCCGGCGCTGGCGGCCGCACCGAGAGGAGGCACCGCGCGTGAGCAGTGAACGGGAGGCGGCGGGCATGCGCGTCGCGCTGATGAGCTACGACGAACGGGAACTCCGGGTCCGGAAATTTTATCTGGAGGAGCAAAGCCCGACGATCTCGTGCACTTGTTTCCAAAGCGGGGAACCGGTGCTGGAAGCGCTGCGGAAAGCGTGGTGCTTCGATGTGCTGGTACTGAGCGGCCAGTTGGAGGATATGGACAGCCTGACGTTCATCGAGCGGCTGAACCAACTGCCCAACCGCCCGGCGCTGCTTTTGCAGGGGGATGGCTGGTACGACGATCACACCACATCCTGCCTGAAGCGCAGCCGGAAGATGTTCTGCATCGAACACGGTCATCTGCAGGACCTGATGCGGGGGCTTTTGGGGGTCCCCGGCCAGAACTCCACCCGGATCGAGCGCTTCTGCATCCAACTGTACGAGCAGTGGGGCATCCCGCAGCCCAACACCAATTGCGAATATCTGACGCTGGCGTTACAGATCGCCTGTTCAGCCGATGGAAAGCTGGCGCTCCGCAAAGAAATCTTACGGGGCGTCGCGGATGAATATCATATCACGGTGGCCGCTGTGGACAGCGGCTTGCGACGCATGATCGACGGGCTCGAAACGCGGGCCCCCTCCGGTTGGGAGCGCTACAAGGCCGAAAACAGCCTCACCGGGATGAAGATCACGACGGGAAAATTGATCTACTCGCTGCAGCGGACCGTGCTGCGGCAGGGCATCGTGAAACGGGAGCATCTGTAAGGAGGTCGGCACTATGGTCAGGCAGGGGCAGGGAGAAGCGGAATTTCCGCAAAAACAGTTGGAAACGGCATTTCTGCACTCGCTGCGCCTGATGGATCAGAACCGGGAGTATTTGCAGATGCACCTTGCCCCGGCCGCCGACTCCCGCGCCGCACAGGCGCTGGACGACATGGCTGTGGAGTCGGCCCGGCTGGAACGGACGTTCCGGGAAGTGATGGAGCTTTCCGCCCCGGAGCAGCCGCTGCACAAGCTCCCGCTGGACCTCTGCCAACTGGTCAGCCAGATGGCCCGGATGGAGGAGGAGATCAAGGCTCAGTGCGGCACGACCCTTCGGGCGGACTGCGGCGGCCTGACCCAGTGCCTCGTCTGGGGCGACCGGGCCATGGCGGAGCAGATCTGCTTCCATCTGCTTTCCAACGCCCTCCATGCCGTCGCCCCCGGCGGCAGCATCACCGTGGGGCTGCGCAGAACGGAGCAGGACGTCACCCTCTTCGTGGAGGATGACGGCTGTGGTTTGCCGGAGGGCGAAAGCTGGCTGGAAAACCGCCGCCGCTTTCTGGGCGGGGCACAGGCGGGGTTGCTGCTCTGCCGCCGGTACTGCCGCCAACTGGGCTGGGAGCTTGCGCTTCTGCCCCGCAGCCCGCGGGGGGCCCGCGCGGAGCTGAAGCTCCCGCTGCCCGCCCGGCCCGTCCCCATCGAAGCGACGGTCGAGTTCCGCTCCTCCGCCGACAGGACCCCCACCGCATTGCAGCACCAGCTCCGCCGGGAACTCTATCTGCTCACCCGCAAAACACCGCTGTCGGATTGAACCGCATTTTCATACCCGCAGCAAAACCAACCAAAACCGCAGCTCCCTCGCAAGCACCCGCTTGCGGGGGAGTTTTTGTCCGGGGCAAAAACACGCAGAGTAAAGAATCTTAGTTATTATGCTGGAAAAAGATGCCGCAAGTTCTGTGAAATTAACAAAATGTTTAACTTTATGAGCGGAAAATACTATTTTTTGCGTGTAAAATGGGGCATGCTAATTGATTGTTCCGACGGTTTTGGTTATAATACAATTGTATGCGAACCGAATGAATGATTCGCTAACGAACTAATTTTTGGCAAAGATCAGACGAAAAGTCTGCTGCATAAAAACTGGTAGGAATCGTCTTTCAGGAGGAAAGAAAAACGTGAGAGTAGGTCTTGACATCGGCAGCACCACCATCAAATGCGTGGTGCTGGATGAACACGATGCGATTTTATATTCGACATATGAGCGCCATTATAGTCACATTCTGGAAAAGGCGCAGGAGCTGCTGCGCCGCATCGACGACGAGCAGCTGCATGGGCAGAAGGCCCTGCTGAGCATCTCCGGCTCGGCGGGCATGGGTCTGGCCGATAGCTGCGGCGTGCCCTTCGTGCAGGAGGTGTTCTCCACCCGCGTGGCGGTCAAGCAGTTCGTTCCGGCAACGGATTGTGTCATCGAGCTGGGCGGTGAGGATGCAAAGATCCTCTTCCTGACCAACGGCACCGAAGTTCGGATGAACGGCAGCTGCGCCGGTGGTACCGGCGCCTTCATCGACCAGATGGCCACCCTGCTGAAGATGAGCGCCGATGAGATGAACAAGGCCGCCGAAAAGGCCGAGCGCACCTACACCATCGCTTCCCGCTGCGGCGTTTTCGCCAAGAGCGACGTCCAGCCCCTCATCAATCAGGGCGCCCGCACGGAGGACATCGCAGCCAGCATCTATAAGGCCGTAGTCAACCAGACCATCGCCGGTCTGGCACAGGGCCGCCCCATCAAGGGCAATATCCTCTATCTGGGCGGCCCGCTGACCTTCAGCACCGTGCTGCGCAAGAGCTTCGACGAGGCGCTGGGCGTTACCGGCACCTGCCCGGAGAACAGTCTGCTCTATGTGGCGCTGGGCGCTGCCCTCTACGCGGACAAGGAGTTCAGCCTTTCTGACGTGGCCAAGGCGCTGGATGAGTATTCCGCCACCGCCACCTACGCCAGTGAGCCGCCGCTCTTTGCCACCAAGGAGGAGTATGAGGCGTTCCACGCCCGCCATATGTCCCACAGCGTGCCGCATGTGCCCTTCAGCGCACAGTGCGGCCCGGTCCATATCGGCATCGACTCCGGTTCCACCACCGTCAAGCTGGTGGTCGTGGACGAAAAGAGCCAGATCCTGTACACCAACTATCAGCCGAACCTCGGCAACCCGCTGCCCCTGATCCGGGAACAGCTCGTTAAGATCTACAAGGAGCATCCCGGCCTTCAGGTGGCCAGCGTGACCACCACCGGCTACGGCGAGGAGCTGGTCAAGAATGCCTTCCGCTGCGATTACGGTCTGGTGGAGACGGTGGCCCACTTCACCGCCGCCAAATACTTCATGCCGGACGTCGATTTCATCATCGACATCGGCGGACAGGATATGAAGTGCTTCAAGATCGAGGATGGGGCCATCAGCAACATCTTCCTGAACGAGGCGTGCTCCTCCGGCTGCGGCAGCTTCTTGCAGACCTTCGCACAGGCGCTGGGCTACGACGTCAAGGAGTTCGCGGCGCTGGGCCTGTTTGCGGACCGCCCTGTGGATCTGGGCAGCCGCTGCACCGTCTTCATGAACAGCTCGGTCAAGCAGGCGCAGAAGGATGGCGCATCCATCCAGAACATCTCCGCCGGCCTGTCCATCAGCGTCGTCAAGAATGCGCTGTACAAGGTCATCCGCGCTTCCAGCCCCGAAGAGCTGGGCCGGAAGATCGTGGTGCAGGGCGGCACCTTCTACAATGAGGCCGTCCTCCGCGCCTTCGAAAAGGAAATGGGCGTCGAGGTCATCCGCCCCGACATCGCGGGCCTGATGGGCGCTTACGGTGCGGCCCTGTTCGGCCTTCGCCAGAGCAAAAAGAGCGGCCGGACTGCGTCTTCGATGATGAACCAAGAGGAGCTGGAACACTTCGACCAGAAGGTCGTCAGCGTCAAGTGCGGCGGCTGCGGCAACCACTGCCAGCTCACCGTGAACACCTTCGCGGATGGCCGCAAGTTCATCTCCGGCAACCGCTGCGATAAGCCCGTGACCGGCAAGAGCGAGGACGACAGCCTGAACCTGTACGCCTACAAGCAGCAGCTTCTGGCCGGTTACAAGCCGGTGCCCGGCAAGCGCGGCTCCATCGGCATCCCGCTCTGCCTGAACATGTACGAGATGCTGCCCTTCTGGCACGCCTTCTGGACCAAGCTCGGCTTTGCTGTCCACACCAGCCCGGTGTCCAGCCGGGGGCTGTATCTGGCCGGTCAGGCTACCATCCCCAGCGATACCGCCTGCTTCCCGGCCAAGCTCAGCCACGGCCACATCAAGGCCCTGAGCCAGATG
>OGOP01002611.1_pt1 | contig 10940 bp, 10 predicted proteins | sample 1552591 | NCBI WGS metagenome assembly OGOP01 (sample SAMEA2580120, study PRJEB22360) | human gut metagenome | biome: human gut; feature: human-associated habitat; material: faeces | place: Denmark | collected 2008/2010 | reverse complement strand
AATCTCAACAAAACGTGCCAAAATTCTCCGTCCCCAATGGCACATTTTTGTGAAAAGATTGTGAAAGTTATTTATGATTAGAATATTATATGATAAAATATATAACTAGTTTAAGAGAAGGAGAAAATTTTGTATGTCATATATTGAATTTAAGAATGTTGTTAAAGAATACAAAATGGGAGAAGTAACTATAAAAGCATTAGACAATACTAACTTTAGTATTGATAAAGGAGAGCTTGTTGTTATAGTAGGACCTAGTGGAGCAGGTAAAACTACTACTCTAAATATACTTGGAGGAATGGATAAAGCTACATCTGGTCAAATATTTGTAAATGATAAAGAAATATCAAAATTAAATAATAAAAAGCTAATAGAGTATAGAAGAAATGATATAGGGTTTGTATTCCAATTTTATAATCTAGTTCAAAACTTAACAGCCAAAGAGAATGTAGAACTTGCAACACAAATGTGTGCAGATGCATTAAATGTAGATACTATACTAGAAAAAGTAGGATTAACAGATAGAAAAGATAACTTCCCATCTCAATTATCAGGTGGAGAACAACAAAGAGTTGCAATAGCAAGAGCAATTGCTAAAAATCCAAAATTATTATTATGTGATGAGCCAACAGGTGCATTAGATTACAAAACAGGAAAAAGTATATTAAAGTTATTACAAGAAATGGCGAGAAGTGAAAATATGACTGTAATAATTATAACTCATAATGCTGCAATTACACCTATGGCAGATAAGGTTATACGTTTTAAAAATGGAAAAGCAGAGAGCGTTGAAACAAATGCTAATCCAATTTCAATAGATAATATAGAATGGTAAGGAAGAAAATGAAAAAATCTTTATTGAAAAATAATTTTAGAGAGATAAGTAAAAATAAAAGAAGATTTATATCAATGCTTGTTATGGCATTTTTAGGAGTAGGATTTTTTGCAGGTTTAGTTGCAACAAGTCCAGATATGCTAGATAGTTTAGATAAGTATGCAGATAAAAGTAACTTTTATGATATAAACATAATATCAACATTAGGAATCACTGATGATGATATACAAGCCGTTAAAAATATAGATGGTGTTGAAAATGCTTATGGAATACAAACTAAAGATTCTATGGTAAAAATAGATGATAAAGAAAGTGTTTGTAAAGTAATTGAGTACAATGAAAATGTTAATACTCCAGTAGTGATAGCAGGAAGGCAAATAGAAAATGATAATGAGTGTTTATTAGACAATGCTATTGTTCGTACAGGTACAGGAGCAGAAAAATATATAGGTAAAAAAATAGTATTAGAAAATAATGATAAAGATTCTGACGATAATGACATATTTACTAAAAAAGAATTTGAGATAGTTGGAATAGTAGATTCACCTATGTATATATCTAGTGAAAGAGGGAATACATCAATAGGTAATGGAACAGTTAATTTCTATATTTATACTAAAGATAATGTAATAAACTTAGACTATTATACAGGAATGTATGTTACTGTTGCTGGAGCAAAAGAACAAGTAACTAATAGTGATGGTTACTTAGAATTAGTTAATCCTGTAATTGATAAAATAGAAGGCATAAAACAAGAAAGAGAAGATGCAAGATATAATTCTTTGGTTGATGAAGCAAACGAGAAGATAAATGATGCACAAAAAGAACTTAATGATAAAAAAGCAGAAGTACAAAAGAAATTAAATGATGCTGAAAAGAAAATAAAAAATGCTGAGAATCAAATTGCGTCATCTGAAAATAGTATAAAAAATGGAGAAGCGGAATTAGCTAAAAAGAAACAGGAAACAGAGAAGACTTTTAAAGAAGCGGAAGAGAAATTAGAACAAGCAGAAGAAGCTTTGTTGCAAAAAGAAAAAGAGCTTAATAGTCAAAAAGAACAGATGGAGTTTTTGCCGCAAGAAGTACAAGAACAGATTAAGAAGCGGATTAGCAGAAATAGAAAAAGCTAAAACAGAACTACAAAAACAAAAAACAGAATTAGAAAATAATAAAAAGACTGCTAATGCAAAATTTGAGGCTTCACAAAAAGAAATAAATTCAAGTAAAACTAAAATACAAAATGCGAAATCAGAATTAGCAAAAAATAAAAAAGAATTTGACAAATCTAAAAAAGAAGCAAATACTAAAATACAAGAGGCCCAAGATAAACTAAATGATGCAAAAGCAGATGTTAAGAAAATAGAAAAAGGTAAGTGGTATGTTCAAGATAGACTTGATAATACAGGATATAACAATATATTTGATGCAATAAAAACAATGTCAAACATTTCTAAAATGTTCCCAGTAATATTTTACTTAGTTGCAGTTTTAATAAGTTTAACTTCTATGACCAGAATGATTGAAGAGGAAAGAGTAGAAATAGGTACATTAAAAGCAATGGGTTATACCAATATGCAAATAATTTCAAAATATATAATTTACTCATTATTTGCTTGTATAATTGGTGGAGTTCTAGGAATGACAGTTGGATTATATTTATTACCAAACATTGTTTGGATGTTATATGCTATGATATATAATTTACCTGAATTCTATTGTACATATAGAGTAGAAATCGGCTTGCTTGGAATAATAATTGCATTTATATGTATAGGTGGAGCTACAATAATTGTTGCTACAAATGAATTAAAACAAATGCCAGCTGTTTTGATGAGACCAAAACCACCTAAAAAAGGAAAAAGAATATTATTAGAAAGAATAGGCTTTATATGGAAAAGATTTAACTTTTCTCAAAAGGTAACTGCAAGAAATATATTTAGGTACAAAAAAAGAGCTATTATGACTATAATAGGTATTGCTGGATGTACTGGACTTATGCTAACAGGATTTGGAATAAGAGATTCAGTAATTGATATTCCATCAGTACAATTTAGAAAAATATTTAGTTATGATTTATCAATATCTTTAACAAATACAAAAGGATTAGGGGAACTTAATGAATATTTGTCAAACAATGAAAATATAAAAAATTATACTGAAATATGTGCAACTACAGCTAAACTAGGAGAAAAGAATTATAATGTTACTGTATTTGTACCAAAAAATATTGAAGACCTAAATAATGCCTTTAATTTAACAAATCCTGAAACAGGAGAAAAGGTAAGTTTAGATGATGATGGAATTATTATATCTGATAAAATTGCGAATATGATAGGAGCAAATATAGGTGATGAAGTTACTTTTATAGATGGAGATGACATAAGCTATAAATTTAAAGTAAAAGACATAATGAAAAATTATGTTGGACATTATGTATTTATGTCAAAGACATTTTATGAAAATAATATAAAACAATATAAAACAAATATGATTTTTGCAAATACAAATGAAAATTTGAGTGAGGATGTTCAAAATAATATATCACAGGAAATATTAAATATAGAAGGTGTTGCATCTGTATCTGTAATAAGTAGCTTAATGAAATCAGTAAGTGATATGCTTAATACTATGAATTATGTTGTTATAATTTTAATAGTTGCATCAGCATTACTTGCGTTTGTAGTATTATATAATTTGGCAAATATAAATATTGCAGAAAGACAAAGAGAAATTGCAACATTAAAAGTATTAGGCTTTTATGATAAAGAAGTAGATAACTATATAAATAAGGAGAATATAATATTTACAATAATTGCTATTGTAATTGGATTAGTATTAGGAACATTTTTAACAAGTGGAATTATATCAAGTATTGAAATAGATTCATTAAGGTTTATGAGACATATATTGCCAATAAGCTATGTATATTCAGCAGTTATTACATTTGTGTTTTCAATAATAGTTAATTTTATAATACATTTTGTATTGAAAAAAATAGACATGATAGAAAGTTTAAAAAGTGTAGAATAAAACAAAATAAAAGTTGCCAATGTTTTGGCAACTTTTAAAATATTAAAATTCACAATTTTTTGGAGTTCTTGGGAATGGAAGTACATCACGAATATTTTGCATACCAGTTAAATACATCATCATTCTTTCGAAACCTAAACCAAATCCAGCATGTGGACATCCACCATATCTTCTTAGATCTAAATACCACCAATAATCTTCTTTTCTTAAACCAAGTTCATTTATACGAGCACTTAGTTTTTCGAAATCATCTTCTCTTTGACTACCACCAATTATTTCTCCAATTCCAGGAACCAAAAGGTCAGTAGCAGCAACTGTTTTGCCGTCTGGGTTTAATTTCATATAAAATGCTTTAATATCTTTTGGATAATCTGTAACAAAAACAGGTCTTCCAAATATTTTTTCACTTAAATATCTTTCATGTTCTGTTTGAATATCAACACCCCAGCTAACAGGGTATTCAAAATTATCATTGTTTTTCTCTAGTTCTTTTATAGCATCTGTATAAGTAATTCTTCCAAATTCTGAATTTAATACATTGTGTAATCTGTCAAGTAATCCAGTATCAATAAATTGATTAAAGAAAGCCATTTCTTCAGGCGCATTTTCTAGAACGTAAGAGATTATATATTTAATCATATCTTCAGCTAAATCCATATCATCATGTAAATCAGCAAAGCAAATTTCTGGTTCAATCATCCAGAATTCAGCAGCATGTTTTACAGTATTTGAATTTTCAGCTCTAAATGTAGGACCAAATGTATAAACATTGCGGAATGCATGTGCATAAGTTTCTACATCTAATTGACCACTTACTGTTAAGTGAGATTCTTTTCCAAAGAAATCTTGAGAATAATCTACTTTGCCATCTTCAGTTTTTGGTAATTTTTCCATATCTAAAGTAGTTACTCTAAACATTTCACCAGCACCTTCACAATCACTTCCTGTAATGATAGGTGTATGAACATATACAAAACCTCTTTCTTGGAAAAATTTATGAATTGCAAAAGAAAGTACGCTACGAACTCTAAAAACTGCATTAAATGTGTTTGTTCTAGGTCTTAAATGAGATACAGTTCTTAGATATTCAAAAGAATGTTTTTTCTTTTGAAGTGGATAATCTAAATCTGCTACATTTAAAACTTCAACATTACTTGCTTTTATTTCAAAAGGTTGTTTAGCATTTTCGGTTTTTACAACTTCTCCTGTAACTACAATAGAAGAACTAATACTTAATTTTTTTACATCATCAAAGTTATTTAAACCGGTATCAAATACAACTTGAACATTCTTAAAAAAGCTTCCATCATTTAACTCTATAAATCCAAAGCTTTTTGAATCACGAATAGTTCTTACCCAACCAGAAACCGTTACAGTTTGTCCAGCATAGTTATTTGTATTTCTATATAATTCCCTTACTAATACTTTATTTTCCATAATTATCGCAATCCTTTCTTTAGGTATAAATTGCATGGAAAAGTAACATTTTCCAGTAATTTGAAACCTTTAAATATTTATGCCCAATATTATATAAAAAAATGCAGTAAAATTCAATAATTTTTACTAAACTTATATACAATTTTAGCGATTTTTTATATAATAATTACAAAAATATAAGGAAGAGAGAATATGTTTAAATTACACTCAGAATTTAAGCCAACAGGTGATCAACCACAAGCAATTGAATATTTAAGTAATGGAATAAAAGAAGGTAAAAAGTTTCAGACATTGCTAGGAGTAACGGGCTCTGGAAAGACTTTTACTATGGCAAATATAATTGAAAAAGTACAAAGACCAACTTTGGTTTTAGCACATAATAAAACTTTAGCAGGACAGCTTTATTCTGAATTTAAAGAGTTTTTTCCTGAAAATAATGTTGAGTACTTTGTATCATATTACGACTATTACCAACCAGAAGCATATATACCACAATCAGATACATATATTGAAAAAGATGCTTCTATAAATGATGAAATAGATAAATTACGACATTCAGCAACAGCTTCTTTATTTGAAACTAGAGATACAATAATAGTTGCATCAGTTTCATGTATTTATGGCTTAGGAGACCCAATTGACTATGAGAACTTAACAATATCTTTAAGACCGGGTATGAAAATTGAAAGAAATATAGTGCTAAAAAAACTCATAAATATGCAATATACCAGAAGTGAACTTGAATTTAAAAGAGGTACATTTAGAGCTAAAGGTGATATTGTTGAGATATACCCATCAGACCAAAGTGAAACTGCGATTAGAGTGGAATTTTGGGGAGATGAAGTGGAAAAGATTTCAGAAATAAATCCATTAACAGGTAAGGCAATAAGCACAAGACAACATATTATGATATTTCCTAATTCTCACTATGCAACAACAGCAGATAAAATGGAAAAAGCAATTGTAACAATACAAGAAGAATTAAAAGAAAGAATAAAATATTTTAAAGATAATAATAAATTGATAGAAGCTCAAAGAATAGAAGAAAGAACAAACTTCGATATTGAAATGATGAGAGAAACCGGTTTTTGCCAAGGTATAGAAAATTATTCAAGGCACATAAGTGGTAGAGAGCCTGGAAGTGCACCATATACTTTATTTGATTATTTTCCAAAAGATTTTCTATTACTAATAGATGAATCACATGCTACAATTCCACAAGTAAGAGCAATGTATAATGGAGATAGAGCAAGAAAAGAATCTTTAGTAAATTATGGATTTAGACTTCCATCAGCATTTGATAATAGACCTTTAAAATTTGAAGAATTTGAACAAAGAATAAATCAAGTTGTATTTGTTAGTGCAACACCAGCTGAATATGAGAAAGAGCATTCAAAAGAAAATGTTGTCGAACAAATAATAAGACCAACTGGATTACTTGATCCTAAAATAGATGTTAAACCTGTATCAAATCAAATAGATGATTTGATAGAGCAAATTCATGAGAGAGTAGAAAAACATGAAAGAGTGCTAGTAACAACATTAACTAAAAAGATGGCAGAAGATTTAACTACTTATTTGGCAAGCTTAGATATAAAGGTAAAATACATGCACTCAGATATTAAGGCACTAGAAAGAATGGAAATAATACGTGATTTAAGACTGGGAGAATTTGATGTTTTAGTTGGAATAAACCTTTTAAGAGAAGGATTAGATATCCCAGAGGTTTCACTAGTAGCTATACTAGATGCGGATAAAGAAGGTTTTTTACGTTCGGAACGTTCCTTAATTCAAACTATTGGACGTGCTGCTAGAAATACAGATGGAAAAGTTATAATGTATGCAGATGAGCTAACTGATAGTATGGAAAAAGCAATTAGTGAAACAAATAGAAGAAGAAAAATACAAATGCAATATAATGAGGAACATGGAATTACTCCACAAACAATACAAAAATCTATTAGAGACACAATTAAGGCAAGTTACGTTGCTGATATACAAGAAGAATACAAGCTTGACAAAGAATCAAATGTACAAGATGTAATTAATAAGCTTACAGATGAAATGCTTAAATATGCAGCAGAAATGGAATTTGAAAAAGCAGCAGAAATTAGAGATAAGATAAAAGAACTTGAAAAAATGATTTAATATTGTATTTTTATAAAAAAATGAGTATAATACATTCATTGTAAAATAAAAAAGAGGAGAGAAGAATGGAACACAATATAGAAATATATTTCTTGTATTTTATAATTTTGGCAATAATGGGATGGGTAATGGAAGTAACATTACAGCTAGTTCAAAAACATAAATTTTCAAACAGAGGATTTTTAATAGGACCATATTGTCCAATATATGGATGTGGTGGAGTATTGATAACATTAGCTCTATCAAATTTATCAAATCATCCTGTTGCCTTGTTTAGCACAGCAATACTTATATGTGGCGTATTAGAGTATTTAACAAGTTATTTAATGGAAAAAATATTTAATGCACGTTGGTGGGATTATAGCAATAATAAATTTAATATAAATGGAAGGGTATGCTTAGAAACAATTATTCCATTTGGACTTCTTGGATTAACACTTATTTATATTATAAATCCATTTATTTTTGGAAAATTAAATCAAATCCCTGAAAACATTGTTCGAATAATTGCAATAATTGTAGCATCAATATTTTTGACTGACTTAATTATTTCATTTTATGTAATATCAAATGTTAGAAAAGCAACAAAGAAATTTGATAAAGAAAATCCAAAAGATAGTACAGATGCAATTTCTAAAAAAGTAAGGGAATTTTTAAGAGGAAAATCTGTATTAAATAGAAGATTAATAAATGCTTTCCCAGAACTAACAGCTACGCTAAAAGAACGTAAAGAAAAAATAAAACAAAAAACGAAGGAAATAAAAGGCGAAATAGTAAATAAAGCAAATGAAGTGAGAAATGATTTAACAGATAAGGCTGGAGAAATAAAAGAAGAAATTTCACAAAAAGCAGGTAAAGTCAAAGAAAAAATAAAAAAAGATAAAGATAAATAATAAAGCTAAAAGCCAGTTGGTATTACCAACTGGCTTTTGCTTTAGATATTAAGTTATAAATTTTTAATTGCATTACGAGCAAGTTCGTCACAACGATTATTATATTTATTATCAGCATGGCCTTTTACTTTATGAAAAGTAACATTATGTACTTTAGTTAAAGAAATTAATTCCTGCCAAAGTTCTTTGTTTTTAACATCTTCTTTATTAGAATTTTTCCAACCATTTTTAATCCATCCCAAAATCCAATTTTGTAGAAAGGCATTTACAACATAAGCACTATCACTATATAAATTGACATTACATGGTCTTTTTAAAAGTTTTAAAGCTTCAATTACAGCGGTTAATTCCATAACATTATTAGTTGTATTTTTATTTCCACCAGAAATTTCTTTTTTATTTTCGTTAATCATTAAGATTGCTCCCCATCCACCAGGACCAGGATTACCACTACATGCTCCGTCAGTATAAATTATAACTTCTTCCATTAATAAAATTCTCCTTTACTCATTGTAAAATATTTGTTTTTATGATATTATAACATAAGTTAAATTAAGTCAATAAAAATTGTATGAAGGGGTGTAAAAATGAGCAATGTACTTGGAATTATTGCAGAATATAATCCATTTCATAATGGACATTTATATCACATAAAAGAATCAATTAAACAAACAGATGCTGATTATATTGTGTGCATAATTTCGGGAAATTTTGTTCAAAGAGGAAATACATCAATTATAGATAAGTGGACAAAAACTAAAATGGCCATTGCACAGGGAGCAGACTTAGTACTTGAACTACCAACAATTTATGCGACATCTAGTGCGGAAAATTTTGCAGAAGGAGCAATAAAAATATTTGATTCTCTTGGAATTGTAAATACACTATCTTTTGGAATAGAAGCAAAGGATTTAGCAACATTAAACAATATTGCAAATGTAGTTTATCAAGAACCAAAAGAATATGTTACTATGTTAAACCATGAGTTAAACAAAGGTGTGTCTTTTCCAAAAGCAAGGGAAAATGCATTAATGATGTACTTAAATGATATAAAAAGATATGCAAATGTTTTAAATGGTTCAAATAATATATTAGCAATTGAATATTTAAAAGCAATAAAAAAGCTTAAAAGTCCATTAAAACCTGTGGGAATAAAAAGAGAAAAAGTATTATATCATGATGAAATTATTGTAGATGATTTTGCAAGTGCAACAGCTATTCGTAGAATGATTGCTACAAGACAATTTGACGACATAATAAAGGTTATTCCAAGGACGTCCTATGTTCTACTTGCTCAAGAGTTTAGAAAAGGACATTATGTTTTAGATTTGTCAAAATTTCAAAAAGAAATAATATATATATTAAGAAAAATGACAGTAGAAGAAATAAAAAAATTACCGGATGTTTCGGAAGGTTTGGAAAATGCAATAAAAAATGCAGCAAATTCATGCAATAATGTTATAGATTTAGTAAACATGGTTAAATCTAAAAGATATACTCAGACTCGAATTCAAAGAGTTTTAATATATGCTTTGCTTGGAATAGATAAAAAAATGATGGAGACAGCAAGGAAGACTGTGCCATATACAAGAATATTAGGATATAGTGAAAGAGGTAAGAAACTAATTTCAGAGATAAAATCTAAGAACCCAAAAATCAATTTAGTAACATCAGTTAAAGAGTTTATGGAAACAACAAGAAATAAAGTTTTGAAAGAAATGCTAGAAACAGACATTTATGCTACAAATGTGTATACATTAGGGTATGAAAAAGATTCATGGTCAAACTTGGATTATACTAATAAAATTGTAACACCATCAGATTTGAAAGAGGTAAAATAATATATGATTATAGGAATTACAGGAAGCTCTGGAGCAGGAAAAAGTACTGTATGTGAAATGATAGAAAAAACATACAATTCAAAGACTATTACTGCTGACAAAATAGCTCGAAAGTTGTCAGAAAAGGGAACAGAGTATCTAAATGAAATCATTCAGAGATTTGGAAATAATGTTTTAACAGAAAATGGAGACTTGAATAGAAGAAAACTTGCAAATATAATTTATTCAAGCAAACAAAAAAGACAGGAATTAAATCAAATTACTTTTAAATATATAAAAAAAGAAATAGAAAAAGAAATAAAAAATAGCAATAATAAAATAATTACTATTGATGCTCCTTTACTTATAGAAGCAGATATGAAAAAATTGTGTGATACTACTATAGCGGTAGTTTCTGAAGACAAAGAAATACAAATACAAAGAATTATAGAAAGAGATAAAATTGATAGGAAACATGCAGTTGCAAGGCTTGGAGCGCAACATCCAAATGAATTTTATACTGAAAATTGTGAGTACACAATTGTTAATAATGAAAAATTAGAAGAGCAAATAAAAAATGTGATAGAAAAGATAGTGTTAAATTTTTAACATTATCTTTTTATTACAGTAGTTTTACAATTATATTACATTTATGTAACAATATTGAATTAAGGAATAATTTAACATATAATCTATTCTAGAAGAAGAATTTTAATTACTCAAGAAAATTCCATTAAAAGGGGAGTAAGTTACATGGAAACTTTTGCAGATTACATT
>OGOP01002608.1_pt1 | contig 10954 bp, 6 predicted proteins | sample 1552591 | NCBI WGS metagenome assembly OGOP01 (sample SAMEA2580120, study PRJEB22360) | human gut metagenome | biome: human gut; feature: human-associated habitat; material: faeces | place: Denmark | collected 2008/2010 | reverse complement strand
TATTTTTACCAAACGTACCATCCGTAAGCCGGAGCCTGTTACCTCAGTAGACACGCCAAGCGAAGCCCTGGCACTTTCCATTGGAGAAAAAGCAAAGGTGGATGTGCCGTTTATGATGCAGCTTTGCGGTAAACCGGAACACGAGATCACGGATGAACTGGCAGGTGCGATTTTCCGAAATCCTGTGACACAGCAGTGGGAAACCTCGGATGAATACCTGTCCGGCAATGTTCGTGAAAAACTAGCCACGGCAGAAACCTTTGCGGCGAACCATGCAGAGTACCAGATCAATGTGGATTACCTGAAAAGGGTACAGCCCAAAGACCTGGACGCTTCGGAAATCGAAGTGCGGCTGGGTGCGAACTGGGTGAAGCCGGAGTGTATCACGCAGTTTATGAAAGAAGTGTTCAAAACACCGAACTACTATGCCGGGATTGACATTAAGGCAACCTATTCCGAAATTTCTGGTGCATGGAACATTTCGGGCAAGTCGCTGGATCGCGGCAATCCGCTTGTCACCAACACTTACGGAACCCTGCGCGTCAACGGCTATAAGCTGCTGGAAGATGCGCTGAATCTCCGCGATACCAAAATCTACGATACGATTCACGATGCGGATGGCGACCATCGTGTGCTGAATAAGCAGGAAACCATGCTTGCACAGCAAGCGCAGGAATCCATTCGGGAAGCGTTTAATCAGTGGATTTTCAAAGATTTAGATCGCCGCGAGGATTTGTGTGCGACCTATAACCGGATTTTCAATGCGATTCGTCCCCGTGAGTACGATGGCAGTCATATTCGTTTTGAGGGCATGACCCCGGAAATTTCACTGATGCAGCACCAGAAAAATGCCGTGGCGCACATTCTGTACGGTAACAATACGCTGCTGGCTCATTGTGTGGGCGCAGGCAAGACCTTCCAGATGATTGCTGCCGGCATGGAAAGCCGCAGATTGGGCCTGTCGCAGAAAAACCTCTATGTGGTGCCGAACCACCTCACAGAGCAGTGGGGCGCAGATTTCCTGCGGCTCTATCCCAATGCCAATGTGTTGGTGGCAACGAAGAAGGATTTTGAACCCAGCAATCGAAAACAGTTCTGCTCCCGGATCGCAACCGGCGATTACGATGCTATCGTGATCGGTCATTCGCAGTTTGAGCGAGTGCCGCTTTCCCCGGAACGGCAGAAAGCTATTATCGAGCGTCAGATCGACGACATTACGCTGGCTCTGGCCGATGCCCGGAGTGAGAACAGCCGCAGTTTTACGGTCAAGCAGATGGAAAAAACAAAGAAAACGCTGGAAGCAAAGCTGCAAAAGCTGAACGACCAGACGAGAAAGGATGATGTGGTCACATTTGAGGAACTGGGGGTTGACCGCCTGTTTGTGGACGAGTCGCATTTCTATAAAAATATGTTCCTCTACACAAAAATGCGAAATATCGCAGGTATCGCCCAGACCGATGCACAGAAGTCCAGCGATATGTTTGCAAAGTGTCAGTATCTGGACGAACTGACAGGCGGCAAGGGTGTGACCTTTGCAACTGGAACCCCGGTCAGCAACTCGATGGTGGAACTGTACACCATTATGCGGTATCTCCAGTATGACACCCTGCAGAAGATGGGACTGAGCCACTTTGATGATTGGGCGGCGTCCTTTGGTGAAACCGTTACGGCAATCGAGCTTTCCCCGGAGGGAACGGGCTATCGCGCGAAAACACGCTTTGCCCGGTTCTTTAATCTGCCGGAACTGATTTCCTTGTTCAAGGAATCGGCAGACGTGCAGACGGCGGATATGCTGAACCTGCCTGTGCCGAAAGCGGAGTACATCAACGAAGTGCTGAAACCGAGCGAGACACAGGAAGAAATGGTGAGTTCCTTTGCAGACCGTGCCGAGGCTGTACGCAACGGTAATGTGAATCCCAGATTCGATAATATGCTCAAGATCACCAACGATGGCCGAAAACTGGCACTCGACCAGAGGCTTATGAACGAGATGTTGCCGGACGAGCCGGAGAGCAAGGTCAATCGCTGTGTGGACAATGCGTTCAAGGTTTGGGAAGAATCGGCCCCGGATAGGGGAACACAGTTGATTTTTTGCGATTTATCAACACCAAAAGCTGATGGTACATTCAACGTCTACGATGATGTGCGGGAAAAGCTGGTGGCGAGAGGTGTTCCCCGTGAAGAAGTGGCGTTCATTCACGAGTACAACACGGAAACCAAAAAGGCAGAGCTTTTTGCAAAGGTGCGCGCCGGACAGGTGCGTATCCTGATGGGGTCTACGCCGAAGCTTGGCGCAGGAACCAATATTCAGGATCGGCTGATTGCCCTGCATCATCTGGATTGTCCGTGGAAGCCGTCTGACCTGGAGCAGCAGGAGGGACGTATTCTCCGGCAGGGAAACCGAAATAAGCAGGTGAAAATCTATCGTTACGTCACTGAAAATACGTTTGATTCGTATATGTGGCAGATTCTGGAAAATAAGCAGAAGTTCATTTCTCAGATCATGACTTCCAAATCGCCTGTCCGTGCCTGTGATGATGTAGATGACACCGCACTGTCTTATGCCGAAATCAAGGCACTGGCAACCGGCAATCCCTACATTAAGGAAAAGATGGATTTGGATATTCAGGTCAGCAAACTGAAACTGCTGAAAGCCAACCACACCAGTCAGATTTATAGCTTGGAATCGGATATTGCGCGCCGCTATCCACGAGAAATTACTGCGGCAAAGGGTCAGATTGAAGCACTGAAAACCGATATGGAAGCGGCAAAACTGCTTCTGGCGCAGGACAAAGACCACTTCTCTATGGAGATCAGCGGCAAGGTGTACACCGAACGCAAGGAAGCGGGTGCAGCCATCATTGAGGCTTGCAAGGCTTTGAAAGCAGCAGGCACCGAGGGCAGAATCGGCAGCTACGGTGCGTTTGAACTGCATTCCCGGTTTGACAACTTCGATAAGGTGTTCCGGCTATCCATCAAGGGCGCATGGAACTACTCTATGGAAGTCGGCAAAGACCCGCAGGGCAACATTCTGCGTGTTACCAATGCACTGTCTGGCATCGAAAGAGCATTGCCGCAAGTGGAACGCAGACTGGAAACCTTGGAACAGCAGTTGGCGCAGGCAAAGGAAGAAGCCAAGCGACCCTTTGTGCAGGAAGCGGAACTGGCAGAGAAATCCGCGAGACTTGCAGAGCTGAATTCACTGCTCAACATGGACGAAAAGGGCGGTGAGGATGCGCTGGGAGTGGACGAGGATGCAGCCGAAACCGAAGTTGCAGACAGGCCGCGCCAGCCTGTGAACTATGCAGGCCGCGTTGCAGAGCGCACTGCGGACAATGTGCGGAAACCCTCTGTGCTGGCGCAGCTTCATGCAAAACAGGCAGAGCGCAGCGCAGAACCGCAGAAATCCCAGAAGCGGAAAAGTCACGATATGGAACTGTAAATGAGAGCCGCCCCGTCAGTTTTGTCTGGCGGGGCATTTTTTTTTGAAGGAGGGCATTTGCTGACATTAACACCGATCAATTTGAAAACGGCAAACGCATTTGTGCAGCAGTATCACCGCCACCATAAACCGACGCGGGGGCATAAGTTTTCTATCGGCGTATCGGACAATGGTGCGCTGGTGGGCGTTGCTATCTGCGGCAGGCCAGTGGCGCGGCGGCTGGATGATGGCTACACGCTGGAAGTCAACCGTCTATGTACGAATGGAACGCCGAATGCTTGCAGTATTTTGTATGCGGCGGCATACCGTGCAGCACGGGCCATGGGCTACAACAAAGTTATTACCTACATTCTGGACACGGAGAATGGCAGCTCCCTGAAAGCTGCCGGCTACACCTGTGAGGGCAGAGCCGGAGGCTTGGAATGGAACGGCGTGAAGGCACCGAAACAGGCTGACCAATATCCGCGCCAGATGAAAACACGATGGGTCAAGAAAAAGGAGGGTTTGCATGGCAGTTGACCGCAAACAGCAGATGAAAGAAATCACGGAACGGCTGGAGCAGGGTGTAAAGGACATTTTTACATCGGAAATGTACACGACGTATCTGCGCACGATGGCAAAATTCCACAATTACAGCTTCAATAATACGCTGCTGATCGCTATGCAACGGCCCGATGCCACACTGGTGGCAGGGTTTAACGCATGGAAGAATAAGTTTAACCGTTACGTTAAAAAAGGCGAAAAGGGCATCCAGATCATCGCTCCGGCTCCCATTAAGGAAGTCGAGGAGCGAGAGAAAATCGACAAGGATACGGGCTTGGCTGTGCTGAACGAAAACGGTGAACCGGAAATGGAACGTGTGGAGTATGTGGTTCCGCGCTTCCGAGTGACGACGGTTTTTGATGTTTCACAGACCGATGGGGAACCGATTCCGTCGCTGGAAGTGAACGAACTGACGGCCAGCGTCAAAGACTATGCGCTGCTTACGGCGGCAATCGAGCAGGTATCGCCTGTGCCGATGCGGTTTGATGAAATCGAAGGGGATGCCAAAGGCTATTACAGTGATGCAGACAAAGAAATCTGCATTCAGGTCGGCATGGGCGAGAGCCAGACCATAAAGACGATGATCCACGAGGTTGCTCATGCGATGCTGCACAACAGCGATTTGATGGAGCAGAGCGGCGAAGAAAAAGACAGGCTCACGAAAGAAACCGAAGCCGAAAGCATCGCTTTTACGGTATGCTCGGCTCTGGGCATTGATACATCCGATTACTCTTTTCCGTATGTGGCAAGCTGGGCCAGCGGCAAGGAGATGAAGGAGCTGAAAGACTCGATGGATACGATTCGATTGACAGCTGCCGACTTTCTGGAAAAGCTGGAAGCAGCGGTGGCAGAAAGGAGCGCAGAGCGCATGACCGCAATGCAGTATGCGGAAAAGCTGATTGGCGACAAGGAGCAGGAAAAGACGATTTTTGATGATGAGCAGCGAAATCTCATCGTGAATTTTGCCTTTAAGCTGGATGATCGGGCAGCAACGGAAGAACTGGTGAATGGTCTGGCGGCTGCACTGGCCGAGGATGACAAAGAAGAAGCCAACCGCCTGATGTACGATGCGCAGGAAAAAATTGAAAATCTCCCGGATGGGATGATTGGTCTTTCCGAAATGCATGACTACGGCTACCGGAAAGATGATGTGCTGCCGCTGACGAAAGAGGGCGCACGAGAATGGCATCGGCTGGGTGAAAGAATCTATCCGCTGTTCCGTGATGGCACGGCAGGTGATTATGTAAGCCAAGAGGGAATCGAGCAGCACGATGGTATTTTTGGCATTAGGGCAGACGCATGGGATGCGATTCTATTGGAACAACGGGAAGATTATGCAGAGGACGAGTATGCGCGCCCGGATTTTAAGCTGACAGTAATAAACCGTGAACAGGCTCTGCGGCTGTATGACGAGGGTAAGCAGATTTATCTTGTCCGCATCAGTCCGTGGCCAGTGATCGTTACTGACCGAACAGAAATCGAGCGCGGAAGTGATACCTTCCAGATTGCAACAGCAGATTTGGAGCAGGAGCGGAGTATGACAGAACAGGAAAATATGCTGCTGTATGGCAGCGAGAAGCAGCTCGGTATTTACCAGATCACTGCCCGTGACCCGGAACACGACTACCGTTTTATGGGGCTGGACTATGTGGAGAAGAAAGGCATAACGGTTACCCGTGCAGATTATGACCTGATCTATGCCGCACCGCTTACGGAAAAGGATACGCTGGATGGCATTTATGAACGATTCAATATCCAGCGTCCGGCAGACTTTACGGGGCATTCGCTGTCGGTCAGTGATGTGGTGGTACTCAATGATGGCAGTACGGTCAAAGCCTACTATGTGGACAGCATCGGCTTTGCTGAACTGCCGGAATTTTTCAAGGAAAGGAATATGGATTTGCAGAAAGAGAACCTTTTGAACGAAGAATTGCAGGAAATCGAAATCTTTGATAAGCCCGGTCTTTTCAGCAATGGCCGACTGCGGGATGAAGAAGTGCCGGAGGGCTTATATCGCTATGATCTGCGCGGCTCGGACTACGACCCCGGCCAGCCCATTACAGTGGAGAAAACGGTGGTGGTGAACCATGCAGCATCTGTCCTGATGGCCGAAGAACTTGACCTTGGCGCAGACGGGCGGCTGGAACTTGGAGAGGATGGGCTGAACTTCACAGGCGCGGAGTTGACCGTGCGAGAGTTCATGGAGGAACAGCAGCAGAAAAGAAATGGTCTGATCCACGGCGATTCCGACCACATCGCAGTCGAGGGGCATCTCGGTACATGGTATGCCGTTGATGAAACGGAGATCGGTGGGGAAAAGTTCTTCCTGCTGGAGCATGAGGAACACGGCGATATGGCGGCTTGTGTTGCAGTCGATGAGCAGAGCAAGCTGGTGGCAGAGGATTTGTGGAACGGCTTCGATGATGAATTTTTGGATGCGGTAAAAGAGTATCTTTCTGAAAAATGGAATATGCCGAATAAGGATGATGTGGTATCGGAGATCATTGAAAAGGCTGCGCCGGTGCCGGACAACAGCGCGCAGGACTATTCGGATGTGCCTGTCTACTATGAGCCGTTCAGCTATGCCAAAGAAAATGACGAGGTGGATTTATACCGTACCTCCTATCGGCTGAACAGTGAGTGCAAGCAGGCAATCCAAGAAGCGATTGCGGATAATTATGACGGGATGTACCTTGGCGATGGTGCAGTCGATCAGGTGGTGCGACAGTACGGTATGGAGCGCGTGGGCTACATTCTGGCAAATACTCTGCACCATAAAAACTACGATGGCCGCTTTTCTCACAGTAATAAGGAATGGGCGGAGCAAGTCGGCACCCCGGAGAATAATGCGAGAATCATTAAATTTCGAGCAGATTGGGTAGTTACCAGCCATTCGGCTGTACTGGATGGCTTTGTGACGATGTACCGAGAGAAACTGGAAAAGCAGAAAGAGTTGGAACAGCCATTTGTAAAGCGATTCTATGTGGTCGAGAACCGGCAGGCTGTTCCGCTTGAAATTAAGCGGTTTGGCAATCTCAACGATGCAATGTCGCAGTATCAGGCACTTCCGAACCATTATATGAAAGCCTTGGGTGTGGAGAAAAATCCTGATCCGCTGCCGGGTTCACTGGATATTTTGCAGTGCAGGAACGGCCTTGACACCATCGTAGAGGACTATAAAACGGTTCCGGGCTGGAATAACCCGTATATCCAGAATCACGTTGTCCAGCCGTTGCAGGGGGCGTTAGCCGTGCAGGAAGTGGAACTGGCCTACAAACTGCCGGATGCCTATTTTCACATCCAGACCTGTGACGATGGCTTCGACTATACCTTATATAATAAAGACTTCACGGAGCGAGATGGCGGCATCCTTGAAACGGATGGAGATAAGCCTGTGCAGGAGGCTATGACAGAGCTGTTGGCAGAGTTTGGCTGTGATGCAGCAGAGGGCAGGGTCATGGACGCGGCAGAACTGCGGGAACAGGCCGATACGGTGGCTGAACAGCAGGCAGAAGTTTTGAAAGAAAAACTTGCCACAGAAAGACCCGCGCCGGAGGAAACGCTCAGCTTTTATGTTGCGGAGTGTTTGGAGTTTACGTTTGCGGGAGAGTTCCACGACCATCTGACAATGGAAGAAGCCTTGGAAGTCTATGACAAGATTCCGTCCGAACGGATGAACGCTGACAAGTGCATTGGATTTTGCATCGAGGAAGATGGCGGCTTTGTTGGAATGTATGAGTTGGTCGTGAACGATAAAGTGCAGCGCGAGAACATCAACTCCATCAACTATTTCAGGGATGATCAGCTGGTACAGCAGGCCATTTCCGATATGGAAAAACTGATGGAGGCACGGCAGAAGAGCAAGGAGCAGGAACGCAGCAGTACGAAAAAGTCTGTTCTGGATGCCCTGCGCAGTCTGAAAACCAAGAAACAGGAGCAGCCTGCACAGGATAAGCCGAAGAAAGCGAAAAAGAAAGGGATGGAGTTATGAGCAATGTGCGTTTTGATGAACTGGAATTGATGCTGATGGCGATGTTTGAGCAGCCGACACTCAAAGATACGATTCAGGTGTTGCTGGAAGTTCAGCCGCTTGTAGCAGAGGATGCAGAGATGGCTGCACTGGTTCAGCAGACCATCCCGAAGATGCAGCGGTTGACTGAGCCGCAGTTCAAGGGGCTGGAGCTGGAATGGCATAGGCCGGAGGATGATGCAGGAAAATGAGTTCAGATGTGTTTGCAATCTATCAGATCGATAATTCTGAGAAAAACCGTGAGTATCGTTGCCGCAGCTATGAATACCAGATTCAGCATGGCTTTATGATAACCGCAGACAATTATGGCACGGGCTACTCTGGTACGGCTTCACGGGGAATGGGCGCGGAAGCGATTCGTAAAAAGATGGAAAGTATTAACCCGGACAAATTCAAAATTAGAAAATTTGGGGTCAGTGATGTCATCGGATTGACTGCGGCAGGCAAAACCTCTTTTTTCTATGTTGATAAGGATAGGCTGGTGAGATTCAACGGCTTTTTCCCAAAGCCCCAGAGCGGCACATACCTGATTCTTGATGAGGGCGGCTATCAGGTGGCAGGACAAAAAGGCACATGGATGGTATCGGATGAAGTAGAGGTCGATGGTCAGCGGGTTGTTCAGATGAGAAGTGAACAAACGAAGAATCCACCGCCGAGCATTATTCTTCACGAGAGTGGAGCCTTTGTGACGCAGACAGCTTTAGGTTTCGATGGAGAAGCTACCAGAAAGATGAGTGCTTTTTTACAAGGCCAAAAGCCTGAACTGCTGCACCATCAGAAGTTCTTTGAAAACGGTACAGCGGAACGCGCCAAAGAATCCGGCACAGAGCAAAACTACAATATGATAGATGGCTGCGTCAACAATGTACCCCAAAAGCCCCGGCGCATTGGCGGCAGGTGGTCGGTGCTTGATCGGCTGCATATTAAGCAGGCTGAGCGGCGACAAAAAGACAATACGCCGCAGCAGGAACAGGAAAGAAGCCGAAAAAGTTAAAATACCGTAATATCGTTGAGATGGCTTCCCCAAAAAGGAGGCCATCTTTTTTGCGGTAGAATCAAAAATGTAAAAAACTTTTTTACATTACGATTGATTTCCCGAAGCTGATGGTATATAATAATAGCAGAAGGGAGAGATAAAAAATGCGTTTTGATGAACTTTTTGAAAAGAGAAAACTGACAGGGACAAAATTAAAGGACTATATTCGCAGCAATGGATTCTCAAAGGTATCGTTCTGCAAGAAAACAGAGATTTCTCGCCCTACTTTAGATAAGATTTTGAATGGCGAGATAGATAGCAAAAGTACATTCGATAAGCACTTGAACAAGATTCTTACCAGTTTGAGCATTGACCCGGATACTTTGATGGGATTTTCACCGAGAATACAAAGTGCAGATGCCGTGTTCTCAGAGAATGCGCCGATTGATTATCAGGTGAATGATAAGGCAAAGATGGAGTATGATTTGTTACAGGATATTCTAAACCTTTGCAGTGTTTATTATTAAAGGCGGAAGGCTATGAGTGAGCGAATTACAGCAGCCAACTTAGATGAAGTTATCAAAAGGAACGAAGTTATCGAGGAACAGATGAAGCAGAGTGCTTCGCTTATCTGGTCAAAATACAATCCGATGCAGATAAATTCTCCGATACAGTTGGCGTTACAGATTTTAAGACCATATGGTTTGATACAGCTGCCGATTGATAATCGCTATTTAAGCGGAGCAATTTTTGTTCGGGATGGAAAACGAATCCCCTTGATAAATACGGCACTTCCGAGAGCAAATCAGTATTTTACGGTGTGGCATGAAATTTATCATCTATTGTTTGATGAAGTTTCTTTTGACCATTTAATTGAATCCGAAATCCTGATGGAAGAACGAAAAGCAGAACATTTTGCTGCGCTTATGCTTCTGGGAAACCTTATGCCGTACTTTGAGGGCTTAAAGGATATGGAGTTCCAAGCAAAAGCGTTTCAGTGCATGAACGCTTTCCAAGCTCCCTATAAGGCGGTGCTGATCTCTCTGTATGAAAGTGCAGTAAAGAATGGGAACACGGCTATTGCGGAAGAAGTTAAGGAAAACTTTGATGTGCAGGTTGAAGATATTGCACAGAGATTCCGCGATTTGGGATTGGATGATTCCCTTGTACGGCCTTCGTATGTAGTAAATGTAAGTCCGCTGCAAGAGAAAATCAATAAGACGATTCGCAATGAGCCGGAAGTGGAATACCATAAAGACAATGAAGCATTTCTGAAAACGGTTTTAAGTGAATTTAAAATGCTGACGGGAGAGGCCGATGCTTAATATACCAGAGTATAAAGAATATGGTGGGGAAACCAAAATAGCACTTATGGATAACTCATCACTGGCATTTATGCATGAGTTGAGCCAGAGAAGTTATCCATCTGATGGAATCCTCAGCGTATACGATTTGATTCTGATACCAAAGTGGGTAATGGAAGAAATTGAGGATTCTACATACAGAAGCACCTATGTTGAACAGCTTCAGGCAAAAGGGTATCCTATTCGTTGGATTGATGAAACAAAGTACGGCACTTTTGTCAATTTTGAAGATGTGAACCTGTACTACATCGTTGAAGCTGCTGTGTCGCGTGTGTCAGAGTTGATGCGCTTTCTTCGTAGGAAAGTAAAAACCGAAGATCTGATTGATTTGCCTTCCGCAGAAGAATGGATGAATCGACTGTATGATGAATGGCCGATCCATGGAAGAACGCTGTCAACGGGTCGCACTCTTAAAAAGAATGCGGGAGAAATCTCGTTGACGATCCTTGCTGAAATATTCGCGTGGTATCATGATGGAGTGGACAGCCTGACAATCTATACGCAGGATACGGATACGCATGAGTTCCAAACGAATGCAGAGCGCATTTTAATTGGAAATTCTGAATTTACTCCTGCGCTGGATTCTCCAATTTCGGTGG
>OGOP01002605.1_pt1 | contig 10961 bp, 12 predicted proteins | sample 1552591 | NCBI WGS metagenome assembly OGOP01 (sample SAMEA2580120, study PRJEB22360) | human gut metagenome | biome: human gut; feature: human-associated habitat; material: faeces | place: Denmark | collected 2008/2010 | reverse complement strand
AAAGGGTCACTGCCCACTCGACTGTCTTGACGCTCGCGCTGTATGTGCCGCAGCGGATGCGGTGCCCTTTCCCAGCGTCCTTCTCGCAAGGGCCGCAAGTAGTTCTTACACATCAACCCTCTAAATAGGATGTTCGCAGCATCCTATTTTTTTGTTGCGAAAAAGATGCGGCTGACGTCGTCCATCGTCAAGGGGATGTACTCCATCATCTTGTGGATCTGCGAGATGGTGAAGTCCCCGTCCTTCATGTGAAGATAAAACGTAGAGCGAACCATGCCGAGAGCTCGGCTCACGTCTTCCTGCGTCCGGTTGTGGTACTTCATGCAGGCCCGGAGCATCTGCATATCGGTCTTCATGCCACTCACCTCAGTTCAGCGCCTTGCGCAGGAATTTATTGACGAAGTAAATCTGTCCCTTACCGGTGACCTTTGGCGTCTTGCTGACTGTCGTGTGGCCATCTGCGTGAGTGACAACCGTTTCTTTCACGCGGAACAGCTTCATTTCCATGGCTTTCTGCGTCGGCATATTCCAGTCAAGTCCCTTGCGCTTAATGAGATATCCTTTCTCGCGCAGCCATGCGAAGAGGCGTTTCTGCCCGATATCATGCCCGTTCTGCTTGATGAGCTTCGCGAGGTCGCCGATGAGGATATCCGTTTTGCTGACGCTCACTGCATCCGCGAAGATTTCCTTTGGCCGCATCTCTTCGATGCGTTTGTCCTTTTCCGCGAGCAGCTTCTGCGCGGCGAGAAGTCCCTGCGCCATTTGCTCAGCCGGGGATTGCGGGATGTGGTAGCCGCCCGTCTTGCGGATAGCCGGGATGACCTCATGCGTGATCCAGCGCTTGAACGCCTTTGCCTCCGGCTTGCGGGAGCCGAGCACCAACGAATAGAGGCCCGGCTCGTTGACACCGTTGACCGGCTTGCCATTGCTGGCACCCTCGATTGAAACGAGGGTGCGCTCATCGTCATCAAGTCTGTTGAGCGCGTCACTTGGATTGCCAATATCAAGAGCGTGACAAACATCTACCGCCACAAACCACGGTTCTCCATCGATGACGGTCGTGCGTACCCGACCGAACTCAGGATTTTCGAAAATTTTCACATCGTTCATGAATGTTCCTCCTCTTTATATTTCACTTGTATTTCCGTCATTTTTCTTTAAAAAATTGAGGTTAATGCTAAGCAGCTTGGCAAGTTTCGACATGAGCTTCAAGCTGGGATTGTAACGCCCGCGTTCTACATCGGCATAGTATGCGCGAGATACGCCAACACTTTTGGCAACCTCAGTCTGGGTCAAGCGCTTGCTCTTCCTAGCATCGCGAAGAGTCTCCCCGATTTTATCCATTATGTCGCCTCCCTTCGTTAAAGTTTCAGCAAACTTCTACTGGTATTTCCGTCTGCTCTTATAATATACAGTATTTCCGTCACCATGTCAACAGTATTTCCGTCATTTTTGTATAGTTTTTCCGTCACAATGCTATTATAATGTAGATAACGACGGAATTACCATACAATAGTAGGGAGGGATACTAATGACCAGTATTGGGACAAAGATTCGCAACGCTAGAAAGGAAGCGGGTATGACACAGGTGGAGTTGGCAAAAAAAACTAGCTTGTCACGATCCTACATAGGCGACATTGAGAAAGACCGCTACAATCCTAGTGTGGCCACTCTGAGAGCTATAGCAGAGGCTACCGGCGTACCAGTAGAGTCAATTTTAGGTAATAGCACTTCGACCCAGCCGCCCGCGCAGAAAGAGGATCGTGAGCACAAGCACCTACAAAATCTTTTGTCGGATCCGCATCTCCGCCGGATTTTGGAGTCCAGTGGTCAGCTGAGTGAAAGTTCACTGCAAGAAGTCCAGAATTTCATTGACTTCCAGTTGGGGAAGAAGAAGCAATGATTCTTGCTGTACGAAAATGTACGAAAAATATATTGTATAAGCCGCATGATAAGGGTATAATATCCATATATAAAGAGAATTGTACGAATTTACGGAAGGAGTACCTTTATGAAGGCTGCTTTAATAGAGAACCTGATCACTGCGCATTGTTCCGGTGATGAGCGTCGTTTTGCCGACGCCCTGCAGGAACTTGTCGAGGATGAAACCAAAAAAGGCAACACACCGACTGCTGCTAGACTACGCAAGGCCTATACACAAAAGAGAGATTCGCCTCAATCGTCGGAACCTAGATACTTTTTCAACAGTTCGGCGTTGTCTTCTACGCCCACTATGGCTGCCCCCCGCGATAAGGATAGCCTGCTAGAGCTGTACGAAGTCCTCAGACCATCCGCTTCCCTGGATGATGTCGTGCTGCCGGATAGCCAAAAGCAAGCCCTGGCGCAGTTTATTGTAGAACAGGAACAGGCAGAGACACTGCTGAAGCATAACATACCGCCCGCCAACCGCATACTGCTCTGTGGCCCTCCTGGCTGCGGCAAAACCATGACTGCGATGGCCATCAGCAATGCTCTGCATCTGCCGATGGCCTATGTTCGCCTGGATGGGCTTGTTTCCTCCTACCTCGGCCAGACGAGCACGAATCTGCGGAAGGTCTTTGATTCCGTTCGCTCGCAGCGAGTCGTGCTATTCCTGGACGAGTTTGATGCCATCGCCAAGAAGCGTGATGATGCCCACGAACTCGGCGAACTGAAGCGTGTTGTGACGACGCTGCTACAGAATTTCGATAATCTCCCAGCGAACGTCATTCTTCTGGCGGCCACCAATCATGAGCAGCTTCTCGATCCAGCCATCTGGCGCCGGTTTAATTTTACGCTCAGACTGACGCCGCCATCTTTGCCGCAACGCAAGCAACTCATCGAGAAAGAGCTGGCCAAGTATCATGTCGGCTCAAAAGTCAACGCTACCACGCTGGCAAAGATTACGGACGGCATGAGCGGCGCACGCATCGACGAACTGATACGTGAGGCCGCAAAGAGCTGCTTGCTGAAGGGGAGCATCAGCACTCCTGATATCGTGAAGCTCCTCATAAAACAGCAAACGCACTTCTCGGAGAGCAGTGATGACTCGATGCGTGAAATATGCCGCTTGCTTGACAGCGGGGTTTCGCTGCGGACCGCCGCGTCTGCTCTCGGCATATCTCATAGTACGCTCGAGTATCGGGTACAAAAATACAGAGGGATGAAGCATGACGGATAAGAAGAACCATCTCTGGATACCAGAGCAAGAAATCAAGCATATCGATAAAACGCCAACTGGCCGTGGAAATGATTACCCCGTACAGCCCCATGAACACGGAGAAAAACTGTCTCGCGGGTTGCGGGACATCATGAAGTTCTTCCAGCATATCCAATCCCCCGGTCCACTCGACGAGAAGGATCTCATCGCCTTCCAGGTATTGTTGCAGGACAAAGAAGATTTCTCCGTGCAACGGAAGCTGATTGAGAGTGAGGGGCTGACCATCAACGCGGTAAGGAACCGGCGTCAGGCTGTAGTGTCGGCCCCGAGAAGCGTCTTTGCGAATCTGCAAAAGCGTGTAGATCGTTATCGCGATAAGGGAATAAAAAAGGATTTCAAATACATAAAGGATTTTCTGCCCTTCCGTGGCGAGGATAAGTCCAACGATTCATTCCGACGATTCCTGCTAGCCAATCCGGAACTCCTTGATGTCGATGTTCAGATGGTCCTACTGCCAGATATGGCCTCTGCCATACAGACGAAGGCAGAAAAAGATATCGTCAGCAAGATACGCCAGAAAAACGGTCACGTACAGGGAGAACCTTATCATCTGACCGATGGCACTGCCATTATCCGAGCAAAAATGTCGCCGAGCTCTCTGATGGATATATCGGATGACCCACGTATCTACCAGATAAAACAAACGTCGTTTTTTCGGAGTCTAGAGAGCAGCGGCTACTCTCCTTATCCTGGAGCATGGACTTTAGATCCGACAGTCGATATCAACAGCCTGCCGACTGTGGTCATCCTGGACGATGGCGTACAGCTTCCCAGTGAGCTGCAGTCTGTAGTTGCTCTACAGTGGAGTGCATCAGGATGCAGCCGTGAAAAGACAGCGGCCGATCATGGCACGTTTGTAGCCAGCCGAGCTGCATTCGGATATATTGGCCAGCACGGAGTTTCACAGACGTTAGTGCCAAGGGCAAGGATCATCGATGCACAGATTGCTCATACCGGTGAAGATGTGGCAGGAGATACGTTCGTTCGGAGAGTCCAGGAAGCAGTAAAGGCCTTTGCGGATGTAGCAAAGATATTCAACTTATCCTACAATGCCACTTCCCCCATCGAGGGTGACGAAATGAGCCTGCTCGGCAGCGAGCTGGATTCCCTGAGCCAGAAGTACGATGTACGATTTGTCATATCCGCTGGCAATCATGTAGTATACAGAACGGCCCCTACGCTCAAAGAAATCATTGACGACGACGATAGCCGTAGCCAGCCGATGCTCTGCTGGGCATCACAGTTGGTGCTATCGCAGGGGAACAGCACGAGGCGAGCGTAAGCAAGCAGTACGACATCGTCCCGTATGCCCGCCGTGGCCCTGGTGCCTTTGGATTTTCCAAGCCCGATCTAGTAGCCTATGGAGCTACGATTGATGCTGCTAGTGGGCAAAGCATCCCGGATACCTATGCATTGGGAATCGACAAGACAGGTTTCCAGGTCCTACCCGGCACCAGCTTCACGGCTCCCATAGCCGCCGGTGATCTCGCGCAGGTCCTATCCACAGTCCAAGGCGGCGATATCAACCTCGCCCAGGCATTACTTTACAACGGCGCACAACATGTATATGACCACGCCGATCTCCAACAGGATGTAGCAGATTATGCATCAAATCTTTATGGTCATGGCCTCTCCTCGCCTGAGAACAGTATGTACTCGTCAGAGAACAGAGTTTCATTCGTCCATTCTGGAACCATGAACCGGCTGGAGAAACAGCGCGTCAAGTTTTTCATTCCTGCAAGCATAGCCAATCTTCGTCTGAAACGTGGTGAGAAGAAGTTGCGCGTAACCGTTACCTGCGTCACATGCCCGCCTACTGACAGAAGCAAAGGCGATGAATATGTATCTGCCTACGTTTCGGCATCTATCCACCGCTTGAACAGCAACGGCAAAAATGTTACCGATAATCCATCGGTCAGCGAGAAACGCAGAAAATGGGATACCTGCTGCCACTTCAGCAATGAGTTCTCCAGCTTCAGCCCTGGCGATTGGGAGGTATGGCTCGAACTGTTCACGCGGTGGAGTATTGCGGACGATCAGGAAATCCCTTATTCCTTGGTTGTTACGCTGGAGGATCTGACTTCGTCAAATAACCTCTACTCTGAGATCATTCGCGAAACAGCCGGAAGGTTCCAGCCGATGCAAGCATTGCGTATGCAAAATCAGCAATGACAGAAACCTAGAACCGCCCAGTGGCGGCCAGGAAAGGAAGTATATTATGAGTGACATGAAATCAGTTAATGATATAATAGATATGATAGAACGGATTGACCCTCTTGAAACACAGTTATTCTTCGTAGAAAAAAGCCGTTCTGGCTATACTTCGTATACTCCAAATACGACAAAGGCTCTAAGAGACAAAATCCTTGATCTTATTCTTGACTATGTGAAACGTCGTGCAGATGATTTGGTTGAAACATACAACCCAGTCATACATTCTGATGATTCCGTTGAATCTTTGCCTGTAGACAAAATTGAAAATTTTAGCGATGTGATTGACACTCTAAAGTCACCCATTATTTCCCTCGATGGTGTGTCGCCAGATTCTTTAACCTTTTACGTGCTACATTTACGGGATAAAAGCGAAACGAAAAATGTCTACATATTCAGGCGAACGACTAAATTCAAGAAATTAAATGCGAGTGGATTTTTTGGACAGTTCTGGAATAACACGTTTAACGAATTTGACTCCAAGCTGATAGGAATCGATGGTTTTGCAGACATCATCGTTCTGGATGGCAAGGCATTCATATTTAATCATATCGCTCTCGATCGGATTTTCCGCATGAAAGAGCAATATTCGCAGAAGGCTGCAGAGGCATTGAAAAAGCTAAAATCTAAGAGCCGTATTGCGAATTTCGATGACTTCGAGGATGATTGTCTATCAGACCTTCGTGTGCAAAAGACGCTCACGAAGCTTCTAGCGGAAGAAAACGTTCTTGATAATGCTCTGAACGACTTCGGACCTATTAAAGAAACCATTGAAACATTTGATTTAGATATAGATATTATATCGAATGCTGCTGGAGAAGAACAGCTAAATTACTCTCCACATGATAAGATCAATCTCATGAGTATACTCCAGATTATACGGGATGCATATTATATTAGCACAATACAGAAGCGTAAAGGCATCGATAAGGCCGGTTAAAAAAAAGGAAAGGGGAAAGGCGAAATGAATCTATTACGGAAATCTATGATGTTCATACTATCATTTTCGCCTTTATACTTGCTTATTTCAATTATGAACTTGGCAGTATTTGACCGTTTTTTTCACAAAGAAGCGACACCGTCCGATAATCTATTTATTGCTTTGATAGTTATTTTAAGCATAACTTCAGCTGCTTCTTTAATAATATTTGCCAAAGTACCATCTGTCAATTATATCCATTATAGTACAATCAAGCGGCCAAAAGATATCGTACTGAGTTATTTATTCACATACATAATCCCGTTCGTGGCCATGGACCTAGATAATTTGGGAACGGTCCTGGCAAATATATTTCTTTTTCTTCTCATTTGGTGTCTGTATGTGCGGTTAAATCTTTTCTATATAAATCCAATTCTCTCTGTATTTGGATATCTATCCTATGAGGCAGATGGAAAAATTATCATCACTAATATCCCCTATCAAAAACTAATCCACACTCATAAACTAAATGGAGCATATTTTTCAGACGAAATATTTGTCGCTAAAAAGCAGGCGAATCCATCCAAATAAAACAAAAAGCCGCCTACTTGGACGGCTCAAAATCATTGTGCAATGTTCAATTCTTTGCGGATAGCGTTCTGCAAGATGTTTGAGAAGTTCAGATTGTGCTCTTTGGCCAATGTATCCATCCAGGCAGGGATGGTGAGTGTTTTTTTGACGGAATGGTTGTCTGTACGCTTCAGATAAGCCACTTCGTCATACTCGACCAGAGACACAAAATCACGACCTTCCGTCTTGATGTCTGCTGGATCAGACGGTTCTGGATAGGGCTCTTTATCTTCCTTCAGGGAATACAAGTAGATGCCGAGAGCGTCCTCAGCCATATCGACGGCCTCAGAGAGCGAATCGCCCTCCGTCACGCAGCCGAGCAGATCCGGAAAATCAACCGAGTATCCACCATCCGATTCTGGATGGAACACCGCTGGATAAATCAATTTCGTTGCCATGACAATCTCCTTTCTACAGGAGCAAACAGGACTCATTTGAGCCCTGCCTGCTTTAAGATACTGTTGTAAGTACCAGGCTTCAAGTCTTTATTGTGCATGGGGATCGTCGGCCTGCCTGGCTTTGTTGGATGCTTCAGGATGTGGTGTGAACCTCTGATACGGTCAATCACCCATCCATCCGCTTGCAGTATCCTCAACAATTCCTTTGGCTTCATCATCTCTCCCCCTTACAGTTATTATTATAACACGTATTAACACATATTACAAGTATTAACACGTGTAAAAATCTTTACATTATTATATTGATGACAAATAAAAAGAGCAGGGCGCCTTCTCATGACTCCTGCTCTCTTTCATCAGTACCACAATCAGCCGTGGCCGCTCCCGCCCTTCGTTCATCTTGCCGGCAGGTAAGACATGGCGTGGACAGGTACGCCGCTGTGGATAACCCTTAAGGGTCGTTATTGTTTTATTATACCACAAAACGCCGATAAAGCACCGATAAAAGGAGGTTTTTCATATGGCAGGAATACGAACCCGCAAGCGAGGCAAGACATGGTCCTATAGCTTTGAGGCCGGCAACATCAATGGCAAGCGCAAGGTCATTGAGAAAGGCGGCTTTGCGTCGCAGGACGATGCCTTCGATGCCGGCGTGGAGGCGTACAGCGCATGGAAGCATGGCTGCATCGGCGTCACGGCCAAGAAGACGCTGCTGTCTGATTTCTTTGACCAGTGGGTGCATACCATCTGCCCGACGCGCGTCCGCGACTCGACACTACGTCTCTATGACGCCCAGATACGGAACCACATCACCCCACACTTGGGCCACATCGCCCTGCAGGATCTGACACCTCTGATGGTCGACCAATGGGCATCCCATCTTATGAAAACGGATAACCTTTCCTATGCGTCTGCGAGGACCACGCTCTCCATCCTGCAAGCGGGGCTCAAGTACGCAGTCTACCCGGCCGGTATCATCCGCAGCAATCCGGCTCAGTACATCAGCATACCGGCCAAAGCGGCCAAGAAGGTCATCAAGCGGACGATCATATCGCCTGAACGCCTCGATGCACTGCTCGAGACGTATCCGCCCGGGACGATGCTCTACGTCCCTATTCTGCTCTTCTACCACACGGGCATGCGCATTGGTGAGACCCTCGGACTACGCTGGAGCAACGTTGATTTCCAGAGCGAGACCATCACCGTTGACCACCAGCTTATATGTCCCGCGCCTGCACGGGTACTACCTTCGCCCGCCGAAGACCGCGACGAGCTCGCGCACGATCCGCATTGACGAGCAGCTCCTTGCCGAGCTTGCCGCATGGAAGATCATGCAGGCGTGCAATGCGACCATCTTCAAGAACAACTTCACCTATAACTTCATCGATGACGATGGGCGTGTGCTCTGCGGTTCCAGCGGCCTGCAGAGCCGCTATCCGGAGCTCGACTTCGTCTGCACCTACGAAGCCGGCAAATTCATCCGCCCCAGCCGCGTCAGTAATATGCTGCGGCGAGAGGGTCTCAATTCGCACTCCTTCCGCCATACGCACGCCACGACCCTCATCGAGCATGGAGCGCCGGCCAAAGGCATCGCCGGCCGCCTCGGCCACGCCTCCGTCAACATCACCGAGCAGGTCTACATGCACAACACAGCCACATTGCAGGACCGCACCGAGCAGATCTTCGAAGCGACCCTCCGTAGGCAAAAAGATGACGACGTAGACAAGATGTAGACAAAACAGCCCTCAACCCATTGTCATCAAGGGGTTGAGGGCTATTTGTTGTTTATTCTATGTAAAAAGACGTTCTGACGCTCTAGGGCCGCCGCCTCCTCATCACTTGCATGAACGGGGAATCCCGCGGTACAATCAAGAGGGTATGCGGGCTGCCTGCCCCACCTTCTCTTCCAGACCTTCTCATCCATCCTAGAAAGGAGCATATAATTGATGGAACTTCGCGTACAGCAAGCCAGGGCGATCGTCCATGAAATCAATACGGTCCTGCCGCAAAAGATCAATCTGATGAATAAAGATGGCATCATCATCGCCAGCACAGACCCAGAGAGAATCCATACCTTCCACGGTGGAGCAGCTCGCGTCATACGGGAAAACCTCGACGAGCTGCGCATCTATCGGGAAAACGAGTATCCCGGCACACGGCCGGGCACGAATTTCATGCTGCAAGTAGAGGTCGTCCCCATTGGCGTTCTGGGCATCACGGGCTCATATGAGAGCATCCTGCCGATTGCCAATGTCATCCGCAAGATGACGGAGCTGCTCGTCCACGAACAGGAATACCAGCGGATGCAGACACACCTGCAGTACCAGCGCCACCTCTTCCTGCAGGAACTCCTGGAGCACAGCGAGACCTTTCTCTCGAAAGAGCAGATTGAGCGCGCGCGCCTGCTCGATATCGACCTCGGCGTGCCGCGCCGCATCGTCGTGGCAGATCTCGACAGCCCCGTCTCACCCGAACGCCACAACGAGGTGTTCTCGCAGCTCGAGATGGAAGCGCAGCGCATCGATGCAGCCTGCCGCGCCATCTCCACCAATCAGATGATTGTCTTCCTGACCGACATCCGCCCGCAAGAACAGCTCCGCTCCTTCGCCGAGAAGCTTTTCGTGTACGCCAAGAGCCACGGGATAGGGCTCTGCCTCGGCCTCGACTCCCCCGCTCCCGACAACACGAGGCTACGCCAGGCATTCGAGCAGGCACGCAAAGCGCTCTACTCCTGCCATCGCAAGGGGACCGTGCACATCAAGGGCTACGATGAGATCAACATGGAGCTCTTTGCCGACTTGATCCCCCTCACAGCAAAGCGCGAGTATGTCAAAAAGATTTTTCACGGCTACACCCCACTGGAGCTCGCCGATGCCGTACACACCTTGGAATGCTTCTTCGAGCACGATGGGTCCATCACCCGCACAGCCGACGCGCTCTACATCCATAAAAACACGCTGCAGCAACATCTGAGAAAGATTGCTGCGCGCACCGGATACGACCCGCGTTCGCTGCGCTCCAGTGCCGTCTTCTACGTCGTGCTCTACTTCTATCAGGACATCCATCTGGCAGGTTTTCCAACATGAAAGCATGTGCCGGTATGCCGATATGGATGCAAGGTTTTATATCATTTGACTATTCGGAATATATCGTCTTGCAATAGTACATAAACTATAAATATAAAGAAATATATGTCCTGCATACCATATATTTCCCGCTCTCGCCAATGATATACTATAAGAGGATTCTATCAAATCATGTGAAATATATATCACAGATGTCAAAGAAGTCCATTCTCATCTATCATCGAAGGAGGTTTTATCATGACAGGTATCCCACTTCTCATCACATTTTTCCTGGCCATCGTGCTCATGATCGTCGCGATCTCTAAATGGAAGATTCATCCCTTCCTCTCATTGATGGGCACCTCCCTCCTGCTGGCCATCGTCGTCGGTCTGCCACTTGCCAAAATCCCAGGCATCATCGGGGCTGGCTTCTCTGGCACGTTTGCCAGCATCGGCATCGTCATCATCCTCGGCGCCCTGATTGGCCTGATCCTGGAACACACGGGGGCCGCCATCCGCTTGGCCGATGTCGTCATCCG
>OGOP01002590.1_pt1 | contig 11012 bp, 10 predicted proteins | sample 1552591 | NCBI WGS metagenome assembly OGOP01 (sample SAMEA2580120, study PRJEB22360) | human gut metagenome | biome: human gut; feature: human-associated habitat; material: faeces | place: Denmark | collected 2008/2010 | reverse complement strand
GAGGTCTTCCAGGCGACCGTTTGTACAGGATCCGATAAATACCTGGTCAATCTCTGTTCCTTCCAGTTCACTAACGTCTCTGATCTTATCAACCTGGGACGGACATGCCATAACTGGAACGAAATCCTCTGCCTTATATGTCATTGTCTTCATATAGACAGCATCTTCATCTCCAACAAGGCTTTTCTGGTAGTCGTTGAGTTCAATCTCACAATATTCTGCCGTCTTCTCATCCGGTGTGAAAAGAGCACATTTTGCTCCTGCCTCGATTGCCATGTTTGCCATTGTCATACGGCTTGCAACTGACATATTCTCAATCGTGCTTCCCGAGAATTCCAGTGCTCTGTAAGTTGCTCCGTCCGCACGGAGATCTCCGATCAGTCGGAGAATGATATCCTTGGACATTACATTTTCCGGAAGTTCTCCATCAATCACAACTTTGATCGTCTCCGGAACTTTGATCCACATTGTACCGGTTCCGAGAATACTTGCCATTTCTGTATAACCGATTCCGGATGAAAATGCACCGACACAACCATAAGTTGTCGTATGGCTGTCTGTTCCGAATGCGATATCTCCAGGTTTCACATATCCGGCTTCTGTCATCAACTGGTGACAGATTCCGTCGCTTCTATGTACGTGAGTCAATCCATATTTTTCTACAAATTCATCTCCTTTGTGGAAATGTCTTGTGTCATCCTGCTGGCTTGCCGGAACCAGGTGGTCATAAATCAAAACCACTTTATCCGGATCGTGAAGCTTTGTAAATCCCATCTCTTCAAATTTATCTGCTACAAAAGGAATGAAAATATCATGGATCATGCATCTGTCAACATTGACTGTCACGATATCTCCCGGCTTTACTGCCTTTCCTGTATTATGTCTGATAATCTTTTCAATAATCGTCTCGCCCATCATGCTCTCCTTTCTGCTCAATCCTCAAGTCCATTCAGCTTGCGCATAGCTTTTACAAGTCCGCCTGCCTGAATGATGCTCATCAGATTCTCCGGCAGAGAAGCGATCGGATATTCTTTGCCATTATAGTCTACATGCTGATTCATCACGACATCAATTGTGTCGCCTTCTTTCATATCATCATGCAGATCCGGCTGCTCGATCAAAAGCAGACCATTGTTGATTGAATTGCGGAAAAAGATTCTTGCAAATGATTTCGCGATCACACACTGGATTCCAAGTGCTTTGATGATCTCCGGTGCCTGCTCTCTGGAAGATCCACATCCAAAGTTCTTTCCTGCAACGATAATATCACCTTTCTGGATCTGTCCTGCCAGCTCCGGACGAAGCGGACTGAATCCATACTGTTTCATATCGTCAATTGTTTTCAGTGCAAGATACTCTGTCGGGATGATGATATCAGTATCAATATCATCTCCGAGTACCCACACCTTTCCTGTAAATTTATCCATAATTCACCTCAAAATATATAAGTTCTTCTCTGTGTAAGTTACCTCTTGTTCCTTTCACCTTACAGATCAGATGCAAGTGCGATCTCGCCCTTAATTGCTGATGCTGTAACTGTTGCTGCGGATCCAAGATACACTTTTGAACTTGGGTGTCCTGCACGACCCTTAAAATTACGTGTTCCTGTACTGATCAGAACTTCATTTTCACCGATAACTCCCTGGCAGCTTCCCCAGCAGACACTACAGTTCGGATTCATCACAATTGCGCCTGCCTCCATGAAAATGTCAAGAAGTCCTTCCTTGAGAGCCTGACGGTAAATTGTCTGGCTTGCCGGAACAACAAGGAATCGGACCTTATCTGCAACTTTCTTTCCTTTGATAACTTCTGCTCCGACACGAAGATCTTCAATACGTCCATTATTACAGGAACCTAAAAATGCTTCATCAATCTTAATTCCACGCACTTCTTTTGCCGGACTTAAATTATCTACAAAATCAGGTTTTGCCACGACCGGTTCCACTTTAGAAAGATCGATTGTATACTCTCTGATATAATGCGCATCCGGATCACTGTGAAATACAGCTTTCGGCTCACGTCCATGCTCTTTCAGGTATTCCATTGCTTTTTCATCTGCCTCGAAGATACCTGTCTTGGCTCCGGCTTCTACTGCCATGTTGCAAAGTGCGATACGATCACTGATGCTCAGTGTCTTTGCACCTTCTCCTGTGAACTCCATCACCTGATAGTTACATCCGTTCGCACCAACCTGACCGATAATTGTCAGGATCAGGTCTCTTGCATAAACACCTTCCGGAAGTTCTCCGATCAGATTGAATTTCACGGATTCCGGAACAAGTACCCAGGACTGTCCTGTCACCATTCCATAAAGGAAGTCTGTACATCCGACACCTGTACCGAACGCTCCGAGTGCTCCGTAAGAACAAGTATGGCTGTCAGCTCCGAAGATCAGTTCTCCCGGACGGACATAGTTCTCCATCATAACCTGATGGCAGACACCCTTTCCTTCCCAGAAGTCAATCCCGTTCTCTTTTGCAAAATCTCTCATTTTCTTTTGAGATGCCGCTGTCTTCGGACTGTCTGATGGCACATTATGATCCACAATGAATACCAGTTTCTTCGGATCTGCAATACGAGGATTCTTTAATTTGTTATTATACATATCCACAGTAAGATGCGTCGTTCCATCATTACTCATCATTCTGTCCAATGTTACTGTATGGATATCTCCCGGTTTTACGCTGTCCACACCGGCTGCAGCAGCGATGATCTTCTCTGCGATTGTCATTCCCATAGTTCTAGTCCTCCTTATTCAGTGAAGCGATCAGTCCACCCTGATTCAGAATATTCTGCATATACTCCGGCAGCTTTGTACAGGAATAAGTCTTTCCATTCGCCTCAGCTGTTCCGTCAGACATGCGAAGTTCCATTGTATCGCCTGTCTTCACCTCATCCGGAAGTTCCTTACAGACAATAACCGGAAGTCCGATATTGATTGCATTTCTATAGAAGATTCTTGCAAATGATTTCGCAATGACAGCCTGTACTCCAAGTGCTTTGAGCACACCCGGTGCCTGCTCTCTGGAGGATCCACAACCAAAATTCTCTCCTCCGACTACGAAATCTCCCGGTTTTACTTTTTTCGCAAAATCCGGATCCAATGATTCAAATGTATGGCTCTTCATCTCATCTAAGTTCGGCAGAAGCAGATACTGGGATGCGATGATCTGATCTGTATCAAGATCATTATGAAATTTAAAAATTGTACCTTTTTCCATAATAATAATGTCCTTTCTGTTGTCCTGTGGATAAATTGTATCAATTTAACGTGATGAAGTCCATGAACTTTTTTAACAAATCTTCATCTTATTTTGCATTGATTTTCTATATCATACTTCCACTTCGAATGGCAGAAGATCTAAAATATCTTTCTGCACATCGATTCCAGGATATACTTCTATCAATTTCAGCCCCTTCGGTGTCAGGCGAAATACACAGCGTTCAGTCACATAAAGTACCTTCTGTCCATTTGCGATCGCACGTCTGGCAGAAAAACTGATACTCTTGACTCGATCTACAAATTTCGAAATAGAACCTTCCTTCTCAATTTCAACAATCCCCTTCTTCTGTGAAACTTCCAGTCCTTTTGCCGTAAAGCTGAAACAGAAAACAACGGTTGGTGTCTTAGCTGTGATATTCGCAAATCCTCCGATTCCGGCAAACGCTCCCGGTCCACGGTGTGCATTCACATTTCCTTCTTTATCCACTTCAAGCGCGCCCATAAAGCAGACATCGAGACCACCATTATCATAAAGGTCAAACTGGTTTGCCATATCATAGACAGATGCCGCACCGATCATTGCTCCAAATGCTTCTCCTGAAACCGGAAATCCTCCGATTCCTCCGGACTCAACCGTCAATGTCACCATATCAAGCATTCCACTCTTTCTTGCAAAACGAGAAACCATCTCCGGAATGCCGATTCCAATATTTACAATATCATCTACACGTAATTCCTTTGATGCACGTTTTCCGATGATATTTGCCACCGTACTGTTCTTTGACTGTTTCACTGAGACAGAATCTAAACGCTCACTCCATGTGTTCCACTCTTCATATGGAATCTCAAAGCTTCCAGTCAGTGCTGTATAGGCTTCATTTCTTGCTTCCGGTTCTGCCACAACGATCGCATCTACCAGACATCCCGGAATAATTGCATTTCTCGGTCGTGACGGGGTGTCGACCAAACGGTCTACCTGCACGATTACCTTGCCGCGATTCGCTTTTACTGCCTGACAAATAGACAGCGCATCACCGGACATAAACATATCGTCAAAAGTAATATTTCCCTTTCGGTCTGCTGCTGTTCCTTTAATCAGTGCAATATTAATTTTCGGTAATTTATAATAGAGAAATTCCTCTCCATCCACTTCCACATGCCTGACCAGTGAATCATCAATTGAGATTCTGTTAATTCCAGGCCCTTCTTTTCTTGGATCTACAAATATATCCAAGCCAACCTTTGAAAGTGCACCCGGGAGACCTCCGGCCTGTGCACGGATTGCATGTGAAATGCATCCAAGCGGAAGATTGTATGCCTCAAACCGGTCTTCTAAAACCAGTTTCTTTGTACTGAGCATTGCTCCAAAATGCCCGCAGATAAGCTTGTCCACAGCACCCTCTCTGATGTATCCTTCTGCATTATGTTCATCATCCCAGACACCAAAACCGGCACTGGAAATCATTGTCAGATGTGTTGGGGACTGCATCTTCTGGTATCTTCTGTAAATTGCTTCGTGAAGTTCAATTGGATTCTCTATTCCGACAAATGAATTCACACAGATACAGTCTCCGTCCCGAATCAGCCGGATTGCTTCATCGGCAGTCATTATTTCATACATGGTGTATTTTCTCCTAGTTCTCTAAAATATCTTTGGAATACATTATACACTATCTTCAGAGATCAATCATTACAAATCATACAATTATTTTCCATTTGTCTCATTATTCCAACCATTTGGTTACTCAATTCCATGTAAAATCATTAAAAGTGCAAAAAACGAGACAAACCTGTTCACACTATTTGCAGGAGGGATTAGAACTATGCCAAAACGAACACCTACTACCGGAGAGAAGAATCTGATCGGCAAAAGGCTCATTGAACTTCGTCGGCAACACCATATGTCACAGAGACTTTTAGCTTACAAACTCCAATTGCGCGGATATGATATGGACAAAAATGTAATTACACGAATAGAAACCAACAAACGTTACGTTACAGACATAGAATTGAAAGCTCTAACTGAGATCTTCAACGTTTCTTATGAATATCTCATTGAGGGAAAAGACATCCTTGAACCTTAACGGATGATAGAAACGGAGGTGAAACTATGGCAAATATTCAACTTGCGGATAATCTACGGCGTTTGAGAAAGCAATATAACTACACACAGGCTCAGATCGGCAAAAAGCTGCATATCACTCATCAGGCTTATTCAAATTATGAAACCGGCGTACGTGAACCAAACCTTCAACTTCTTGCTGAACTATCCTGGATCTATCACACCTCTGTCGACTCGCTTATCACTCAGTACTGCAATGCAAAGAATCCATCATCAGTTGAAGTAAAAAACTATTTCTGTATTAAAATTGAAAATAGTGAAAACGACATTCTTCTTACAAAAAATGAAGTGAATTTACTTTTGAAATACCGTTCTGCTGGGGAAGCTGAACGTAAACTTGCACATGAAGCTTTAGATTTTACTGAACGTTGATTTCTATTTCAAAAAGAACTGAACCCATTGACATTAATTATCTGGGTTCAGTTCTTTTTTATCTCTACTTTCTTCTACGCTGATATTGCATTTCCTGTATACAGCTGATAATACTTACCTTTCTCTTCAATCAACTGGTCGTGTGTACCTCTCTCGATAATCCTTCCCTGTTCAAGTACCATGATACAGTCAGAATTACGAACTGTTGACAAACGGTGTGCGATCACAAAGGTAGTACGCCCATGCATCAGCCGGTCCATACTTTCCTGGATAATACGCTCTGTGCGAGTATCGATTGAACTTGTTGCCTCATCCAGAATCAATACCGGTGGATCTGCTACTGCCGCACGGGCAATCGCAAGAAGCTGTCGCTGTCCCTGACTCAAGTTTGCTCCATCTCCGGTGATCACCGTGTCATACCCTTCCGGAAGTCTGCGGATAAATCCATCTGCATTTGCCAGCTTTGCTGCTGCAATGATTTCTTCATCTGTTGCATCCAGCTTTCCAAAACGAATATTATCTTTCACTGTACCAGTAAACAAATGTGTATCCTGCAATACGATTCCAAGAGAATGTCGAAGATCTGCTTTCTTGATCTTGTTAATATTAATTCCGTCATAGCGGATCTTACCATCCTGAATATCGTAGAAACGATTGATCAGATTTGTAATTGTCGTCTTACCGGCTCCTGTTGAACCTACGAAAGCAATCTTCTGCCCCGGTTCTGCATATAGCTTCACATCATGAAGGACGATTTTGTCATCATTGTATCCGAAATCCACTCCGTCAAATACAACATTTCCTTTTAACTCAACATAATCAACAGAACCATCTGCCTGATGTGTATGTTTCCATGCCCAGCGGCCAGTACGTTTCTCACTTTCTGTCAGTTTTCCATTCTCTTCTTTCGCATTAACTAATGTAACATAACCTTCATCCACTTCCACTTTTTCATCCAGAAGTGTAAAGATACGTTCCGCACCTGCGAGTGCCATAACAATCGCATTCAGCTGCTGGCTCACCTGGTTGATCGGCATACTGAAGCTTTTATTAAATGTAAGGAAACTTGCCAGACCGCCCAATGTAAATCCACCGACATGGTTAAGAGCAAGTGCACCTCCAACGATTGCACACATTACATAACTGATATTTCCAATCTGCGCATTCATAGGGCCGAGGAAGTTTGCATAAGTATTTGCACGGTCTGCGCTTACAAACAGATTCTCATTCAACTTTTTGAATTCTGTCTTACTTTCTTCTTCATGACAGAATACCTTCACAACCTTCTGGCCGTTCATCATTTCTTCAATATATCCGTTGATCTTACCAAGATTCTTCTGCTGCTCAAGGAAATATTTTCCACTCTGTCCGGCAGCTTTCTTTGTTCCCCAGATCATGATCGCAACCATAACCATCGTCACTGCTGTCAGTGGAATATTCAAGATCAGCATACTGATAAATACACTGACAATTGTAAATCCACTGTTGATAATCTGCGGAATACTCTGGCTTACCATCTGTCTGAGTGTATCAATGTCATTCGTGTAGATTGACATAATATCACCATGCGCATGTGTATCGAAATATTTAATCGGAAGTTTCTCCATGTGACTGAACAGATCATTTCTCATGTTCATCATCATTCCCTGTGTCACATTGATCATAATTCGGTTATAAGTATAAGTTGCTACAATTCCAACTCCATAAAAACAAGCAACTTTTCCGATTGCATGTGCAAGCGGTGTAAAGTTCGGTGTATCACTGGACAATAAGAACGGTGTAATGTATTTATCAATCAAATCTCTTGTGAACATTGTTCCCTGAACATTTGCAATAACTCCTACAAAAATAAGGATGAATACTATAATGCAATGAAATTTATAATCCCGGAAAATATAATCCATCAGACGTTTAAGTAATTTCCCAGGATTTTCCACTCTATTCTTTGGTTTTCCCATTGGTCCGCGCATTATGCTTCACCTCCATTTTCATCAAAATCTCCGCCTCCCTGTGTCTGAGACTCATATACCTCGCGATAAATCTCATCTGACGCAAGCAGTTCATCATGTGTTCCAAATCCATGAATCTTTCCTTCATCCATCACAATAATACGGTCTGCATCCTGAACACTGGATACACGCTGTGCAATGATCAGCTTTGTCGTATCCGGAATCTCTTCACGGAATGCACGTCGGATCTTCGCATCTGTTGCAGTATCAACAGCACTTGTACTGTCATCAAGAATCAGGATCTTCGGCTTCTTTAGCAATGCTCTTGCAATACAGAGTCTCTGCTTCTGACCACCGGACACATTGTTTCCGCCCTGTTCAATATGCGTATTATATTTATCCGGGAAGCGCTCGATAAATTCATCTGCACAGGCCAGTTTACATGCCTGGATACACTCTTCATCTGTCGCTTCTTTGTCTCCCCAACGGAGATTGTCTAAAATACTTCCTGTAAATAAGACATTTTTCTGAAGAACTACAGACACCTGATTACGGAGCACCTCAAGATCATATTCTTTTACATTTTTTCCACCAACCAGAATCTCTCCGTCCGTCACATCATACAGACGACTGATCAGATTGACCAGACTTGTTTTTGCACTTCCGGTTCCTCCGATAATTCCAATCGTTTCTCCGGAACGAATCTTCAGATTGATGTCTTTGAGAACCTTCTCTGCACTGTCTTTCTTATAAGAAAAGTCTACATTTTTAAATGTAATGCTTCCGTCTGCGACTTCATATACCGGATGCTCTGGATTGTGAATATCTGTTTTTTCATTCAGCACTTCCGCAATACGGCGCATACTTGCCATACTCATGGAAATCATGACGAAAACCATCGAAAGCATCATAAGACTCATAAGAATATTCATACAATAGGCAAGAAGACTCATCAGTTCTCCGGTTGTAAGAGAATCCACAACAATCATCTTTGCACCAAACCAGCTGATTAAAATGATACAGGTATAAACTGTAAACATCATGATCGGCGCATTCCAGATAACATTCTTCTCTGCTTTTACAAAAATATCATAAATATTCTTGCTTGCACGCTTAAATTTACTTGTCTCTTCCTCTTCCCTTACATATGCCTTTACAACACGGATTGCAGAAACATTTTCCTGAACAGACTCATTCAATGCGTCATATTTCGGAAATGCCTGTTGGAAATATGCAGTTGCATGACGGATAATAAAAAACAAAATAATTCCAAGAATCAAGACTGCCACAAGATAAATACTTGCCAGCCTTGCATTGATCGCAAATGCCATCACCATCGCACATACCATACTTGCCGGTGCTCTCATCATCATACGTAACATCATCTGATACGCATTCTGCACATTTGTTACATCTGTTGTCAGACGCGTTACCAGTCCTGCTGTACTGAAATGATCAATATTTGCAAACGAATATGTCTGAATCCGATCAAACATTGCATTTCTCAAATTCTTTGCGAAACCTGTAGAAGCCTTTGCTCCATAACGTCCTCCCGCCATTCCGGCAAGCAGGCCTAAAAATGCTGCTACGATCATGATTCCACCCACTTTATAAATGTGGTGGATATCACCCGTATTAACCCCTTTATCAATGATCGATGCCATCAAAAACGGGATCAATGTCTCAAATAAAACTTCAAGAATCATGAAAATCGGTGTCGCAATCGATGCTGTCTTATACTCTTTTACTTCTTTTAATAAAGTACGAATCATGAATTCTCTCCTCTCATTTTTCTTAGATTGAGATGAACTTTATGAGTCACTCTCAAAAATGCCTGTAATTCTTCTTCGGTAATTCCTTCTTCCAGTTCTGCGTCCATTCGCTTGAAAATCTCTCCAAGCTTTTCGTGACTTTCGCGTCCTGCCTCTGTCAGCATAACCTTTTTCAACCTTGCATCACTCTCAACCGAAGCACGACAGACAAGTCCTTTCTTCTCTAAAGCCTGAATGATATTCGTTACTCCCGAACGGCAGATTCCGAAATACTTCTCTATGTCTTTCTGATAAATCTCTGCATCCTGATGTTCATAGAGATAACGCAAAATCCATCCATGCATAAGGGTTACTTCATCCAACCCTTCCGCTTTTACTCTCGCCTCAAGTAATTTTGAAATGGAACGATCCATTTTATGTACCTGTGGACCGATATGAAAATGTTCTTCACACAAAATTGTAATCCTCCTTTCTATCTTCACACGCAGGAACTGTTTACCAGTGAATTGTTCATTTGCGAACAGTTCCTGCATAAACAAGTTTATCACATTGGTTTTTAATGTCAATAGAAAATATTGAGTTGTCTTCTATTTTTATTTTGCAAAAGAAAAGCTCACAGCTGATCATATACAACCAGCCGTGAACTTTTTATTCTAAGTTTCATAATATGAATCTATATTTACATTCTATCTCTCAGCACATGATACAACTCTGCCTCTGTATAATACTGATACGGATTTACATAAAGGAAAGTTAAGATTCCAAACGTACATGCCCCCAGCAAATGCCAGCCGATAAAGGAAAGATCCAGCACAAACGCATCCCATTTATTCCCCATCATCATTCGTTTGCTCTCCGCAAAAATCTCCTGTCTGCTCATCTCCGGATGGTCAAGCAGAAGATACGGTACCATTGCATATTCATATCCTTTGATCACACCGGGAACAATAAATAACAGTGACCACAATGTAAGATAAATTGTCTTCAGAAGCATTGTCATACGTACTGTCTTATTGCAATCTCTTACCATACGGAAAATATCTTTCACATCCTGTCTTCCGTCTCTTCCATTTTTGAAAAATTTACAACAGCCAACAGTCATTGGATTCCATAGGAAATAGGCAATAGCCAGATATACAATAAATGAAATTACAACCACAACTGCTACAGTTGCTGCAATCCCAAACATTAGGATCGGATGAAGACCTTGTATCGATGTTTCCACTTCACTATTCTTATTTTTTAGTACATTATAAGAATACGTAAATCCATTTCCCAAAAGAAACGTATAAATCAATGCTGCAAGAACAGAATACCAATAATTCTGTTTCAACAGGAACTTTGCTCTTCCCTTTAATTCACTTCTTGTCCACAACATAAAAATCCCTCCTGATGTCATTCTGTTGATCGAACTGATTGCTACATAATCATTATAGCATATTTCATCTTCCAGAAATATCTCAAGAGGGATATTTTTCTTAATTTGTAACTGTTCAGAGCCAAGCAAAATTTCAAAAAAAGATGTAAAATGCTTGCATTTTTAAGACTGTTTTTGAAATTTTATTTGGCGGATA
>OGOP01002589.1_pt1 | contig 11018 bp, 8 predicted proteins | sample 1552591 | NCBI WGS metagenome assembly OGOP01 (sample SAMEA2580120, study PRJEB22360) | human gut metagenome | biome: human gut; feature: human-associated habitat; material: faeces | place: Denmark | collected 2008/2010 | reverse complement strand
AGATCCTCGCGGCTTTGTCCTGCATGTTCTGCGGCTTCCCTTACCGTTTCATAAGATTTCTCTGCGGCTGTCGCATTATTATTTGCAACCTCTGTAATATTCTCAACCGTAGCTGTCAGTTCTTCCACCGCACCGGCCTGATCCGTTGCCCCCTCCGCAAGTGCCTGTGCACCGCAGGATAACTGTCCGGAACCCTGTGCGACCTGTTCGGAAGCAACATTGATCTGCTCTAACGTGTCGCTCATCTGACTTCCGAGCTGATGCATCGATTCAAACTGCTCCACAAAAGAGCCGACATATTTACTCTTGTTATCTTCCGATATCGTAAAATCTCCATTCGCCATCTGGTCCAGCAGCACTCCCGTATCCTCTACCATCGCATGAAGTGTCGCACACGCATCCTTGAAATCATTTGCCAGCTGACCAAGTTCATCCGGCGATTCATACGTGATATCCACATCCAGATTGCCGGCTTTCAGATCCGCAGATGCCTTCTGGATCTGTTTGATCGGACGGAGCATATTTTTCGTGATTGTCTTTCTGATTACGATTGAGAAATTCAGGCTCACCACACCAAGAACCACCATCAGAATGATCGATCCGATTCCGGTAGTGCGTGCCGCACGATACTGAGTCGTTGCCTCTTGTGTCGCATTATCTCCGATGATTACCAGCTTATTCTGAACCGAAACCAATGCATTATTATAATCACCGTTAAAAATTACAAGTGCCTTTGCTTTTTTCCCTCTGCCTTTCCACTTTCTGTGCCGCCTGGTCCGCGGCACTCAGATAGGATTGTGCCGCACCTGTATTATCCACCGTCAGAGCCCACAGAATATCCTTGCTCATCAGCTGTACATCCTTGCGGATCTCCATTTGTGTCACGCTACTCATATAGGCCTCTTCATAGAATTTCTTCGTATCCGCATTCATTAGAATGATTGCAATAAAGGCCATCAGCATCGCAAACATAAAGGTTACGATTACCGTTCCGAACGCATACTTTAACTTGTCTCCAACTTTCTTCTTTCGATAGAATTTCTCCATTCCCCTCTTTGCTTTTGTTCACATCTGTACCCTTCATATGACCACTTCTTCTCCCTTTTAAAATGATACTTTTATTATACGTTCATAACCCCAAATTAGCAATGATATAACTTTATATTTCGACATAAAAAATGTCTGCTTTTGTACTTGTTTCGACAAAAGCAGACATTCTTTAAATATGAGTACTACTAACCTCTTTTTTTACGTGCGAGGACAACACTCTGAATTACGAGGAACAGGCAAAGCATTGCTGCAATGGTAATTCCTGTCCACCAGGCCTGATCAAGGCCTGCAGATGAAACGATATTCTGAATAGTACTAAGTGAAAGTACTCCGAAAAATGTTCCGATAATATTGCCGACACCACCTGTCAATAGAGTTCCTCCGATAATGGAAGAAGCAATTGCATTCATTTCCATACCACTTGCATGTGTTGCAGCTCCGGAACCAACATGCAGGAAATATACATAACCTGCGATGCCAGCCAGAAGTCCGCTCAAAAGATGCGCCAGGAATCTTGTCTTCTTGACATTGATACCAAGCATCAATGCACTCTGACGGTTGCCGCCGACCGCGTAAAATGAACGGCCAAGCTTTGTCCAGCGAAGTAACACAAACATGATAATTACAATCAGGATTGCAACAATCACACCAATCTCAACGTATGCATTGACATATTTTCCGATGCGGTTTACCGAACCCATTCCCGGTACAATTACACGTGTATCTTTCAGTTTTACAAAAGCCTCATTCTGCACGTTGAACGGATCTGTATGCACGATCGATGTCATGCCTCGTGCAAAGAACATTCCAGCAAGTGTTACGATAAACGGCTGGATATCCAGATATGCTACCAAAAATCCCTGTACCAGTCCGAATGCGAGTCCGATTCCCAGAGCGATTAAAAGCGAAACAAATACGTTTCCACCCATAAAATCCAGGTATACTGCGCAGCACATGCTGACTAATGCAACCACACCGCCAACAGAAATATCAATGCTTCCTGTGATCATGACAAGGCTGAGTCCGCACGCTGTAATGATCAATGCGCCATTTGCATTTAAAATGTTAAAGAATGTCTGCGGCTTTAAGAATCCGCCGCCCTCGAAAATCATTGCTCCAATATACATTAAGAAGAATACTACGATCGTGATGGTCAAAAGCAGGTTGGCATCCGAAAGTGATAATTTTTTTAAAGATTTTGATTTCATATTAGCCTACCTCCTTTGCATTTTTAACCTTCATCTTTTGTGAGAAGGCTGCAAATTTTTCTCTCACCACCGGAGCACTGATTACAACCAGAATGATGACAACGATTGCCTTGTAAGCTGAGATTGCTTCTGATTTAACATTGAGCTTGTACAGTGTAGTGGTCAAAAACTGAATAACATATGCGCCTAAAATAGATGCCGCAAGATTAAATTTTCCGCCGCTTAAAGAGTTTCCGCCAAGCGCTACGGCAAGGATTGCATCCATCTCGATGTCTTTTGCAATAACAGAATAGTTAATGGTCGAAATACGGCTTACTTTAATGAGCGCTGCTACCGCTACACAAAGACCAAGGATTACAAAGCTTAAAAATTTGATGAATGCAGGGTTCAATCCGTTTAAGCGGGATGAACTTTCATTGATGCCGACTGCCTGTGTATACAACCCAAGGTTCGTAAACTTCATAACCAGTGCAATCACAATGACACACGCCAATGCAATAAAGAATGGAGTCGGGATTGGGATACCCGGAATAAATCCACCAAAGTATCCGAAAGAAGGATCACTGATAACCGGGAGTTCGTTATTGTTGATCCATGCCGCGATCGAACGGCCTGCTGTATACAGGATTAATGTTGCGACCATCGGCTGTATTTTAAATCCCGCCACCAATATTCCGTTGAATGCTCCAAAAAGCATCGCAACGACACAACTTACCAGAAATGCCACGATAATCGGTGCCTGTAACTGATCCGGACATGAATTGCTTCCGCACAGCACGCGTAAGATAACGGAACCGGCGATTGCAATGCCTGCTCCAACGGAGATATCCTGTCCACCGGAAGCCGATGTAACAATTGTCATTCCGATTGCGAGGATGGCAAGTTCGGAGCCATAATCCAGGATTGTAATCAGATATCCGGATAATACATGATTTCCGGAACTATTTACATCGAGTGTAATTTTGTAAAATGACGGATCTGCAATCAGATTAAATACCGCCAGCAGCAACAATGCTGCAATTGGAATCAGGATTTGCTTTCCGCTCAGCATATCCATGATACTTTTCTTCTTTGTTAATGATTGTGTTTTAGGCATTCTTCTCGTCACCTCCGGCAATCGTATCCATAATCTTGCTCTGTGTCAAATCTTCTCCGGTAATCTCGCCAACCTTCTTTCGGTCACGCATAACGATCAAACGGGAGCAGGTACGAAGCATCTCATCCGTCTCGGACGAAATAAAGGTGACACTCATACCTTCAGAAGCAAGTTTTAGTACAAGTTTCTGAATTTCAATCTTTGTTCCGATATCAATGCCTCGTGTCGGCTCATCCAGAATCAGATACTCCGGATGGGTCAAAAGCCAGCGGGCAAGGATAACTTTCTGCTGATTTCCACCTGACAGCGACTTGATCGGCGTATCTGCCGATGCCGTCTTGATTTCCAGCAGCTTAATATATTCGTCTGCAAATTTATTCGCCTGTGCCTTAGAGAACGGGCGGAAGAATCCCCGCAATACCTGCGCTGCAAGAATAATATTATCTCTTACAGAGAGATCTCCGACAATACCGTCCACTTTACGATCTTCCGGAAGATAAGCAATTCCGTTCTTCATAGCATCAATAGGCTTTGAAATCTTGATTTCTTTTCCGTTTTTCTTAATCTTGCCACCGATCACGCGATCCGCACCAAATATGGCACGTACACATTCGCTTCGGCCGGATCCGAGCAATCCGGTAAATCCGTTGACTTCGCCTTTTCTGATATAGAAATCAAATGGTTTGATTCCTGCATTACTCTGCAACTGTTCTACTTCAAATACCGGCGGAACGGATTCGTCTGCGTGGTAGATCTGTGTCTCATCCTTAATCTGAGCCTCATCGTCAAGTTCCTTGCCAAGCATCTTAGCTACCAGTTGTACTCTCGGAAGCTTCTCAATCTCATATTCTCCGACCAGTTTACCATCCCGAAGAACCGTAATCCGGTCACATACTTCATATACCTGATCCAAAAAGTGCGTAACGAAGATGATTCCTACGCCTCTGGCTTTCAGATCCTTCATAAGCCCGAAGAGCTTCTGTACCTCTTTGTCATCCAGAGAGGAGGTCGGCTCATCGAGGATCAGTACTTTACAATCCATATCTACGGCTCTGGCGATGGCAACCATCTGCTGGATTGCGATCGAACAGCTGGAAAGCTGCTGCGTTGCCTTTGCCGGAATATCGAGAGACTTCAGAATCTTATCTGCGTCCTCGTTCATTTTCTTCCAATTCTGTCCCACGCCCTTCGTTCGTCCGATAAACATGTTCTCTGCAACGGACAGGTTCGGGCAGAGGGTAATTTCCTGATACACAGTACTGATTCCCAGATTCTGCGCATCCTGCGGCGAATGGATTTCTACCGCCTTGTCACTTCCTGCAAGGAAAATTTCTCCCTCATCTTTTTCATACACACCGGTCAGAACCTTGATCAGTGTCGATTTTCCGGCTCCGTTCTCACCCATCAGTGCGTGGATTTCGCCTTCACGCAGGGAGAAATCAACCGCCTGCAATGCCTTTACTCCTGTAAAGTTTTTATGGATATTTTTCATCTGTAATACTACATTTTCTTTCACCAGCTCATTCACCCCTTGCTCATTCGTCAGAAAACGCGACGCTGCGTTTTCCTCATACGCTGCGCCGCGCTTCTCTTACCTGCTTATTCTGTCATTCCTGCATGCAGAATATCATTTTGTGCTAATGCCTGTGCGTGTTTAGATTCCGTAAGTGCTCACATCATCTGCAGTAATGGTTGTTGCATCAAAGCCCTTCTCATCCATGATGATGGTCTTCTCTGTGATCTCTTCACCATTCTGAAGCTTCTTGATTACATCAGCGATATAAGAAGCCTGGTATGGATTACACTGTCCATCGTAGTTCCAGTTCTGATCTAACAGTTCCTGAAGTGCCCACTGGTTGGTGTCGAATCCCATAATGATGACATCTTTGCCAACACCGTGTGAGATGTTTGCTTTATCAAGAGCTGCTACAGCGCCCTTTGCCATATCGTCGTTCTCAGCATAGATAACGTTGAACTTCTCGCCACTGTCGATAACAGACTGTACAATCTGCTGTGCTTTCTCTGCATTCCACTCTGCGGTCTGCTCATTTACAATGTTCCATCCTTCTGATGCAGCCATATCTGTGAGAGCTCCGGAACGTCCCTTCTGTGCTGCGGATCCCATAACACCCTGGATATGAATGATATTGTATTCATCAAGATTCTGTGCTTTTAACCAATCACAGGCTGTCTGTCCTTCTTTATCCATGTCGGATACGATAGATGCTGCATAAAGGCTCTCATCCGCATCGATAACACGGTCAAACAGGATAACCTGTGTTCCTGCATCCTGTGCATCCTTTAATACAGAATCCCATCCTGATGTATCAGCTGCTGAAAGAAGCAGATAATCAACGCCGTCCTGAATGAACTTCTGTGCAGCTGTAATCTGCTCATCATTCTTAAGGCTGTATGCAAATGAAGCATCATATCCGTTCTCTTTTGTGAACATTGCCTTCATATCCTTGTCATTTGCTGTACGATATCCGGACTCATTTGGATCATTGTTAATAATTCCGACCTTGATAAGATCTCCGCTTGAGCTGCTGCTCGGCGCCGATGTATCACCTGCTCCGTCTGTTTTTGCTGTATTGCCGCCACAGGCAACCAGTCCGAATACCATCATTGATGCCATTAAGATTGATAAGATTTTTTTCTTCATAAATTTTTCCTCCCATGTTACATTGTTTTGAATTGTTTTGTTTGTTTCGTTTGGGCCCTTCTCTTTTGTAAGTTCACTATACCATCCGTTCATTTTATGGGCAATCTCATTTTTTCTTATTTCTTCGTATTTGGAAGTTATTTACAATACAAATTTACTGTGATATTATTAAAACAAATACAAATTGTGACATGATGTAATTTTTTTACTTCAGAGCGTATGCTTTTCTATGATTTTGCAAGATAAATCCGCTTTCTGCGACAGATTCAACACCATAATCCATTGTGAAAACTGAAAAAGCATTTGCCTCAAAAGCATTTTTTTGTAAAAAAGTTTGTTTTTTTACGATTCTGTATCTAAATGTACAAATTCTAATTTCCAAAAAAGGGGAAAATTTTATGGCGATCAAATATAAATGGCTCGCAGCAAAGCTGCGCGAACAATTACCGGACTACGCTGCACGTGGACAGCATCAACTGCCAACCGAGGTGGAACTTGCATCACGTTACAAAGTCAGCCGGCAGACTGTCCGCCAGGCACTTGCGCAGCTGACGCAGGAAGGCTTGATTGAGAAAAGACAAGGGAGCGGCAGCTTTCTTACCGGTCGGCTGCGTTCATTTGATCAGAATATTGTGTCGATTCTGATCTCCAGTGATTCGGATTATACCTATCCAACGTTTCTGTATCATCTTCGTCATGAACTTCAACGCAAAAATTTTATGTTACGCGTTCACATAACCGGCAATGATATTGCAAAGGAACGTTCCATCCTTTCGGAACTTCTTTCTGACCCGCCACGAGTACTCATTGTCGAACCGGTCAAAAGTACACTTCCCAATCCCAATCTGGATCTGTACCGCACATTGCTCCGGAATCAATGTCATATTGTTTTTCTCCGCCACAGCTACCCTCAGCTAAACAAAACTGTCTGTGTCGGGGAAGATAATCTTTCCGGGAGTCGCATGCTTACAGAACATTTGCTTGCTCAGGGGCATACCTCTCTCGGAGCCCTCTTTTACGCAGACGATCTCTCCGGAAGTGAACGGTATCAGGGAATGATCGAATCCTTACGTGACAACGGACTTCCGCTTCCGGATGCATCCGTGCGCTGGTTCCACACTTTCGAATTGCAGCAATTAATACAAAAACGCGATACAGACTTCATAAAAAAAGCGATACAGGAATCCTTTTCATCCTGTACCGCTATACTGTGCCACAACGACCTGATTGCCTATGAACTTATCCGTGCTCTACATATGTCCTCTGATCCGCGTCTATCGGAAATTACCGTTGTCTCGTTCGACCACAGTTATCTTTGCAGAACAAGTCAGCCTTCATTTCTCTCACTTTCCCACCGGGAGCATGAATTGGAGCAAAAACTTACGGAAACAGCATTAGCCCCGCTTAAAGGATTGCCTGCAAATTCATCAAACCTGGATTGGATTTTTCAACCGTAGCGGGCAAAGATTGATATTACACTCCTTTACCGCTTCGATATTCTCTCGGGCTGACGCCCTGTGTCTTTTTAAACACAAAACTAAAATAGTGAGAATCCTTATAACCGACCTGTGCCGCGACCTCCGCGGTCGCAAGGTCGGTGCTTCGCAGAAGTTTCTTTGCCTTGTCTATGCGTTTGTCCGTAACATATTCCGTAAACGTCATTCTCATGTTCTGACTAAACACAGAACTCAAATAGTTTGCACTGACCTGTACCTCACAGGCAATGCTTCCAAGTGTGAGTGTTTCGTCCGCATAGTGCGCGTCAATGTAATCCATCGCATTCTTTAATATTTTGCTGCTTTGTCCGCTTGTCTGTTCATCCCGTATCGCCAATGCTGCAAGAAGTGCTTCCGCAAAATAGGCATTCACTTCCTCCTTGGCAATGTGAACCTGATCCTGATATTCTCCAATTCTGTCATAATAATCTTCCTTGGAAGCCCCAATCGTTTCCAGAAAAGCCAGGATTGTAAAACGGATATTCAGAATAATATAGTCCCTAAACATCTTGGAATTCAATGCATCCCCAACATTTTGCAGATAAGACTCCACAAAACTGTACACTTCCATTTGACTTCCTTTTGCAAGGAAATCCTGTATCATTTCCGGTGACATTTGTGAGTATTCCACTTCAGCAATCTGTGTGTCATCAAGCGTCGAAAGATTGTTCTGCAGCGTCTGCTTTGTAAAGAAATGCTGCTCCGGATAAATGAAACGATACGCCGAATACTGTCTGACCCGATCATAACACTCCGGCAGCATACTCAGCCGCTCCACGGGATCCGATACTGCTGCATACCACTCATAATCACTGCTGTCCGCCTCACATACCGTACGGATCTGTTCTACCGCCTGATCCGTATCCTCCTGTATACGATCCCAGTCTCCCCTGACAAGGATTCCGTAGCAGTTGATATTCCAGCGAAAGAGAATATACTGAGGGAATCGCAGAAAATAGTGAAGAATTTCTTCCTGAACCTGCACAAAATGATTCACATTGCTCTCCGGCATCCCTTTCTTATTTTCCTGCATATATAAAAAAATAAGATTATATCCGGATGCCGAGAGATCCAGCGATTTCTTGGCCGCTTCCTCGTAAATCTCTGTAACACTCATCTCTCCTTCAAGCATTTTCTCAAAGAAGTGTCTCATGGAAAACTGCTCATATTCTCTCATCTCATCGGCAAGTTTTGTCTGATAATCCTCCTGTTGCTGCTCACGCTCAATTTTTTCCCGAATCTCCTGAAGAACGGTTCGCAAAGACGCACGGGTAACCGGTTTAAGCACATACTGATCAACACCGATCGTTATGGCACGTCTTGCATATTCAAAATCATCGTATCCGCTTAAGATCACAATCTTTGTCTTCGGGAACTCATCTTTGACCATGCGACTTAATGACAAACCGTCCATAAACGGCATTTTAATATCTGTAATGATCAGATCCGGACGTGTCTTGCGGATAAGCGGCAACGCCATCTCTCCGTCGGAAGCCTCCCCAACAAAGCGGTATCCATACTGATCCCACGGGATCTTATCTCTGAGTCCCTCCCGGATTACAGTCTCGTCCTCTACCAAAAATACTTTTAACATTTTCTATCCCCTATTAGTCTTATTAGTAAATTCTGTTATCCAATACGGATAACACATTTTTCTGTGTAAAAATTTTCTCCTCTACATAGTTGATCTTATCAACCGGTTCGCCATTCTCCAACTTGCACACGATTTCTTCCAGATATGGTCCCAGAAGCGGATTACACTCAATATCAACATTGATCAGACCCGATTTCACTTTTTCTAACGCACTCTTTGTTCCATCGAAAGAGATCAGTGTCATATCACCACCTGTTCCGGTCGTATATCCGGCTTCGCTTATAGCCTGGAGTACACCGATCGTCATATCATCATTCTGCGAGACAATCACATCGATGTCACTATATTTTTTCAAATACTTGGACATCACTTCCTTGCCTTTTGCTGTGGTAAAATCAGCATTCTCGCATGCAAGAATATTCCAGTTTTCATGTCCGTCCGCAACCGTCTGGAATCCTTCGGTTCTTCCAAGCATCGCCGTCGACCCCGGTGTTCCTTGCAAAATCACAATATTCACCTGACTATGACTGAAATTTTTACCCCTAAGTTCCTCTTCAAGCCACCTTCCGGCGTTGCGTCCTTCTTCCGTAAAATCCGATCCAACCCATGCGGTATATAATGACGGATCACTATCTACATTACGGTCCATAATAATAACCGGAATCTTTGCTTCCTTTGCCTCCTTTAAAACAGTATCCCATCCGCTCTCCACGATCGGTGAAAAAATAATATAATCGACCTGCTGTGAGATAAAGCTCCGTATTGCCTTAATCTGGTTTTCCTGCTTTTGCCGGGCATTATTGTACATAAGGAAATAACCATTCTCTTTTGTAAACACCTGTTGGATCGATGCCGTATTTGCAGATCTCCACATCGATTCGCTTCCCAGCTGCGAGACACCGATCACAGTCATGTTCTCATCCGGATACGGCCGTTCTTCAGAGCTGAAATCCTGCTGCGCTGAAGTGCATCCCGTAGACATAAGAAGGGCAAACAGCAGACATACTACGATATATCCACGCATTCTACGTTTCCGCTCCACTTTGTCCGCCTCCTTCCGATAATAATTTATGATTTCCCAAAGTAGCAGGGATCATAACCGTAACTTTTGTTCCCTTACCCGGAGCTGAATCGATCGTCAGCCCGTATTCCGCTCCAAAATACATTCGGATACGTTCATTGACATTGGCCAGTCCAAATCCGCGGTCCGTCTCTTTGCAAGGTTTCGATATATCTTCCCTAAGTTGATTCAGCTCTGCTTCATCCATTCCGGCACCATCATCACAGATTGTAAAATAAATATTTCCCTCCAGCATTTCTCCTGTTACCGTAATCGTTCCGGGCGAGCGCTTATATTTGATTCCATGATAGAGGGCATTTTCTACAATCGGCTGCAATGTCAGTTTTGGAATCTGGTATCCGTATAAGGAACGATCAATTGCAATATGATAATCCATAATATCACTATAGCGAGCTCCCTGAATCTGCAGATAGCTTCGAATATGTTGTTCCTCCATACGAATACTGATGAATTCTTTTCCCTTGCTAAGCACGATACGGAAAAAATCAGACAAAGTAACAACCATATCCACAGCCTGATCCGCCTCGTTACATTCGATCAGCCAAACGATCGTATCAAGCGTGTTGTACAAAAAATGCGGGTTGATCTGTTCCTGCAAAAGACGAAGATCTGCCTTTCGCATCTTTTGTTCGTCATCTCTTACTTTATCAACAAGTTCCTGCATTTTTCCGGCCATATCGTTAAATCCCTGGCTTAACACAGCAACCTCATCGCTTGTTTTCGCATTCGTACGGACAGCAAAATTACCTTCCGCGATCTCTCCGGTGGCATCATATAATTGCCACAATGGGCGGAGAATACCGGAAGTCCCCAGGAAGGCTGCCACAGCGA
>OGOP01002586.1_pt1 | contig 11033 bp, 9 predicted proteins | sample 1552591 | NCBI WGS metagenome assembly OGOP01 (sample SAMEA2580120, study PRJEB22360) | human gut metagenome | biome: human gut; feature: human-associated habitat; material: faeces | place: Denmark | collected 2008/2010 | reverse complement strand
CCGGAGCACTGATAAAGAAGCTGGAGCTGAATCCGGAGTATGAGATTGCCAAGTACGCACTTCCGGAGTCGGACGAGCATCTGAGCTGTACCATAGGGGACTTGTTTGAGGGATTGCAGTTGAAGTTTGGGTAATAAGTTAAGGTAGAGAATGATTATTTGCTTGCAGAAATGGCTTGTGCGTGTTTATGTTTGTAGGAGGGATAAAAATGACATCAAAAGAAATAGTAGATGCTGTAATCAGTTATGTTCGCGATGAAAATGCAAAGTATGCCATTTTGATTGATGGAACATGGGGAAGCGGAAAAACTTACTTATACGAAAACTATTTGGTTGACGCAATTGATTCAGTAGAAGTAGGAAAAAATGAACGGAAGCAAAATGTTTATATTTCTCTTTATGGAATTTCGAGCATTGATTCACTTGCAAAGCAGTTAATTACAAATTATTTGATATATGTCAAAGGAAATGGAAATAAATTAGTAAAAAAAGGATTAAAACCACTTGCAGGAATTATAGGCGTAGCTAGTAGTGCATTTTCATTTTCAATAGGACCGATATCGACAGATTTATCTAATGTATTTGAAAAAATTGAGGGAAGTATAGACGTTAAAGATATGGTTATATGTTTTGATGATTTAGAAAGATGTACAATTCCAATTAATGAGTTCTTTGGTTTTGTTAATAATTTGATAGAACATTGTAATTGCAAGGTGATTATCTTGGCGGATGAGAAAAATATTGGAAAAATATATGCAAATACAAATATAGAAGAAAAATATCTCACAGTGATTTCTGGTAATCGTAAAGTGGTTGAGTACATAGGAGACGGAAAAAATATTAAAACAAAAAATAAAGGACTGGGAAAAGATACAAATGGAGAGATTACAGTTGAGGAAGTGAAAAAACTAAATGAAATGTTATATTCAGAAAATTATTTATATAAAGATATCAAGGAAAAAGTAATTGGTAAAACGATGCTGTACTATCCGGCATTAAAAGATGTTATTAAAGAAGTAATATGCGGAAATGAAAAGAGCAAAGGTATAATTCAAGAAGGTCAATATAAAGAATATTTATTAAAGTGCATAAATGATATTGTAAGTGCATTTACAGAAACAGAAAATCGAAATTTACGAATTATAAGGTCATGGATTTTTTCATTTAGAAAAATATATGAAGCAACAACAAAGTATTATTCCAGTAGTAAATATTATGAAGAAATTTTGAACGATTTTCTGCGTTATAGTATTTGGGTAACAGGAGCAATAAAGAAAAATAAAAAGATAACTTGTAGTACAAATTATGGAAGTCAAGATATGGTGTATTTTGAAGGCCATGAGTATACCCATATTTTCAGATATAGTTTTATTGATGCCTGGATTAATCGTGATGTGTGGAGTGACGAAGATTTGTCGCAAGCCTGTAAGTCGATAATTAAGCGTAGAGAACAAGAAGACGTTGATAATCCACCTAAAATACATTCAACAGGCAAAGCACTAAATGAGTTAAGAGACTGGTATCTTATGGAAGACGAGCAAGTTGAGGAAGTATTAGAAAAATTAGTTCATGAAGTCGAAGAAGGCAAATATGCGTATTATGACTATTCTAATATACTTTCAACACTACTATATCTTCAAGTAAATGGACTTTTTACAGGAGACATAAAGAAAATTCAAACTAAGATGATTGATATGATAAAGAAAGATCTTGATGTTCAAGAAGAAAATGACTTCCATAAAAATTTTTCGTCGGAAGAGATAAGAGATAAATATAACGAATTATATCGTCCAATTGCAGAAGAAAGAAAAATAAGAAATCGTGAAATAAACAAAGAGGAACAAGAAGAATCTGACATATATAGAAGTGCGGATGTATTTTATGAGCATTGCCGCAAGATGGCGAATTACTATTGTATCCATAAATCATTTATTGAATACTTGGATTTGGATAAACTGCTTGCATTGATTAATATAAGTAATAATGAAGATATATATACAATACTTCAAGCATTTAAAACTGTATATTTCATGGGAAATCTTAAAGATTTTTATATGGCTGATGTTCAGGGTATAAAGAGAATTATAGAAGGTGTCAAGGATGATGATATAGTGAAACAAGGAGGAATTACAAGAAAAATTGCTCTTAGTAATTTTGTTGAATCGTTAAAAAAGGATTTGATTCTATTGGGAGTAGAAGAATAAACATAGTAAGATATTCAAGGTATAGGAAGGTGATTTGATGGATGATTTAATTTGTGAAATAAGGAGTCTTCTAGAATTAGGTTATGAGGGCGGATATTGGGATTTTAAATCGGACTATCCAGATAAAAATAAAAAAGAAGATAAATTACATGATATCATATGCATGGCAAATAATTTAGAGGATAGGGATGCATATCTGATTTATGGTGCAAACGATGATGGAACAATAAAAGGAATACAGAATACAGAAAAGCAAAGACTAAAAACAGCAGATTTTATTAAATTTCTTAGGGATAAGAATTTTGCAGGAGGATTTATCCCAGACATAAAACTCCAAACTATTGTTATTGATAATAATGAGCTTGATATTTTGATAATTCGAAGAGGTAAACATACACCATATTATTTACAAAAGGACTATTATGAGTCAAGCCCAAAAGAAAAATTGAGAGCTGGCGCTATTTATACTAGAACTGCCGATATAAACACTCCTAAGGAGTGTACTGCAAGTGTTGAACATACAGAGTATTTATGGAGAAAGCATTTTGGATATGACTTAAGTCCTTCAAAAAGATTTGATTTTATTTTGAGTGATGTTAAAGGGTGGTCTGATTGTAATTGGGATACTGTTAACTACATGTACTACATAAATCATCCAGAGTATAAAATAGTATCTGGTCAACATAAAGATGGTTATGAGTTACTTGCCTATTTTTATGACGACGAGAGAATGTTATATTCCGAACTAAAATTTGAGTACCTTACGACTATAATATATGAATCTGAATTATGGTTTATGGATATGGGACGTTGCATTATCCCTAAACCCGAAATACGGTATATTATTGGTAAAGGTTTATTTTACTATTTTTTGAAAGATAGTATGAATGGAAAGTTGAATTCAGTAATTAATCGTAGAAATTATTGTTGTAATAGAAGCGGAATCGAAATTCCAGTAATGTTTTTTGATAATAAAAAAGAATTTGAACAATTTGAAGAATGGTTTCAGAAAAGTGGTTATGAAAATGTTGAACATAAAAGAAAAAAATTAATCAAAAATGCCATAATTCAACACATACTTGAAAAAGAAAATAGAGATGGAAGACCAGATGTGGGTATACTTGAAATAGCAGCATGCTATTAGATATATAAGGACTGGAGAATGCAAAAGTATGAGTAGTAATTATTGAGTAGTTCTACTACGTTTTTACTACGATTGACGTCCGTGTATTGCGTAGATTTGCTACAATTTACATTTTTACATACATTTTCAGCAGAAAGTGTTAAAGGTCGAAAGACCTTGCAAAACCTAGCAAAACTACGCGGTATTTATCAGATTATGAATGGGAAATTTTGTGATTAAAGTTTTATTCATCTGCCACGGCACTCCAGTTTTATGATAATGCAGACCTTCGCAGACCGGGGCAACACAGGGCAGAATTTGGTGGAAAGCCTTGGAATTACTATGGTTTAGATTACTAAGCGATGGCACACATATAAAACTTTAAACATATAATGGCACAATCGTTGGGGGGAGCGTTGCTGCCGGAATCGTGACTTGTTATGACGGATTGAGTGAATTGATAGTATAGTAAACATAGTTTTTTCAATGTTTAATGGTATAATATTCCCAGATGTGGCGGAGAGCTTGTGAGGCGTAATGGAAAATATGGAGAATTTATTGGATGCTCAAATTTTCCCAGATGCAGATACACACAGAAAATCTAATAGGAATAAAAAGAGAGGATTGTTGATATGGGAATTTTTTCAAAACCGGAAGTTATTATTTTAAAGGAGTCAAATGACGCAAAAGAACATTTAGATAAACTTGAGTCATTACTTCCAAAAGCTAATAAGGATGTAAAAGATAAAATACAAAAAGAAATTGCAGTCACGAAGGCCGGCATAGCTGGTGAAGATAATATAATGTTTGAACTTAAACATAGCAATATGGATATGGTAGTCTTACATGATATTTATTTAGAAACTAAAAGTGGATTAGGAGCACAGATAGATTTTATCGTAGTTACATCAAAGGTTATATTTTTGATTGAGTGTAAGAATCTGGTAGGAAATATAGATATTGATTCAAAAGGAGCATTTATCAGAACTGTTACATACGGAACAAAGAAACAGAAAGAAGGAATATATTCGCCAATTACTCAGGGTGAAAGGCATCTATCTGTTTTAAAAGAGGCCAAACTGGATAATGCAGGGCTTGTCACAAGTCTTGCAATTAAACGAAATTTTGACAGCTCTTATAAATCATTAGTAGTTTTAGCTAATCCTAAAACAATCGTAAATGACAGATATGCTCCAAAAGAAATCAAAAGTCAGGTTATTAGAGCAGATCAGCTTGTTTCAAATATGAAGAATATTATAGCTGCGTCAAATGATTTTGCATCTACTAAAAAAGAAATGATGTCAATTGCACAGGGAATTCTTGACATGAATATTGAAAGTCGTAAAGATTATGTAGCTAAGTATGAAGAACTCGTCAAGGAAAATGAGCTTTCTGATTCAGCAGATACTAAAAAGGAAACTCCTGATAATAAGCAGAGTGTAAATGATGACAAATTGATTTGTCCTAAATGTGGTTCGAAACTGGTGCTTAGAACTGCAAATAAAGGGGAAAATGCAGGAAAACAGTTTTATGGATGCTCAAACTTCCCTAAATGTAGATTCATATTGAATATAAAAAAGTAGATATTTATATGCTTCATATGGGATAAATTTAGGAATATTGAGGAAGCACGATAAAGGGCATAATTGCAAATAAGGATAAGCAGACAGAAAAATATAATGGGCAAATTGAGCCGGCTGGAGCAGAGATGTTCTGGTCGGCATTTTTGGCGGCATTTTTGCTTAAAAGAATGTGGATGTAAAATCTGCACAAATATGATAGAATAAAAATTGGATATTTATACATTTTGGGGGATAGAGGTGATATGTTTGAAGCAGACGAAAGTAACAGAGTGGATTATATCGGGCAATCCAGAACAATATAATGTAGTAGATGCATTTCATAATTTGCATAGAGTGGATTGGGCACAAAAGGCAAATATGACGGCTGGTGATATAGTTTATATTTATGTATCAGGAAATGTAAAAGCAATTAAATTTAAATGTAGAGTAAACAAGGCTGATCTTGACGAATCGGATATTGATGATCGAGAATATGATCTTTCAGGCCAGTTTGATGGTACGGCTGGCCGCTATATGGAATTAGAGTTACTTGAAGAGTACGTGGGTGATGAATATTCCAGGGAAGAACTGATGAAACATGGATTTAGGTCACCACAAGGGCCAATACGCATGCCAGAGTCGGTTAAACAGTATTTAGAATCAATAAGTGTATTTGAACATAGATATCCAGTAAATACAGCTGTATGGATTGCGACAGCATTGCTTTCAGCAGAATCGTTTGATAGTAATCCGGTATGTAGCAAAAAGGATATGTATTTTAAACAAACAGCAATCATACAGCGTGCACAAAAGTTGGCGGAAAGCAGTGTGGCAAATGCTCGTTGTTCGCAGTGGTGTTGCGCGGATAATGATAACTCATCTAATAATTATCTCCGGGGAGATTCCGAAGAAAATAGTTCATTGAGAAGATTAAGTCTTCTGGATGAATTTCCGGAGAAAACACACCCGGAAGGGCTCAACATGGCGGATGAGTTGACCATGAATGGAAATAAAATGACAATGGAAGAACTGTTCTATTTTGTCAGAGAGCAGTATCCAACGATTATCGGAAATGATAGTAAAATTGATTACATAGGAGTTCTGGATTATCTACGAGATAACACAGATGTTCCGTATTCTAAGCCAGATGCACCGGGGCTTGCAGCAGAAGAAGTAAGTCGTCTTTTGGAAGTAAAGAAAAAAGGACAGAATGCTATAGCTGAGTTGAAAAAGATGGCAGAAGCATTTGCTGTTAGATTTAAGTTAGAAAAATGCATGTCTATGTCTTGGCTGGATGGTTCAAATACAAAAACACGCCGCTATTTATGGGCACAATTAAAATACGGAAAATATGCGGATAATCCAGTAAGTGTATCGGTGTTTGTAGAAAAACGTAACAGCGATACTTGTTATCGAGTAAGTTTGGAAATAAAAAATGATGGTGATGACAAAGACATAATGAAACAGTACCATTCACATTTAGACATTCCTCTTAATGTGGCGGCAGGCCTGGTTTATGTTTCTGTTTCTGGTAGCAATGAGTGGGGAACTCCAGATATTTTGAATAAGACGCAAGATGAAATAAAGCAGGAAGTTGAATCTGGAAAGCTCAAGAAAGTGCAAATATGTAAGTACATTGATAGAAAGCCAGATGAAACAAACGCTTATTATCATACAGAAATAACTAAGGCCATAGCAGCTATACTGCCATATTATGAGCATGTACTTGGAATTGAAAAGATAGAGTATTATCCAAGTCTTGCTGAATATGATCCAGGAATTACTGCAGAAGAATATGAAAGAATTCTGGGTGATGAGAATATTGTAAAAAGCGCATGGTTAGATACCCTTCATTATTTGTATTTGATGGGTGGAATAGGAACCTGCAAGCAGATAGCGAATACATATGGAAATGGCGCCGCGCATTATAACACGAATGCAATCAATGTTGCTAAGGCTGTACATAAGGAAACAAACTGTCCGTTATGTGCAAGAGATACAGGAGAAAATCAATACTGGCCAGTTTTGTTCTATGGACGAGATTTGGCAGACAGTGCCGATGGTGTATTTTCTTATAAAATGAGAGAGCCTTTGATGGAGGCAATCAAAGTATTAGAGGAAAGAGGTGTGTTCCAGGAGATGAAAGAAGCAAATAAAGAGTTTGATAAGAATTTAATATTATATGGACCTCCTGGAACAGGAAAGACATATAATTCTGCCACATACGCTGTCGCAATTTGCGATGAGAAGTCTGTAGATGAACTTACAGATTATGACGCAGTTATGAAAAGATACAATGAATTAAAAGAAGCCGGAAGAATTGCGTTTACTACATTCCACCAGTCATATGGTTATGAAGAATTCATAGAGGGCATTAAGCCGGTAGTAGATGATGAGGCAACAGATATATCCTATACGATAGAATCAGGCGTATTTAAAAAGTTTTGTGATATTGCCGGAACACCGGAAAATATGGAAATTGATCATAATGCGCAAGTATGGTTCGTAAGATTAAATGGCGTAGGAAAAAATGACCTTAAAGAAGAGTGCTTCAAAGAGGGAACCATAAGATTTAGCTGGGAAAATGAAAATGTAGATGACAGTTATAAGAAATGGTTTAATATGATGAGCCCTGGGGATTATGTTGTTTCCTATAATGGCGCAAATGTTAATATTGACGGAATCGGAATCATTGAGGATAGCGAGCCATTTTATGATGAACAGAGATCCAGCTTTAAATGGACTCGTAAGGTAAAATGGCTTGTAACAGATATCGTAGAAAATATTCGTGAACTGAATGGTGGTAAGTACCTGCCAAATTTTGAAATCACAAAACTTAACAGAGTTAGAATTAGTGAGCTTCTGGAGTTGGTATCTAAGCATGGTGGGTATGCAGGAGAGAAGAATGAGAAACCATATGTGTTTATCATTGATGAAATCAACAGAGGTAACATTTCAAAAATTTTCGGAGAACTGATTACTCTGATTGAATCGACCAAGCGTGCCGGAACGGAAGAAGCTGCATCTGCTATCCTTCCATATTCAGGAAAGCCATTTAGTGTGCCGTCTAACGTGTACATACTTGGAACGATGAATACCGCAGATAGATCCATAGCTTTGATGGATACAGCGCTTCGGAGAAGATTCCAGTTTATTGAAATGATGCCGGATTCAGATGTGCTTAGAAAGATTCATGCGGATAAGGTAGAAGATTTGGATGTTGCAGCAATGCTTGATAAAATCAATGAAAGAATTACATTCTTATATGATAGAGAGCACACCATTGGACATGCCTTCTTTACTGGACTTAAGGATGACGCATCACTTTCAAAGCTGCAGTCTATATTTGAAAAATCTGTAATTCCATTATTACAGGAATACTTCTATGAGGACTATCAGAAGATACAGCTTGTATTGGGCGATAACGCCAAGAGTGATGATAGCTTGAAGTTTATTCTTGATGAGAAAGTAGTAGCAAAGAATATTTTCAAAGGTAATGTTGAAGACGTGATTGATCTTCCGGAAAAGAGGTATTCAATCAATAAGGTAGCCTTTGGCGATATCAATAGTTATAAGGAAATTTTGTAGCGTGGTGATAACATGGGTAAACCGTTTGAGGTAAAAGAGTTTGACTCCATTATCTGCAATGCGGATTATAAAGATGATGAAAAATACAAATATTTGAATCAGAAAGAATTCGATAATCTGGTGGCGTTTATCCATGAGTTTACCGGAGATGCGGATAGTGCAGATGCGTTAGACTTTATGAAGATTGGCTACCGACGTAATGTTGGAGAAGTAGTCTCTATAAAGAACTACGTTGGTCTGATTCAAATGAAGAATGGTTTCCAGATCCAGGTACTTCCAAAGATATCGTTTGGAGCGGAAGACGAAGGAAATGTGCAAACCAAGAGAGTGTTCCTTAGAATGCTCCGAAGCATGAAGGATTTTCCAAGTAAGGTCTTCAACGATGCTTCTTTAAAAGTAGACCAGATGAATTTATACGAGCTGTTTATCAATATGTATCTGCAAGAAGTCAGACAGTTGGTGAAACGCGGTATAAAGTCAAATTATGTTGGACAGGAAGATAATTTGCGTTATTACAAAGGAAAACTGCTGGTAAATCAGCAGGTGATGGCGAATTTGGCCCACAAGGAACGCTTTTACGTAGCTTATGAAGAATTCCATCCCAATAGGGCAGAAAACCGGCTTGTAAAGGCAACACTCGCAAAGTTACAGAAATTGACGACAAGTGCAGAAAACTCAAAAGAAATAAGACAGCTACTAACAGTTTTTGAAATGGTGGATGCTTCGGTAAACTATGCGAAGGACTTTTCACAGGTAGTTATCAATAGAAATACTAAGGATTATGAAATGCTGATGCAGTGGTCAAAGGTATTTCTGATGAATAAGAGTTTTACGACGTTCTCCGGATCCACAGCATCAAGAGCCTTGCTGTTCCCGATGGAGTCTGTATATGAAAGTTATGTAGCACAGCAGATGAAAAAGGTGATGAGTCCGGAAGGCTGGGATGTATCCAGCCAGGACAAAGGACACTATCTTTTTACAGAACCAAGGCGACAGTTTGCGCTAAGGCCGGATATTGTTATGAAAAGAGGAGAGCGTACAGTAATTCTGGATACTAAGTGGAAAAGCCTTGTTGATAACGAAAGAGTAAATTATGGTATTTCACAAGCGGATATGTATCAGATGTATGCATACTCGAAGAAATATAACACACCTGAAATATGGCTGTTATACCCGGTGAATGATGAAATGAGAAATGATTATCCAATCCGGTTTGAGAGTGGAGATGGAACAACAGTAAATTTGCATTTTGTTGATGTCGATAAAATAGAAGAAAGTTTGCAAGAATTTAGAAGTTTATTGGAAGCAGGTGAATAGGATGGCTAATACAAAATTTGACAAACTCATAGGGCTATTAGAACCATTGGAAAGTGATAGTGTTGGAGAATGGATAATAGATAAAGAGCACAAAGGAACAGAAGACGATCCTAAACACTTCCCATGGGATAAATTTGGGAATAGAGAGTGATTAGGATATGATAAGGACAGTAAAAGGCGATATTACAAAAATTAGAGATGTGCAGGCAATTGTAAATGCAGCAAATAACTCACTTCTTGGTGGAGGCGGTGTAGATGGTGCTATTCACAGAGCAGCGGGACCGGAACTTCTGGTGGAGTGCAGGACACTTCATGGATGTGAAACAGGAGAAGCAAAGATAACAAAAGCCTATAATTTACCATGTGATTATGTTATTCATACTGTAGGACCGATATGGAATGGAGGAAGGAATAGAGAAGAGGAGCTTCTTGCTAACTGCTATTTTAATTCCATGAAGCTGGCAATGGATAATGGAATAAGGTCTATTGCATTTCCTTCCATATCAACGGGAGCATATGGTTTTCCGGTTGAGTTGGCAGCAAATATTGCAGTACATACAGTAAACAGGTTCTTGCAGGATAATCTGAACAGCTTCGATTTGGTGGAATGGGTGCTGTTTGATACTCACACTGAATCAGTATACGAAGCAGAAGTTGATCAACTGTATAAAATGATATAATAAAAGAGTAAATGTATGGCAGGTAAAGTAAGGAGAATAAGGTATGAGCGAGATTGAAATTACGGGAGTATTTGAGAACGTACTTGGAATGATTTATTCGGCAAAACAGAAAGCTGAGTATCAGGTTAATTCTACAATTATTATATGATATTGCAGAGGAAGAGGTGAAAAACTCTCAACAGGATTGAGAGTTTTGAAAATGTGAGAAATAGGGGTGTGATGTGATTGGAGAGATTGTTCAATCTTCAGACAATAGATGAATTTTTATTAGATATTACAGAAACTGCTGAATATAAAAGAATTGAATATCTTATTTTTTCAATACGGATGAATTATTTACATTATATGGCAATTTCTCGCATTGTAAAATTTGAGATTCCTAAGTATTTAGAAAATTTAATAGGTATAGTTATTGATAAATTTAATGAATCAGGGATTAGCACAGTCGATATAGGTACAGTATTTATGTAAACAATTTAGGAAGGAAGCAATTATGTTAGGTAAGGATGGTTATGATGATGTCTATATGGATGGAGACTATGATGATGACAGATACGACA
>OGOP01002585.1_pt1 | contig 11037 bp, 6 predicted proteins | sample 1552591 | NCBI WGS metagenome assembly OGOP01 (sample SAMEA2580120, study PRJEB22360) | human gut metagenome | biome: human gut; feature: human-associated habitat; material: faeces | place: Denmark | collected 2008/2010 | reverse complement strand
ATTATCAATAATCTGATACGGTCTTTTCACTTCTCACGTTTCACTTTTCACTTATATATTGACGTAACCTATTCACCCAGGTTAATCTGAGAGAATTGAACGATTTTGTTTTTACCACGTTTTTTAGCATTATACAAAGCGTGTTCTGCGTAACGGATTATTGTATTTGCATCCTCTTCTGTATCCTCAATACAAGGATATGTTGCAATTCCACCGGAAATAGTAATCGGATGTCTTTCTTCTTCTCCGGCAGGAATAAATTCCATTCTCTCAATATCCCTTCTAAATCTTTCAGCAAACAAAAATGCATTTTCTTCTGATGTATTTGGAAGGATTAGCAAGAATTCTTCATCACCATAACGAGTTAAAATATCTTCTTTTCTGATTAATTGTTTCAACTTATCAGCAATTGAACGAAGTAATACGTCGCCCCATTCATAGCCATAAATATCATTTACAACCTTGAAAAAGTCTAGGTCAAACAACAAACAAGATAGTTTTGTACCATATCTTCTTGCACGAGAAATTTCTTGTTCCATGCGTTCTTGCATATATTTTCTGTTATGCAAACCTGTCAACTCATCAGTTGTAGAAACAATTTTCAATTTGTCACGAAGTTCTTTGTATTTTAAAAGTGCATTTGCACGAATTACAAGCTCTAAATTATCAACCGGAGTTTTAATAAAATCAAAAATTACAGCTCTAACTGTGCATCCTTTGAAAACTTCGCCGATAAACAAAGTTGGAGCTTTAAATTTAGTTGTCATAAGAACATCTTTAATATTCGGAACACTTTCAACTACAACTAACCCCGGATTAAGCATTTCGTAATCCTTTAGGTTTTCAGCACTTTCAATTCTAACGTTTGTGTCATCGATTTGCGCCAAAACATCAGCAAGTTTTGATTCGTTTTTGTCTGTATAAACAACTATATTTTTCATAAAGCTACCCTTCTAATACTGTTAACTTACAAGGATTTTATCATATTTTTTCAATTTTATCAAGTAGGCTGAATATTTTTACTGTTTTTACATTATAAAAAACAGCCCCTTTTATTCAAAGGAGCTGTCTTTATTATTTTTATTTTAACTATTCTTCAATGGTTGTTGCAACATTTTGATTCATAATTGTTTGAGCAATTGGTTGATCTTTTTCTAACAAGCTCAAGTATAATAACTTGTTAGCTGTTGCTTGGTCTAGGTCTATGAACTTACCTCCGGCTTTGACATCACTTGCTGATACGATTTTTACGTTAGCGTTGATTGTCAAATCTCCATATTGAAGGTGTACCGGAACAACATCGCCGACTTTCAATTTACCTTTGTGGGTTAATGATACCCCACCTCTTGAGATGTCTGAAATTGAAACTACATTGTTGCTTGATTCAAATTTGATTGGGTTTTGGTTGTCTTGTGCATTAAATCTCATATATTGACGTTTGTCGATTGAATCAATTCGGTCACTTACAACACGTTGTTTGTACATATCTTTGAAGTCAATCTTTTTGTCTGGAGTTGGTTTTGGTTCGGGATCAGGATCCGGATCAGTATCTGTATCAATATCGGTATCTGCGTCAGTATCAGTATCAATGTCCGTATCAATATCGGTATCTGTGTCTAAATCTGTATCTGTATCAGTATCATTGTCTGTATCGATATCAGTATCGGTGTCCGTATCAGTATCCGTGTCAGTATCATTATCGGTATCTGTATCGTTGTCTGTGTCTACATCCATATCTGTATCAATATCAGTATCTGCGTCAGTATCTGTATCAATGTCCGTATCAATATCGGTATCTGTGTCTAAATCTGTATCTGTATCAGTATCATTGTCTGTATCGATATCAGTATCGGTGTCCGTATCAGTATCCGTGTCAGTATCATTATCGGTATCTGTATCGTTGTCTGTATCTATATCAGTATCGGTATCATTGTCTGTATCGTTATCTGTATCTGTATCAATGTCCGTATCAGTATCGGTGTCTGTGTCTAAATCCGTGTCTGTATCAGTATCATTGTCTGTATCGATATCGGTATCAGTGTCTGTGTCAGTATCATTATCTGTATCAGTATCTGTATCTAGCGGATAATCAGGTTCATCATCTTTTGGAACTACTAGGTTGTCGTCATCTTCCTCTGTTCCTTTTTTGCTAGGATCAGTAAATCCATCATATCCCTGATCTTCACCTTGTTCACTGCCGCCATAGTAGTAGTTTCTATCATTTTCGTTTTTGCCAATTGCAGTAACATCATCCGGTCTAACAGCTTTTGTTCTAATAGAAATCGGAGTAGAACCATTTGCATTTGTCAAAGTGCTTGTTGATCCGTCTTTAACAACTGTAGAAACTCCACCATTACGGTGTTTACCCATATTGAAGTAGTAACCGCCGGCATAAGCATTATCTGCAACCATCATCAAGTCTTGATCACCAGAAGGGCGTTTGTTACCATCACCTTTTAAAGTACCATTTTTAACTTTGATTGTAGAATCTGCTGCACTTCTATATTCAGGATTTTCTGAGTCAATCCATTGTGTACCCAAGTCAAGTGCAACTAATTTTGCTCTTTCTGGGTGAATATTTGTATTTTCTCCGTAGTAATCAGTACCATAGCTTGGAACTTCGCCCAAGTGGTCGATGTACATATTTTTACCACGAGTTGTCAAGTTTAACTTTTTGTTTGCAGTAGTTTCTCTAACATACACATTTCCTGAGAATTCTGCGTTTACATCGCCTTCTCTTGAAATAATTGCGCAAGCATTTGTATCAAGTTTATTGTTATTTGCATCGTCCATACCTTTAACATCAATATTGCCGATTGCCAACATATCAACGCCGTTTCCGGTTTTATTTATATTATCAATTACGTGATCAGCTCTTGCATCATCGCCATTTCTGTTATATGTGTAACCATTTTGTCTGAATGTTAAAGGGGTTGATTTTGTTGAAGAAGAAATTGCAGCTTCGCCAATATTTCCGCTTGCAATTAGGGAAATGCCTGTACCCTCAACGTTAGGTGTTTTGCCTTCTGCATCTTTTGTTCTGTTTACGATGCTGTATGCTTTTGCACCTTTGTTAGTAGCATCGTCAGCAAGAAGAATAACTCTACCATCAGCCTTGATTTGGTTAACATGCATATCTTTGTTCAAGCTTGCCATATTGATAAGCGAACCAGTACCTGAACTTGTTGCCGTAATAACACCATCAATAGATGTGTTCACAGATTTTGTCAAATCTCTTCCGCTTGGTCCAACACCTGTGCAAACACCATCTGCACAAGGCCCAACTTCTTCACCGATTGCACCGTTTGTAACAGTTGCGTTCAAATCAGCACCGTTAGTTGTGTAAATCAAAGTGTTTGCAACACCATTGTTCAACAAGTTTCCGTTAGTAACCGCAATATTAACATCAGCGTTAGATTCAATGTTTTGGTTAACAGCAGTTGAACCAATAGTCATGTCTGAATTTTGGTTTATGAAGTTTACTGTATTTGCTTTGGTATTATGGTTTACAAGAACTTTACCTTTGATATCCATCCCTCTAGTACCTTCGTTGTATACTAGTAAGGTTGAATTATCAGCTTGATTTCTTGTTGTTGCTCCTGATTTAATTAAACCTGTAGTATCAACTAACAAAGCACTAGTAGCATTTTCATTACGAATAGTTAATGCACCATTAGGGTTTGAGACCTCACCGGCAATAGAAATACCATCTGCTCCAGTGTTAGTAATTGTAATGTCACCTTTAGAAGCAAAATTTCTTACTTGAGCTCCAGTACCAATTGATGTTCCTGTAGTTGATGTAATAACAATATTACCGTTTGCATTTGAAAAACCGCTTGCAACATTCATGTTATCTGTGTTTACAAGCGTATCAAATATTGTATTTACATTAGATTGAATATCTGAAGCAGGATACATTAATGAATCAAGTGTATTGTTTGCAACACCAGCATAAATCTTTGCATTATCTCCAACATTAATTGTATCGCCTTTTAAAGTAACATCCCCACGAGCAACAACTTTACCATTGATAGTAATAGGAACTGCTGTAGGGTTACCATATTGTAATGTTGATAAATCACGAGCAGTTGTTTCTATTGCTTGTGAATGATTTGCATTTTGTTCAGCTTCCAAAGGTAAACCATTTATCAAAGCCTTATATGAACTTTCAGTTGGAGTTAAAACAGATAAAGAACCAACGTTCAATACACCAGAAGCGCCAACAACCATACCTTTTGGAGATACAATAACCAAATGTCCATTAGACTTAATTGCACCACCTTGACTTGCAAGAGCATTTACAATACCATTGATATTTGCTTGGTTATTAACAAAGCCAACAAAGGTATCAATATTAGTCGCATTACCATATTCATTACTTTGAGCTTTTAACCATTGAAAAATAAAGTTTGCAACATCACCTTTTTCAAGATTAAATTTATCAAACACTCTATAACCTGTATTTTTATTATATGAATCAGGGTAAAGATTATAAATACCATTTGAATCAGGCGTAATCGCTCCGCCATTACCATTGGTAATTTCGGTTGCTGCCAAAACTTGGTACGTCAACGATTGTTGCATAATTAGCAACATACTTAAAGCAAATGCAACTACTCTTTTTTTATTAATTCCTTGTGTATTCATTTTTTTGGAACCTCTATTTTCTTTTTCTGCACGTGATACACTTTTACATGTATATAAACGGCATTTGCATGGAATTCTTTACTGTTTTCTTTCAATTATTTACAAAAGTTTATAATTTATTTTTTCTTCGGTTTTGGATTGAACGGATCAATTAAATTATTATTAACCATTGAAACTCCATATCCTGGATAATTTTCAGAATCTTGAATCATGTTATAGTCATAGTAAAGTATCTTTGCATTAATTAGTGCACCCTTATTATCTTGAACTTCCATTTCTCTTGCGACATGCTGTTTTGCATCTAGTCTAAATATTTCAACATGTTTTTTAGGGTTCAAAATATTGTTACCTTGTGCATCAACTCCACTTATAACTTGATAAAAAGGTCCTTGTTCATGAGATAGTTTTGGATATTTTGAAGTATCCGTAACTAGTTTAAATTTATATGTATGTAATTTTCCATTAGTGGAATCAACAAATGTAATTTCTTCCGGCTGTAAAAAGTTCCTTGAACCATCTGAATTAACTTGGGGGGTTGCGTTTATTTTAACAGTATCTGGATGTTTTGCTTTATCTACGTATGATACTGCATATTGAGCCTTATTTGTTGGTTGTTTTTGCAATTGCTCTTCCAATGTTTCTTTTGGATTAACTTTATTTCTATTCATTGTTTTTGTATCTCTGGCTTCAGCACTAGAGCCAACAGCATCATTAGCACCATAAGCATCAATTCTAATTACATCACCATTCGAATTATATAAATTTCCATTACCTTGAATATCATGGAATATTGCATTTATTACTTCCGGCGGAATTGTAACTTTAACTTTGTTATCGACTGATCTTATACGACCTTTCTTTTTCAACTGGTCAAGCCACATAGCGCCTTCTTCCATATTCAAATATTTAGAGTTATAGCCGGCGTTATAATGCCAGTCAGCTTCTAATTCTATTGTATGAAGTTGATTTTTGTCGTCATAATAATAACTCAAAATATCTCTTGCCAATCGATATTGTTGATTGTTTTTAGACTCTTTCATACCACAAGCTCTAAGAATATCTTCAGGAGTTTTCAATTCTTCATCCCTTCTTGATATTGTATCTAGTAAATGTCCTCTAAATATATCTTTTTCTTGACCATTTACACCTTGATCATACATACTATGAACCATTGCTGTAGTTCCTGCAATAATTGCAGCAGGAAGAACTGCTGATACACTTGCAGTCGCAGAGGCATTTGCGACTGCAGTCTGAGAGTCAGTAGCAGTTACTGTTTTACCTGCAATTTCTTTTACAAAGTCAACAACTCCATCATAAGGAATTTGCATAACTGTTTCACCATTAACTTTGTAATCAACAGAGCCAGAATATGGTTTTGATTCCCTTATTGTTTGACCATCTACTGTTGCTACTGCATTGGCATTTGCAGTCTTACTATCTGTAGCAAAACCTCTATCTTTGTCAGCAACAGCAGCACCAAATGCGGCGCCAAGTAAAGCTGGGGCAACGCCATCTGTCATAACTTTACCCCAGTTAATTTGGTTTTCCCAAGCAAAGCCCATATTTTCAACGTCTTTCTTGTTTAAACCTAATTCTCTAGAAGCTGCTTTTTCTGTATATTCTTCGTTTTGTTTCTTGAAGATCTTTGCGAAAAATCCACCTTTTTTAGCAGATTTATTTACTTGTGCATCAGTACCTGTAACTCTATCCATTACGAACTGATATAGCATATTTTTATTTTTCAAATCGCCGGATTCATCAAACATGTCATTATATAAATTTGGCATGTTTTGGTCTATGCCATAATTTTTAACAGCTTTTCTGATTTTTTCTTTTTGACTGGCATTTAAATCTTTATTCCAGTCCCACTTATTCATTTTATCAATTGCTTCATTGATACGCTCTGTGACTTTTTCTACGTTCTTTGAAAACTTTTTAGTACTTTTAGCAACATCGTGTGCTCCTTCTCTTAAATCAACAAACTCTTGTTCTGCTTCTGTTAATGTTTCACCATTTAATTTTTTATTTTGAGCAAATTTTTCTTGCTTTAAGATTGATTCATTCTGTGCTTTAACATTTTTCTTTGCTTGATCTAATGGCATACCTTGGTCAACAAATTCTTTAATTCGAGCTTTTTCAGATTTACCACCAAATTTTGCAGCAATAAATGTTTGATTTTCGAATTCTTTCCAAGCCTTATTGGTTTTTAATTCTCCTTTTTTATTATATAAATCAGGATATTCTTCTCTTGAAAAACGATCTTCTAATGCTTTTTTAGGAGAATTTTCTAAAGGTTTTTCTTCTTTAAATGGTTCCAATTTTGCATATCTATCTTTATCCAAAACTAGTGTTCCAGATTTCTTTTTTTCACCATGAGCATCAAGTCCTGCTTTTAATTTAGCTTGAACTTTTTCAGGATCTTTTTCAGCTAAAATTTCGTCTATTTCGGCATTACTAAACCCATTCCTTGCGAGATAACGATCAAAATCTTTACCAGATGTATAATTATCAAATGTTATTTCATGACCTTCATTGTCTGTAACTGTAACAGAAGGACCTTTTGCTCCTTCTATTTTATTAAAAACAGAACCTCCTTTATCTACTGCTGTTTTTTGTTCTTTATTTTGGCCATCTCCTGCAACAACACTATTCGGAACACTATCTTGTTGATGAAGTTCCTGTGCTTTTTCTCTAATTCCTGTTTCATCCATGTTTGTAATATCAATACCTTTAGATTTTAAATACTGTTTTTCAGCATCAAGATTATTAGATATTGTTTTTGAGTCTTGTCCTAATCCATTGATCATTGCACACATAGCTAAATCCTTTCTTCTCAATTTTCATGCATGGAAAATTGATTTGGTCTTTTATACTTCTCTATGTCCATGTAAAAACATGTTTTAACCGAAAATTGCGTGGTTTTTGAAAAATCTTTTTCTTTTTTTCGTAAACCCTTGATTTTACTGGGATAGAGTCGTATTTAATACTTTACATTTCTTAATAATTTTGTATACTTTGTATATATTTATTATCTATATACTCAATACTTTTTCCGTTTCACTTATGTTTTTCATCCCATAAGTACACACTCCTTATTTGAGCTTCTACCACATGTCATATCGGCAGCATAAATGTAAATCTTTAATGTTTTGCTGAAACACGTTACATTTATTTACAAAAGCATCGTTGTCGTTTATTATTGTTTGATAGACTCCGGATCGTAGTCCGGAGTGACAGTTTAAGTTTAGTATCGTTGTCGGAATGGCAATTCCGACCTTTATTAAACCCTCTCCCGAATTTCTAAGTTCGCTACAGCTCACTAAGAAATTCTACCCTCTCACAATGAGAGAAGGGTTGGAAACTTCGTAATCTGTTTTACTATCAAACTCAATATCTCAGCGGAATTTTGGAGCGGTTAACTGTTTTGTGTTCGTAACCAAAGTTTGCAAGCATTCGGCAAGTGCTTGTATAAAAAATATTCTCGTCCAATGTCGGTCCAATATTTATACACCCGACAGTCTTTTTGAGAAATTTATACTCTATATAAGGAATAAACAAACCGTTTTTTTCACAAATTTTCGTCTGTTTTGCAAAGTTTGTGCCAGTGTTATTAATAAAAATTATCCTGTATTCTTTTTCGTCCTTAAAATGCGGATTTTTGAAAAACAAACTGATTATGCTTAAAATATCAATAAGCTCTATCGCAATATCCAGACGCTTTTCGGAATTTTTGACACTCTTAGTTCTCGAGGCTTTTTCATAAAATTTGTTCCATTTTTCAAAAATCAGCTTCAATACCGTAATTTGCTTTTTCTTTTCATAAATTATGTTGCCATAAACCGAATTGAACCCGATTTTTTCCATATCGGCAATCAAATCTTTTTTGCAAAATCCGATGTTGTAACCAGTATATTTCTGCCCTTTTGCATAATTGTTCCACAGCGTAAGGTTGTCGCCATCGGTAGAAAACGAAATTGTGTAGTACTCGTGCTTGTACACAAAATCATCCGAACCATTAATAATATTAGTATATTTAGTATAAAAATGTTCTTTTATCTTGGCAAAAAGTTGCTGATTAAGTTCCGGCATTTCATCAATTAGGCTAAAAATCAGTTTGTATGAATACGTAACTTCTTCCTTATCATTAAGATATAGAGCGTTAGAAAACCGAATTGTTCCGGATTCAAGGATACTCAAAAGTTTTTCTGGTTTAGTATAATGGTAAAGAATGCTATTTGAACCATCATCAAGAATTTTTCTAACTTTTGGAATTTTTTCCAGCAAACTGTCATAATTAATCATTTTCGCACCCAAAACAATATAAACTATATTTATATTATAACATATTTTTGAGAAAATTTCAGGTGGTATAATATCGTTGGAGAATGAAATGAAAAAAATTGTCTTAATAATGTTTTTAATATCATTGCTTGCCATGCCGGTCATTGCAGAAGAAGTTCAGCAAGCAGAAACAGAAGATACACCAGAAGAGTTCGGAATGATTTATGAACCTGAAAATTCTTCAGAGGAAGTTAACGAAAAATCCGCAGATGATGTATATTTGAATGTTTCTAAACAAGAACCAATCAGCATAAAAAAAGCTAAGAAATTTGGAAATAAAAAATACGATTTAACAACAAAACAAGACAAAAATATTTCTCCACAAAATGCGTATCAATACGAAAATTACAACCCATACGCCTCAAAATCATCATCATTTACGAACCAAAAACAGTATGGGAATTTTACTCTCGGAACAAAATACGACGGAACTTATGCACCAGAAAGTATGACACAAACAAGTACATTGTTTTCCAAATACCAAAAAGAAAAATTCTCCTTCAATACTTCATACAAAAGTAACAGCCTTGCACCTATTGATCAACGAGGAAAGGGAACATTATCTTTTTCTCCTGAATACAAATTAAACAATCGAGTTTCGATACAAAACATTTATTCTACAAGTTTTTTAGACAAAAACAAGAAAAGCGAACTTGTTTTTTCACTAAAACCTTTTAAAGATGACAGAATGGATTTAAATATAGGGGCAAGTCAGATATATTCTGAAACTTCAGCCCCTACACGTTCTCAATTAAATTTTTCTACAAAATTTCGATTTTAATACTTTAATGCTTTTTATTAACTAATTTTTCCAAATCTAGCGAACAGCGTAGATTTTCGTCTTATTCAGAATCTATCAATTTAATTTGTTAACAAATGTTAAGACAAATTTTGTTTCCGTAAACGCTTTATTTACAAGCGTTTTCAGTTTTCGACCTACCTGAAACGCCATGCTGACATGCAATTTTCCAATTCAAAAATTGTTTATAAGAGTACAGGGGATAAAAATAATTTAATTTTCTTTTCACGAGGGAAATTGAAAGGGGAAACAAGAATGAGTATGAACAGTGTTAATTATCTAGGCAAAGATTATGCCGCAGAATTTAGTAAAAAATGGGAAGCACAAAATGCTGAAAACAAAGAAAAATTGGCTAACTTGGGCGTAACTGTTCCGGTTGGGCAATCAACAGAAAATAAACCTAAGCCAATGACAGGTTTAGAAGTTGAAAAATCAGATGTATCTGTAGAACATGTTGATAGACAGCTTACTTCTGATGAAGCAATTGAAAATGCGGAAGCAGAAGCTAAAAAAGCTTTTCAAAAATACGGAACAGAAAACGGTCAAAAAGTTAATGCGCAAGATGCAGAAAAAATGGCTGAAAAATACGTAGAAAACGAACAACACAAAGAAACTGTTCAAAGCACTAACGTATTTATGGACAAAAATGCATATAAAGCAGCAGAACGTGAACGTAAAGAAAACTACAAAGATATGTATAACGAATACAGAGAACAAGGTTATACAAGAAAAGAAGCTAAAAAAAGAGCAAATGCTCAATTAGCAGAAAACACATACATCAGCGGAAGAAAAACTCGTAAATTTATAGAAAATAATAGAGACTATTTCTATGATGAAAACGGCGACTTCTCAAGTGACAAGTTTAAACAAAAAGTTGTAGAATATGCAAACATCAATACAAAACCTGATGAAACATTAAACTACCACTTGAGCTTGAAAGAAAGACGTGCTGCAGCAAACCAAGAAGGTATTTCTGCAACAATGGTAAAACATATGGCTAAAAAAGCAAATGTGGATTACGAAAAGGATAATACAAACTTGTATCGTGGTTCATTCTTAGGCACTACTGCCGCTATCGGTTTTGGTATTGGTAGCGCAGTACCTCTAGCTTCTTCTGCAGCTGCCGCATTGCAGTGGATGGACAGGAACAGGTCCGCCTGCCACCCGTTGGCACTGGCACAAATGTTGGTATAATTGGGAGACTCCCCGCAGAGATTGTCGGACTGGACCAGCAGGCAGTCATAACCCAC
>OGOP01002582.1_pt1 | contig 11043 bp, 9 predicted proteins | sample 1552591 | NCBI WGS metagenome assembly OGOP01 (sample SAMEA2580120, study PRJEB22360) | human gut metagenome | biome: human gut; feature: human-associated habitat; material: faeces | place: Denmark | collected 2008/2010 | reverse complement strand
GTCGATCATAATACTTGCCATCATCGGTCCCATCTGCACATGACCATAGCTTCCACGGAAATACTGGATTGCCATTGGAATTGTTTTATACTTCTTAATATCCAGAACCAGTGTTGGAAGAAGGTAATCGTTCCATACCCACATCAGTTCCAGAATTGCAGTAGAGATAATGGTTGGTTTCAAAATCGGAATCAAGATCTTAAAGAAAACCTGCAGAGGACTGCATCCATCAATCATGGCAGCTTCCTCAATTTCCAGCGGGCTTCCTTTTACAAAACCGGTAAACATAAATACTGCAAGTCCGGCACCAAATCCAAGGTAAACAATGCAAATGGTGTATGGATTATTCAGTTTCAAAGTATCTGCTGTTTTTGCCAGGGTAAACATAACCATCTGGAAAGGAACAACCATACTGAATACGCAAAGGTAATACAGAACCTTGGAAAGCAAGCCGTTTACACGTACAATGTACCATGCGCACATAGAGCAACAAAGCAGAATCAAAACAACAGACATAACTGAGATCACAAGGCTGTACCAGAAGGATTTCAGGAAATCCATCTGTGTGACGCTGGCTATAAAGTTCTGGATTCCGTTCCAGGTCTCAGATGTAGGAAACTGGAAAACACCAGATGTAGTAATTGCGGACTCCACTTTTAAGGAGTTAAACAGGATCATAACAATCGGGTAGATCCAGATAATTGAAATTATAGAAAGAATTATAGTTGGGATAATACTTTTTTTCTTATCTGCCATTATGCCTGCACCTCCTTAGATGATGTTGCACGAAGCTGGATCAATGCGATTGCAACAACCAGTACAAAGAATACAACTGCTTTTGCCTGACCGATACCCTTCCATGCAGGACCACTTCGTCCGTAGAATGTATCGTAAATGTTCAGTGCCAGTAACTGTGACTGTTTTCCAGGATCTCCGCCTGTAAGGGAAAGGTTCTGGTCGAACATCTTGAATCCGTTTGTAAGAGTAAGGAATGTACAAATTGTAACAGATGGCATGATCATCGGAATCTTGATTTTAAACAGGATCTGTGTTGCGGTTGCGCCATCAATCTGTGCGGCCTCAATCAGATCCGGAGATACGTTATTAAGACCAGCCACATAAATGATCATCATATATCCAATCTGCTGCCATAACAACAGAATGATCATTCCAATAAAACCATTTGTTGCAGACAACTTCAGAAGAGGCTGTCCCCACATGGAAAGCAGACCGTTTAACAGTGTCTGCCAGATATAACCAAGTACAATACCACCGATCAGGTTCGGCATGAAGAATACAGTACGGAACACGTTTGTTCCTTTGAATCCTTTTGTCAAAGCCAGTGCAATGGAAAATGCCAGCACATTGATCAGAATACTGGAAACAAATGCGAATACAACGGTCAGCCAGAATGCATGACTGAAGTCACCGCCGATAAAAATTTTCTGATAGTTGGAAAGTCCAACCCAGACTACATCTTTTACAGTTGAAAATTTACAAAATGAAAGATAAATACCCCAGATAAACGGCCATAAGAAACCGATAATAAATGCAGCCAATGTTGGCAGAACAAATACCGGCCACCATTTTTTCAGAGATTTTCCTACCATTTTTCACTCCTCCTTTTCCTGTTATGACACCTTTGCGGAAGGCTATCCGCCGCCCAAAAACATTACATCATTTTCCCATTAAAATGGGGAGGCTGTATTTCGCCTCCCCACCCTGTTCACCATTCTATATTATGTCCTGAATTTCTTCCGGACATATTATATGCTGTTGGAAAGAAATTTATTACCTGTTACGATTATTCGGAAAGAGCTTTCTCAGTTGCCCAATTGTCAACGAATGCGGAAACTACATCATCCCAGGAACCGCTTCCTGCTGCATATAATGTAAGTGCTGTACCAAGACCGTTCTTCCACTCTTCAGATGGCATTGTTGTGAAGTTCCATGATACAGGTGTAAGACCAGCTGCTGTATACTCTGCATCCTGTTTTACAAATACGTTTGTGGATTCCTGTGCTGTTTTGAAAGGAATTGTGAAGCCCATATCTTCTGACATAGCCTTTGTTCCATCCTCAGAAGTTACACACCAGTTCATGAAATCAAGTGTTGCCTGGATATCTTCCTCGGAAGCTTCTTTGTTTACACACCAGAAGTTCTCTGTACCGGTTGCAAGGCCTTCATTCTCATCATCAACACCGAAGTAAATCGGGATCATAGCCAACTCGTCATCACTGTATGTCTTGGACAGTTCGCCATATTCCCAGGAACCATTCTGATAGAATACTGCATCTCCGTTGATGAACTCGTTACGGGAGTCATCTGCTGTCTTAGCAGAAAGCTCTGCTCCATCGCAGGTAGAATCTGTAATATAAAGATCAAATACGTTCTTATAGTTATCAAGGTATGTTCCCTTGATTGCATCTGTATCATCGATGCCATCTGCCTGATACTCATAGTAGATTGGAAGGTTTGCAAGGTGTGTTTTGAATCTCCAGTCAGAGGATCCGTCCATACCAGCGCTTGTGAAAGCACCTTTTACTCCAAGCTCATCTTTTCTTGCCTGGATGTCATCAGCAACCTTCTTCAGATCATCAAAGCTCTTGATGTCATCTACTGTGTAACCAGCTTTTTCCAGTAAGGTTTTGTTTACGATCAGTCCATAGGACTCGATTACGTATGCGATACCATCAACTGCATCACCGTCTTTTACAGTGTAAGCATCAGATGTAAGCTGTGAATAGATATCAGATCCGGACAGATCATAGCAATAATCCTTCCAGTTCTTAAGTCCTACTGGTCCATTTACCTGGAAAAGTGTAGGAGCATCGCTCTTAGCCATCTCAGACTGAAGTGTGGTCTCATACTGTCCGGAAGCTGCTGTAACAACTGTTACCGGAACGCCTGTCTCTTCTGTATATTTTGCTGCCAGGTTCTGCCATGCTTCATCCTGCTCTGGTTTGAAGTTTAAGTAGTAAACCTTTCCAGCTGCATCATCAGCCATAACCGGTAATGCCGGTACCATAGAAGCTGCCATAACTGCGCTAAGTCCCATTGCTGCGATTTTTCTCATCTTCATAATTTTACTCTCCTTTTCTTTGAGGGTAGTGTCAAAGACTACCCTTTTTTTATTTAAAAAATTCTTTTAAAACCTTGTTTTTTCGGAGGTTTGCAAATAAATAGAGCAATTACCTCCTTTTTGTAGTATAATGTCTATCGCCAAACAAACAAAACACGAAAGGATTTAATTGCTCATGAACATTATACTTTATTTACTCCAAATTATTCAATACCAATATAAAATTATTAGTCAACTTTTTAACTTTATCTGCAGATATATCCCTCTAAGGCAGTGGGCTCATGATGATTCCAACTCTCCAAAATATCAAAAATTCAAGATTGATGAGCTTCCTCTTATCCTGAATGTTGAACCTTGGGATTATCGTGATTTCATGGCGTACCTTAAATGGCGTTACAAGGATGACTACAAACCTATAAAACCAATCCGCCGTAGAACTGAATGTGATATTGACGACGATTGTAAATGTCCACGCTGCAATGCCCCTAGTATCTATCTTTACAAGAACAATGGTTCAAAAGGTCAACTGATGTGCAAGGTATGTGATACTAAGTTCTCTCCGCTAGAAAACCGTCATACCTCACTAAAGCTACGTTGTCCTCACTGTATGCACACTCTTGTGCCTAAAAAGGACCGCAAGCACTTTATTGTTCACAAATGTGTGAATCCGAAATGCCCTTACTATATCAAAAATCTTCGTAACGTTGATAAGAAAGACCTCAAAGAAGACTATGGCAAGAACAAGTACAAGCTTCATTACATCTACCGCGAATTCACCTTGGATTTCTTCAAGATGGATCTTAATTCACTGCCTAAAAATGCTTCCTCACTTAAGTTTACGAAGTTTGATTCCAATGTGATGGGGCTTTGTTTAACCATGCATATAAATCTTCGTATGTCCCTTCGCCAGACCAAGTACGCCTTAAAGGAGCTATACAACATCGATATCTCCCACCAGCAGGTAGCCAACTATTGTAAAACAGCCGCCATCTGTATCAAGCCATTCGTCGATCACTACGATTACGACGTAAAAGATATCGTTACCGCTGATGAAACATACATCAAAATCCGAGGAGTAAAGGCCTTCATTTGGTTCATCATGAATCCAAAAAATCGCTCCATTGTTGGCTATCGTGTATCACAGGAGCGAGATGTGGGTGCCTGTATTCTTGCTATGCGCATGGCTTTCAGACACTTAAAAAAACTTCCTGAAAACTTCCGTTTCATCGCTGATGGTTACAGTGCCTATATCTTAGCGGCCCAACAGTTTTTCAGAGAGTTTGGTGAAGATTTCAGTTTCAAAATCACTCAGGTAATAGGACTAACCAACGATGATGAAGTTTCCAAAGAATTTCGTCCATTTAAGCAGATGATTGAGAGACTTAACAGAACCTATAAGCTTTCTTACAGACCAACCAACGGCTTTGATAACATCGACGGTGCCAACTACGACTTAGCCCTCTGGGTTGCATACTACAACTTTCTGCGCCCTCACAAGCACGCTGGATACAAAGTCCTTAACGATGTTGAATTGCTTCATGGTGCTGACAACATGCCCGGTAAATGGCAGCTCCTAATCTTCCTCGGCCAGAAGACAATTCTGGACATGAAGAAAGGCGAAGCCACTAACTGTTCCTAGATTCTGAGCCAGAGGTAATAAACCAGCCACCGCGCAAGCGGCATGCCCTTGATAGCACGAAAAAGAACTGCTACACTGCTGTAATCGACGGAAGAAACTTAACCGTTCCTTTCATCTTCGCCGTCGGTAATTAACCTACAGCAGTTCTTTTTCGTGCTGTCAAGGGTGGCGGTATGCTACCACAGCCTACAATATCTACAGTTTTCAAGGTTCATTTGAGCCTTTTTTTCATTGCTCAATTTTTTCATAGGTCATTTGACACTATCTTTATAATAAAAGTTATAACTGTTTAGAGCATGCTAAATAATTATCAAAATTTTACTCTTCGCATTTTTCCTCATATAAATCAAGAATATCCTCTGGAGAATCCACAAGATAGTCCGCTCCATTTTTCAGCAGTTCTTCTTTTTCCCTGTATCCCCACAGAACACCTACCGTGTACATCCCGGCTGCTTTTCCAGTTTGCATGTCTGTTCCGGAGTCTCCCAGATACATACACTCTTCTGGCTTAATTCCAAACTGCTCCGCGATTTTAAGCGGACCATCCGGTGCTGGTTTCTTTCTTACAGAATCACTCTGTCCCATAACTGCATCAAAAATCTGAGACCCAAACATTCTTTCTACCACTTTCACGGCTGCTTCATGTGGTTTATTTGAGCACACCCCCAGCTTCACGCCTCTTTTTTTCAACTCTTTTAAGGTTTCCGGCATTCCCGGATAATGCTGTATTTTGTAAAATGGGTCTTTATCAAATTCTTTTCTATATAACGCTCTTGCTTCCTCATAGTGCAGCAATTCCGGATCTCCTGCATCGACCAGAAGTCTTTTCACCAGCATGTCAGCACCGTTTCCGCAATAATATCTGTAATTTTCTATAGGCATTGGTTTCAAACCGTATTTTCTTACAACTTCATTTCCTACAACAGCCATGGAATCCAATGTGTAGGCTAAAGTTCCGTCCAGATCAAAAATACATGCTTTTATCATTTTCTCATTCCCCTTATATTGATTTTCATTTTCTTAAGTTCATAAACCAGTCTTCCTACAGGAAGCCCAACCACATTATTGTAGTCTCCGCAGATTCCTTTTACGTAAATTCCAAATTTCCCCTGGATTCCATAGCTTCCTGCTTTATCCATAGGCTCCCCTGTTTTTATATATTCCAGAAGCTCTTCCCTGGAAACAGGATAAAATTCAACATCGGTCCTTTCACTGAAAGTATAAGGCTTCCAGATACCCTGTTCTTTTACAAGAAGGGTTACACCGGTATAGACCTGATGGGATTTCCCCTGAAGTTTTAACAATGTATCTAATGCATCTTCTTCATCTGACGGCTTTCCAAGAATCTTTCCTTCAAATGCAACTACGGTATCCGCACCAATGATCAGACAAGGTTCACTTTCATTTTCAAGTCTGTCTGCAACCGATATTGCTTTATCCTGCGAAAGCTTTTCCACCGTTTCCGCTGGATCTGTCAGGTTGGTTTTCTCTTCCCCATTGCTTACAACCACAGAAAAAACCACACCGGTTCTTGCAAGCAGTTCCTTTCTTCGTGGGGACCCAGAAGCTAAAACAATTTTCTCCATAATCTCTCCTTTTCTGTCTTAACAGTATAACCCTCCATTTATATGGGTGCAACGATTTTTTTCTTTTCTTTTTGCGTAAAAAGTATTACAATATAGACAACTCCATTAAGCTTTGTTTAGACAGATGGAAAATACCGAAAGGAGCAGACAATATGGCTAAGATTAACAAATATTGGGGAATGGTTGCACTCGGAGCAGCAACAGCAGCAGTAGCCGGTGCCGTAGCAGCAGCTTTTGCCAAAAGACATGCTTTGGAAGAGGCAGCTGACCTTGAAGATGATTTTGAAGATGAGCAGGAAGATGACGAGCAGCCTGAAGCAAAGGATGTCCACGAAGATTTCGTAACCTGGGAAGCTACTTCCGAAGATGAAAAAGATGATGAAACCGAAGGCTCTGAGGAGCCTGATTCACAAGAAAGTTCAGAGGATACAGAAGAGGATTCTGCTGAAAATGCAGAAGAGCAGGATAATGCTATAGCCGATGCTCTTGAAAAAGCAGCGAAAGATGAAGATAAATTCGAGGAAGAACTTGCTGAAGCTGAGAAAGAGCAGGACGAAGAAGAAGCTTCTATCCACATTGATTAATTGCAGGTAAATTCATAATTATTCCACATTTTACAAATAGTGACAATCAGGCTTGCCACTTTCGTTGACAGTATTTAGATTTCACTTTGCAAGAAGAAGTTCCAACAGAATTTTCTATTGCAAAAACCCCCACGGCAATTTGAATATAATTTTCCGTGGGGGTTTCTTTTACGCTTTTGGAAGTTTAAATGAACTCTTAAGAGAAACAATACGGTTAAATACCGGTGCCCCTTCTTTGGAATCATGAATGTCTGCACAATAAAAGCCATTTCTTACAAACTGGTAACTATCCAGTCCTTTGGCTTTCAGAAGCTCTGGTTCAACATAAGCAGACATCTCTATAAGAGAATTCGGGTTCAGATTCAGTTCTCCTGTCTCTTTATCATAAACACCCTTTTCCTCATCTACGATATTCTCATAAAGACGTACCGGAACCTTACCTGCATTTGACGCTTCAACCCAGTGAATGGTTCCTTTTACTTTACGTCCGTCAGGTGCATTTCCGCCCTTTGTTTCCGGATCATAAGTACAATGTACAGCAGTAACTGTTCCATCATCCAATGCCTCGAAACCTGTGCATGTAACAAAATATGCATTCATAAGACGAACTTCCGTACCAAGGAAAAGTCGTTTGTATTTCTTTGGAGGATCGATCATAAAGTCTTCTCTTTCAATATAAAGTTCCTTTCCAAATGGAACCTTTCTGCTACCAAGGGCTTCATTTTCCATATTGTTCGGAGCATCCAGATATTCCACCTGTCCTTCCGGATAATTGTCAATGATCAGTTTGATCGGATCAAGGACTGCCATATAGCGAGGAGCCTTTAATTTCAGATCCTCACGGATACAGTACTCAAGCATTGCATAGTCTACTGAGCTGTCAGCTTTGGATACACCACAAAGTTCCACAAACTTCTGAATAGATTCAGGTGTGTAACCACGGCGACGTAAACCGGAAATAGATACCAGTCTTGGATCATCCCATCCGTCAACAATTCCATTCTCTACCAGCTTCTTAATATAACGCTTACCTGTTACTACATTCGTCAGATACAGCTTTGCAAACTCAATCTGCTTCGGAGGATGTGGATATTCCAGTTCTCTTACAACCCAGTCATATAATGGTCTGTGATCTTCGAATTCCAGAGTACAAATGGAATGTGTAATTCCCTCAATTGCATCCTCAATAGGATGAGCAAAATCATACATCGGGTAAATACACCAGGTATCTCCTGTTCTATGATGGCTTACATGAGCTACACGATAGATAACTGGATCTCGCATGTTCATGTTTGGAGAAGCCATGTCAATCTTTGCTCTCAGAACTTTCTCACCATCAGCATATTTGCCTTCTTTCATCTCTTCAAAAAGCTGAAGATTCTCTTCTACAGTTCTGTTGCGATACGGACTCTCTTTGCCAGGCTCCTTTAAAGTTCCACGATATTCTCTGATCTGATCCGCAGTTAAATCACAGACATATGCCTTACCTTTTTTAATCAGTTTTACTGCGGCTTCATACATCTGTCCGAAATAATCGGAAGCAAAGAACAGTCTGTCCTCCCAGTCAGCTCCCAGCCATTTTATATCGGCTTTAATGGACTCAACAAACTCAGATTTCTCCTTAGTCGGATTGGTATCATCAAAACGCATGTTGAATTTACCATTGTACTCTTTCGCCAGTCCGGCATTTAAAAGAATGGATTTGGCATGTCCTATATGAAGATAACCGTTTGGCTCTGGCGGAAAACGTGTATGAACGGTGTCATAAACTCCTTCTGCCAGGTCTTTATCAATGATATTCTCAATAAAATTTTTGGAAACCTTTTCGTTCTCCATGGTTCTCCCTCCTGATATCAACTCTTTTATAGCATAAATTCCAATATCTGTCAGAGCATGTTAAAAAATTTTCTTCAATATGTGTATCGGGAATAATTTCTCAAACATATTCTGTTCTTTGATGATTTATCTTATCATAAATAGGTGCATTTTAAAAGTTTTTCTTACAAAAATATTGATTTTTATCCCTATCTATGAGAATATATTAATTTATGCCACAAAAAAATCCCTGATATATAATCAGGGATTAAAAAGAGCTGATGACGGGAATCGAACCCGTGACCTCCGCCTTACCAAGGCGACGCTCTACCGACTGAGCCACATCAGCACTCGCAAGTTGTTTTGTTTTTTTGTTAGCTCCTTGCTACATTTGGTATTCTATCAAAACTATAGTGAATTGTCAACAGTTTTTTCTACAAATTTGAAAATTTTTATTTGTTCACAGATTTTCCTGCGTTTTTGACAATTCGCCGTAATTTTTTCGGTCGTTTTCCCATCTCACGAACAGACCTCCCGCACTTTGCTGCGGATTCTCTGCAGTGCATTGTCGATTGCCTTCGGCTGCTTTCCAAGTTTTTCTGCAATCTGCGTATAATCGTACCCTTTCAGATACAATTCCAGCACCTGGTACTCAAATTTGCTGAGCCGTTCTTTGATCCGCTCATGCATGCCGATTACGTTTTCCCGGCTGATCATGATCTCCTCCGGTGTCTCCTCGTCCACCAGGCGCAGCTCCTGCTCGGAAACCGGTTCGCTTAACGAGACGAAGCTGTTCAGCGGCTGATGCTTCTGGCGCTGGGACGATGCCACTGCAGAATACATCTGACGGTCGATGCACAGGCCGGCGAAGGTGGCAAACGATGCCTCCTTCCCCGGTTTGTAGTCACGCACTGCCTTAAAAAGTCCGAGCATGCCCTCCTGGATCAGATCCTCGTGATCTCCGCCCACCAGGTACAGCGCCCTCGCCCTGGTCCGCACCAGCGATTTGTATTTGTCGATCAGATAATCGGTAATCTCGCGTTCTCCTGCCCGCAGACGCGCAATCAGCTCCTCATCCGTACAGGTATCGTAATCTTTCACCATCATATCTCTTGTATCCTTCATCTTTCTTCCGCCGGAGCGTAATGTGCTTTTCCGCAATTTCTAGCAGCTTCTCTGTCTTACAATCTCATAAGCGAGCACGCCGGCTGCCACGGAAGCGTTCAGAGAGTCGATATCGCCTTTCATCGGAATTGTGGCTGTGAAGTCGCAGTTTTCTCTCACCAGACGGCTGACACCCTCTCCCTCATTTCCGATTACAAGGCCGATCGGTCCTTTGAGGTCGAGATCATACATTCTCTGTCCGTTCATGTCCGCGCAGACAAACCAGATGCCCTTTTCCTTCAGCATTTCCATGGTCTGCACCAGATTCGTCACCTTTGCCACCGGTGTGTAATTTAATGCACCTGCCGACGTTTTGGCAACGGTTGCTGTCAGGCCGACTGCGCGGTGCTTCGGCACGATGACACCATGTGCACCTGCCAGGTTTGCGGTACGGATGATCGCACCGAGGTTATGCGGATCCTCAATGCCGTCCAGCAGAAGGATAAATGGCGGCTCCCCTTTCTCCTCTGCGCGCGCGAGGATGTCCTCAACGGTTGCATAACTGTAGGAAGCAACCTGTGCAATGACACCCTGATGCTTTCCGGTGGTGGACAGCTCGTCAAGACGCTCTTTTTCTACGTAGTTGATGATGGTATCGTGTTTTTTCGCCTCGCGGATGATCGTGCGGATCGGGCCGTCCTGGCTGCTTGCAAGGACGAACAGCTTGTCCACGGTCTTGCCGGAGCGGAACGCCTCGATGACAGCGTTTCTTCCCTCTACCATGCCGCCTGTAAACTCCTCATCCGCCTGCTGTACTTCCTGTTTTCTGTCTCTGTCACGGTAATCTCGTTTCCCCTTAAAGTCACGTTTTTTTCCGTCTTTTCTCTCAAAGTTTCTCTTGTCGTTTCTGTTGTTTTCTCTCATATCATTCCTGTTCCGCGGTCCCAAAAGCAGTGGGAACTTTTGCTTTTTCAAAAGCCCCACTGCCTTGCCGCTTCTTTTTTATTTTCTGAATCTTATCTGCTCTCACACTTCGCCAAGTCCTGCCCGGATCAGGTCGATCATCCGCTTGTAATCCCCTTTCAGGTACAAATACCCCATCACGGCCTCAAACCCGGTTGCCCGGCGGTAGTCGATCGTGGACGCATTTTTTGCCTTGGTATAGGATTTCGCATTTCTGCCTCTTTTATAAATCTGTTTTTCCTCTTCGGTAAACAGCGGCTGCGGTTTTCG
>OGOP01002578.1_pt1 | contig 11064 bp, 10 predicted proteins | sample 1552591 | NCBI WGS metagenome assembly OGOP01 (sample SAMEA2580120, study PRJEB22360) | human gut metagenome | biome: human gut; feature: human-associated habitat; material: faeces | place: Denmark | collected 2008/2010 | reverse complement strand
TATCAGTAAGTAAAGAATTTAATCTTTCCATGCCCATTGCCCAACCTACAGCCGGCGTGTCCTCTCCGCCAAGGTTTCTAACCAAACTGTCATAACGCCCCCCACCGCAAACTGCGTTTTGTGAGCCCAAGTTGTTTGATTTGATTTCAAAAACTGTTCTGTTATAATAATCCAAGCCACGGACAAGAAGTTTATTTTCTACATATGGGACTTCAAGTTTATCAAGGTAAAATTTTAATGTTTTGTAGTGATCTGCACATTCTTCACATATAAAATCAGATTGAATCACTTTTTGAATTTCAGGTTTTGCAAAAATTTCTTTACAAGACTCAACTTTGCAATCTAAGAGTCTCAGAGGATTTTTTTCGTAACGATTTTGGCAATCTTCGCAAAGATTTTCAAACTCCGGTTTTAAAACTTCTTTAATTTTTTGTTTGTATTCTTCACGGCATTTTGGGCAACCAAGAGAATTTATTTCAACTTCCAAGTCGTTCAAACCGAGTGATTTCAAATAGTTTACAGCAAGCAAAATTGCTTCAGCATCAGCGGTTGGTTCTTTTATTCCAAACATTTCAACCCCAACTTGATGGAATTGTCTTTGTCTGCCGGCTTGAGGCCGTTCATATCTGAACATAGGACCTTTGTACCAAAGTTTTACCGGTGCTGATAGGCGAAACATGCCGTTTTCTATAAACGAACGAACTACACCTGCCGTATTTTCTGGTCTTAGTGTCAAAGAACGATCACTTTTTTCGAAAGTATACATTTCTTTGTTTACGATGTCTGTTGTATCTCCAACTCCTCGAGCAAAAAGTTCTGTTGCTTCAAAAATTGGAGTTCTAATTTCTTTATATCCGTAACGGGTAAATATTTCTAACGCATTTTTCTCAAGTTTGTGCCATTGTTCAATTTCTTGAGGTAAAATATCTTTTGTTCCTTTTTGTACTTTAATTATCTTAGCCATAAAGCTATTATATAAATTAGCGGTGTAATTGTCAACCATTACACCGCTAATTGCTAAATTTAACTATTCTAGTTTTTTATTAACTAAATTGCAATTATCTTATAAATCAAGAAATATATAATTGATGAAATAATCATACATGCTGGAATTGTTACAACCCAAGCGATTACAATGTTTCCAACTATCCTCCATTTTACAGCATGTGCATGGAAAGTTGAGCCTACCCCCATAATCGCCGTTGAAATTACGTGAGTCGTACTCAACGGAATTCCAAAGTGTGATGCTGTTAAAATCAAACCTGCAGCTGATGTTTCTGCTGCAAAACCGTGGATTGGTTTAAGCTTGATGATTTTATGTCCCATTGTTTTGATAATTTTCCAACCGCCATTCATTGTACCTGCAGCCATAGTTAGCGCACAAGCAATGATTACGTATAGTGGAATTTCAAACCCTCCATTGGGATCAGGATTAAGAACTCCGCTAGCAAGTAGTGCCAATGTTATGATACCCATTGTTTTTTGGGCGTCATTTGAGCCATGGCTTAGTGCCATCATACCGGCTGATAACAATTGTAATTTTCTAAACTGTTTATTTACAGTGTTTGGAGTTTCTCTGAGAATAATTACAACCCAAGCGATTAAAAGCATTAGCGTAAATCCAACGCAAAATCCTAACATAGGAGATGTAAACATCGGAATTATAACCTTGTCCATCAATGTGTGAATATGAACAACACCTGTTCCGGCTTTTACAATTGCAGCCCCCAAAAGTCCTCCGATTAGTGCGTGAGAGGAGCTAGATGGAAGTCCCAACCACCAAGTGAATAAGTTCCAAATAACGGCAGCAAGTAAAGCACAAAAGATTACTGTCAATGTAATCATGTCGGCATTCACAATTCCTGCCCCGATTGTTTTTGCAACGTGCGTACCGGTTAAAGCTCCGATAAATTCAAGACTTGCACCGAATAACACAGCTTGTTTTGGTGATAAAACTTTTGTGGATACAACTGTTGCAATAGCGTTTGCGCAATCGTGAAATCCATTTATGAATTCAAATGCAAGTGCAACTGCAATTACAGCTATTAATATTAAAATTGTTATCATTGATTTTTATTTTTATCCTTAATTCTTTTTATTTTGATTTGTATTGCTAGTCGTTAACCTGAGCAACTAGTGTAAAATCATTTCAAAACATTTCTATGACTGTTTCAAAACTACGTTCAAAATAGTGTCTGTAACGTAGAAACAAGCATCAAAAGCATTTTCGATTTCTTTATACATATCTCTAAGTTTAATAACTTCAAGAGCTTCATATCTGCCTGAGAAAAGATTTCCCATTGCACGACGATGAATTTCATCCCCGTGAGCTTCTATTTCTTTCATTTCGATATTTAATTTTGTGATTTTTTCCACATCAGAAACTTTCTTGAATAATTTTACGATTTCTGCAAGTTTGTCGGTTGCTTGAACCAAAGTGAAAGCCTGTTCTTTCATTTCGTCAGTGTAGTCATTTAATCTGTACACTTCCAAATTCAAGCAGGCTTTTACGATTTTTTTAGTAATTTTATTTAATTGTACGGCGATTGTTTGAATATCTTCTCGCTCAATCGGCGTGATAAAACTTTTGTTTAACTGTTTCAAAACAGCTTTGTATGAAAGTTTCCCTTTCTTTTTATATTTAAGAGCTTTTTCTTTGTACTCGTCAGTTAATTTGTCATGCATAATTTTGTCATAAAGTCTTGCTGTTTTTTGGCAAATTTCCGCACTATCTTGAAAATATGTGAAGAACATTTTGTCTTCCGGCGGCATAATATATGACATTAAGTTGAATTTTGGCATATTTACCTTCCTTTGTTAATAATGTGTTTTAATACACATGCCAAGCATACTTTAAACAAAGATGTTTGAAAATAGTATCGTAACAATTTGTAATTTTATGCTTTTGGCTTAGAAAAGATTACTGCCCTTCTGAAAAGACAGAAAATCTAGCGTTCAGAACAGATTTTCATCTTATTCAGAATCTATCAATGTTGATTTTTTATTATAATTTTACTGTTTAATATTGGCGGGATAGGTATCCAGATCTACCGTAACAACTGCGATGTATTCCGCTGATACAAACTTATTTATCTTTGCATCCATCAGGTTCGGCATGAATTAGAATATCGCAATTGCCGAGGCGTTGTTTTAGAAGGCTCTCTATTTCGTCACAAATTTTGTGGCATTCAGAAATCGTCATATCTTTAGGGAAAAGCATTGTAATTTCAATATCCTTTAAAGGGCCTGAGCGACGAGCTTTCAAGTTTTTAAAACCTCGTAGGCAACTATTGTTATATGTTTTAATTATTTCTTTTATTGTTTCAATGTCTTCAATTGGTAAGGTTCCATCAAGAAGGTTATTTAATGTTTCTTTTGATATTTCAAATCCGGCTTTTAGAACAAAAATTGCAACTAAAATTGCAATAATCGGATCTAAAATAGCAACCCCTGTCAGTTTAATCAAAACTAATCCCAGAAGCACACCCAATGAAGAATATACATCAGTTCTCAAGTGTTCGCCGTCTGCGTGTAGGGATACGGAGTCTGATTTTTTCGCAACCTTAAATAAATAAGTGCTTACAATTATATTTGCCACGACTGCAAAAAGCATTACAGCGATGCCTAGAGATGTGTCAACTTCAATTGTTTGGTGAAAAAATAATTTTTTGCAGGCTTCCCAAATAATGAACATTCCCGCAAAAATAATCAAACCACCTTCGATAAATCCTGACATATCCTCATATTTACCGTGCCCAAACGGATGAGTTTTGTCAGCCGGTTCAGATGATTTCATGACCGCAAAAAATGTTAAAACAGATGCCAAAAAGTCACTCATTGAGTGGATAGCTTCTGAAATAATACTTATACTCCCAGAAATTGAACCCGCAATAAGTTTTAAAATAATTATGATTGCGTTTGAGGTTATAGATAATCCGGCTACTAATTTTTTTTCTGTATTAATATTCATTTTTACCTTCTTTGTGTTTCGCTCGTAAACTCTATGGTCAGGTTGAGCAATAGAATAAACCAATGTAGTATAAAGAATGATACAATTTTAGAATTTTTTCAGTTTTGCATAAGATGCATCCATAGCTTTTACACCTTGTTTCCCAAAATCAATTGTGTACATCATACTGTCACCGATTTGGGTTACATCTTGGATATGTCCGATACCGAGTTTGTCATGGAAAACTCTTTCCCCAACATTAAATACATATTCAATCGGAGTAGTTGTTTCCATTTTACGTTGGCGTTCGGCTTCTTTAGCTTGTTGCATACGCTCTTTTTGTTTTTTCTCTTCAAGCATACGCTTAATTGCGTTGTCTTTGAAAAATTCTCTAACCTTTTCTTCATCACGTTGTTTATTCGCCTGTGATTTTACCAAAATCGTGCGAGATGGTGTTCTGTGTGGTTGTTGAGAGTATGCGGAATTTTGTCTTTGTCTATCACTTTGAGATTTGCCTGTTGCAAGTCCTCTTGTCGGGGCAACAAAGCCTTTCCCAAAACCTGATGAAGGTTTTATATAGCCAAAACTATCTGATTGGGCAGCAGAATATGAGTAATTTGATTTACCTGTTCTTGCTTTTGAAACGGCATTTTGGAATGTTGAAGTTCCGCTTGTAGAGCCTTCAAATCCGATTTTGTTCAACAATTGTGGTGGAATTTCATCAATAAATCTTGATGGGTTGTAATACTTGTATTCGCCCCACATTTGACGGCGTTTTGCAGATGTCAGGTAAAGTTTTTCTTCTGCACGAGTAACCCCAACGTACATCAAGCGGCGTTCTTCTTCCATTTCTGATGGAATATTGAATGTTCTTTGGTGCGGAAATACACCTTCATCACAGCCGGCAAGGAATACAATCGGAAATTCCAAACCTTTTGCAGAGTGTAAAGTCATCAAAGTTACGTTGTTGGAGATGTCTTCCATTCCGTCCAAATCTGACACGAGAGCAACTTGTTGCAAAAACTCACCCAAAGCATTGTCGCTTTCTTCCGGAACAAATTCGCCCGCAACATTTACTAATTCCTGCAAGTTTTCAATATCAGCTTCACTTTCAGGTGTGTTTTGTGATTGTAATTCTGCCAAATACCCTGTTTTTTCGATAACAAGAGTTACGAAATCTTGCAAAGAATAAGAGTCTTTCGCATTTACAAACTTCAAAATCAACTCTGAAAAATCTTTCAATTTTGAACGAGTTCTTGGCGGAATTTCAACTGCGTCCTCAATTCTTTGACATGCTGCAAAAAGGCTGATATCTTCTTTATCAGCGAATTCTGCCAAATTCTTAACCGTCGTATCACCGATTGCACGTTTTGGAACGTTTACAATCCTTCTGAAACTTTGTGAATCATCAGTGTTGTAGATTAATTTCAAGTACGCAATAATGTCTTTTACTTCTTTTCGGTCGTAGAATTTTAGCCCGCCGTAAATTTTGTACGGAATTCCTGCACCCATGCAAGCTTCTTCAAGCGCACGAGATTGCGAATTTGTACGGTAAAGAATTGCGTAGCGGTTGTAATCTCCGCCTGAATCTTGCTTAATTCTGCTTGCAATAAAGTTTGCCTCGTCCGCCTCATCTTGTGCTTCAAAATAGTCAATCAGCTCGCCGTCACCTTTTTGGGAATAAAGAACTTTATCAACACGCTCTGTATTGTTTTCAATGATTGCGTTTGCGACGTTCAAGATGTTTGCAGTTGAACGGTAATTTTGTTCAAGTTTGATTAATTTTGTTTTTTTGAAATCTTTTTGGAAGTTCAAAATAATCGTGTAATCAGCGCCACGCCAACTGTAAATTGACTGATCGACATCGCCTACAACGCAAAGTGAACGTTCATCAGGGATTTCAGGTTCAAGGTTTGTGTAAAGCATATTGATAAGTTTGTATTGAGCCATGTTGGTATCCTGAAACTCGTCGACCAAAATGTGTTGAAATCTGTCATAGTATTGTTGGCGAACTTCTTTGCACTGCTCGAGAAGCTTTACGGTCAACATCAACATGTCGTCAAAATCTATTGCGTTGTTGTTGTTTAGCGAATTTTCGTATTCTTCATAAATCGCTGCGATTTTTTGTGACTTGAAATCTCTTGCAAAAGTCGCGAATGTATATGCATCTTGCATCTTGTTTTTAGCGTTAGAAATAACTGTTTTCACAAGTTTTGGTGCATAAACTTTGTCATCAAGATTAAGTTTTTTGATAGCCTGTTTAATTACGGCGTTAGAATCTGTTTCGTCGTAAATAGAAAAGTTTTTATCAAGTTTTTTGCCTGATTGAAAGCTGTAATTTTCAATATTTTCTCTCAAAATTCTTCCACAAATACCGTGGAATGTGCCGACCCACATATATTTTACGACATTTTCGCCCAAAATATTGCCTAGACGTTCTTTCATCTCTTTTGCGGCTTTGTTGGTAAATGTTACGGCTAAAATGTTTCGAGGTTTAACCCCATTTTGTATTAGGTAAGCAATCCTTGATGTTAATAATTTCGTCTTCCCGCTGCCTGCGCCTGCAAGGACAAGCAAAGACCCCCTAACTGTTTCTACGGCTTCTCTTTGTTCTTTGTTAAGATTATCTAATATATTTCCCATATCCCTATTCCCAAAATCAAATTTTTGTGATATAATCAGCATAAACTAAAAATGTATAGATTGCAATCAGAAAGTAGGAAAAATGACAGAAACTGATATGACAAAAGTATTTATGGGATCAGAAAACGAAAACAAAGAAAAACAAAGCTCAATCGTTGTTCCGATTGATGAAGATATGGATACTGTTTCATCAGGTTCACCGGATACAGTTGATGAACTTGCTATGGAATTAGCAACTATTCAGCAGTCCGCTAAGCGTATAGCAATTATCGGAAGTCGTAATCTTCCTATTACTCACCAGCAGATGATTGAAACATTGGCAACAGCTCTTGTTATGCAAGGCAATACAATTATTACATCAGGTGGTTCTTCAGGTACTAACGCAGCTGCAATTCGTGGCGCAATGAAGGCTAACCCTGATAAATTGAGAGTTATTTTACCTCAGACAATTGGTCAACAGCCGTCAGATGTTCAAAACCAACTTATCGGTGTTCCAAATATTATTGAACACCCCGACAGAGCTATGATGACTTTGGCAGATGCTTCAAGAGTTTGCAATAGAGAAATTATTGACGATTGTAATCAATTAATCTGTTTCTTGTCACACACAAGTAAAACTTTGCACAACGCTGTTCAATACGCAGAAGAAGGGCATAAAGTTATTACAGTGTTCTATTTGGATTAATAAAGTGAAAAGTGAAAGGTGAGAAGTGAAAAGACCATTACAGTAATGATCTTTTGATTTTGTGCATAAGTATGACTGACAACCTTAAAAAACTTACCAGTAAAAATAAAAACGACTATGAAGCTGTTGCAAAACACCTCGTAGATGATTGTGATGTCGAATTATTCAAAGAGCTTGTCGATAACGACGATTTTCTTTTCGATTTTGTCAAAAACAATGTCGCACAAAGAATTGAAAATGCGGTTAATCAGAATAATTACCAAAACTTGATTGAATTTCTGAAATATTATTCTCAGTCTTATGAAGATGCAATAGTTGGTTCGCTTGTGAAATACGCTGATGAGGACTTGACAGATTTGATGTTGGATAAGTTTGAAAACGGTTGTGATAATGAAAAAGCTTATGCCGCAAAATATTTTGCTAAAATTCAAGACCCGCTTGCGTATGAGTTTTTGAGGTTAAATTCTTATTCTGATAACGAGTTTTTGGCGCAGAATTGTGCAATGACGCTTGGGGTGTGGCATGACGAAAAAAGTTTTGACGAAGCGATTGAAAAACTTCAAAATTCTGATGATTTTGAAAAGTTGTCTGCTGTAAAATTTTTGACTGCTTATGGCGATAAAAAAGCTGTTCCTAAGCTTTTTGAGGCGATGAAAAATTCGACAATGGCGGAAAATATTGCAGGCGAAATTCCGTATCTAGTACCACTTTACGAACTTATTAAAAGTGATTATGAAAATGCTTTGTTAGCGATTATTTATATTACAAATGCGCTCGGCGAAATTTTGCCACTTTCGGTTGTGTTTGATTTTGAGCTATTTGAGGTGTTTGAAGATCTTATCAATAATCATGAAGACAGTAAAATGGCAATAACACTTCTTAATGCAAAGGGAAAATTTGAAACTTTGACAGAAAATGATGAATACCTTTTTGATGAGGACAAAAATACTAAAAATGAGATTTTTGACATCAAAAAACTTTTGAACAGTGCAAAGAAAAAAGATTTGGAAAAATATGTTAATGATGAGTTGAAAGAAGATAGTCCGTTTGTCTATACGGCGCTTGACTTTGCTACAGATGAACTTGAAATTCGAGAACTTTTGAAATCAAATAACCAAACACTAATTTTGAAAACGGCAGAAGTTCTGAAATCTCTCGGTAATTTTGATGAAACTGCTCGTACCGTAGCGCTTTTGAAGGTAACTGACATAAATATAAAAGCAATTATCAGGGCGTTGTAAGTTTTGTAATTGACAAAGTGTACTAAATGTAGTACAACATAACCCAAATGTGAGGGAACAAAACAATGAAAAATACAAAAGATTTTGACTTGTCGAAAATAATTGAAAGTGAACTAAAAACAGAAGAAGACATAAAAGAATGGTTGTCTTTAAATTTAGATGAATATCTTCAAGATGGTGACTTGAATGCCTTTGTTAGAGCTTTAGAATATGTTGTGAGAGTTAAGGATAATATATCAAATATTTCTAGAAAAACGGGTATTTCGAGAAGTAATTTATATGCAATATTTAATGGAGATGTGACTCCTCAGTTTGATACTGTGTTAAAGCTTTTGAAGGAACTTGGTTATACTTTAAAAGTGGCATAATGTTTTTGTGTTATAATCAAATTATGGAATTTGCAGAAAAAACATTAGACTCAAAATTAATATTCGACGGAAGAGTCGTTAAATTGTACAAAGACAGTGTGGAATTGCCAACCGGACAAACTTCTTTTAGAGAAGTGGTTAAGCACTCAGGCGGTGTGGTTGTTTTAGCTTATAAAGGAAGTAAAATTCTTCTTGTGAAGCAATTTCGCTATCCTATGAAGGAGATTTTGTACGAGCTTCCGGCAGGCAAGCTTGAACCGAATGAAGATCCGTTTGAAGCAGCAAAGCGTGAACTTGAAGAAGAAACAGGTTATTGTGCAAACGATTGGACTGACTTAGGTTTTGTCTATACTTCTCCCGGTTACAGTGATGAAAAATTGTATCTTTACAAGGCTGAAAATCTAGAATTTACACATTGTCACCCTGATGAAGGTGAAATTTTGGAACCGTTGGAAATTGAGTCTGACGAAGTTGTTAAAATGATTAATGATGGCAGAATAATTGATGCTAAAACGCTTTGTGCGTTGATGAAATCACAGATTAAAGGATAAATTATGACAGGTAAAATTAAACTTGTTGCTACAGACATTGATGGAACGATTGTGAAATGGGATACGAAGGTTTCTGACGGGGTAAAAAATTGTGTTAAAAAACTGCAGGAAAACGGGGTTAAAGTTGTTCTTGTAACCGGCAGAATGCATTGTGCCACAAAACATTTGAGAGATGAGTTAGGGCTAAACTCGCCTGTTGTTTCATATCAAGGCGGTTTGATTAAAGATAGTGACGGGAAAACGCTTTATCAAGAAAATCTTGATAGTGGTTGTGCAAAAGAGATTATTGACTGGGCACACAAAAATGATGTTCATTTGAATTTATATATTGACGACAAGTTATATGTTGAAAAAGACGACGATTGCGTGAAAAGATATACTGATGGCAAGTTTGTGCCATATACGGTTTGTCCGTTTGAGTCGTTGAAAATTGAAAATGTGAACAAGATTTTGGCTATTGATTATGGAAATGCAGAACGTGTAACCGGCTGGGTTAGCGAGTTACAGGACAAATTCCCTGAACTTTATATTGTAAAATCAACTCCATTTTTCTGTGAAATTGGGAGCTCTATGGCTAAAAAATCATTGGGCGTTGAATTTTTGGCAAAACATTGGAATTTGTCACAAGATGAAATTTTGACAATTGGGGATCAAAATAACGATATTGAACTTTTGAAAGCTGGTGGTGTTAAAGTCGCAATGGGCAATGCAACCCCAGAGCTTAAAGAATGCGCAACATTTATAACTGATACAGTTGAAAATGATGGTTTTGTAAAAGCGATTGAAAAGTTCTGCTTGTAAAACCGATAGAGGAGAAATAATGTATAGAATTGGTTTAGGGTACGATATTCATAAACTTACGACCGGAAGAGATTTGATAATAGGCGGGGTAAAAATTACCCATGAAAAAGGACTTTTGGGACATTCTGATGCAGATGTTTTAATCCATGCTATTATTGATGCAATGCTTGGGGCGTTAGCTCTTTCGGATATTGGGACGCTTTTCCCTGATACAAGTGAATTGTATAAAGATGCTGACAGTACAATACTTTTGCGAGATGTTTATAAGCTTGTCAAAGAAAAAAACTATATGATAGAAAATATAGACAGTAATATTATTGCGCAACAGCCTAAAATGATGCCGTATATTCCAAAAATGAAAGATGTGCTTTGCGAAATCTTGGAAATTGAGCATGATAGACTTTCAATTAAGGCAAAAACTAATGAAAAAATGGACGCAGTAGGTCAAGAACTTGCGATTGAAGCTCAAGCAGTGGTTTTGCTAAAAAAAGTGTAAATTATGAATGTTAAAAACAGGATTTTATCAGAAGCAGAAAAAGATTATAAAAATTTTTCGCAATCATTAATTCCGAATATAGACAATGTTTTGGGAGTGCGACTTCCTGTCTTGAGAAAAATAGCTAAAGAAATTTATGCAAAAGGAAACTGGCAGGGATTTCTCAAGCAGACAGATTTCGAATACATGGAAGAAACCATGCTTCAAGCAATGGTTATTGGACTTATTAAAGATGAGCCGGAAAAAATTCTAGAATTGGTAAAAGATTTTGTCCCTAAAATAGATAATTGGTCTGTTTGCGACTGTTTTTGTATCGGATTAAAATTTGCA
>OGOP01002568.1_pt1 | contig 11094 bp, 11 predicted proteins | sample 1552591 | NCBI WGS metagenome assembly OGOP01 (sample SAMEA2580120, study PRJEB22360) | human gut metagenome | biome: human gut; feature: human-associated habitat; material: faeces | place: Denmark | collected 2008/2010 | reverse complement strand
GCGCCTGCCGCAGCATCAGCTTCTGCAGTTGTAAATGGAGGCGCAGTTGGTCTAGGAACAGGTCTAGCAGTTGGCACAGCAGGCGCAGGCTTCTTATCTGATGGCGGGGAAATTGAGGACAGAGTTTATGCTCCTGGCAAACCTCAAGACAAAAAAACAAATATTGATTTAATTCCGCCTAAAGCAACGAAAGATAGACCGTTTACCCCAGCTCAAGTAATTGAGGTTCCACAAGAAGATTGTCCAGAAGAAAAATGGGAAATGCCTTATTGCGATCATAAAGTTAGAAAAGGTCAAGATTGGTCTACAGTTATCCTTGGAAAGGTACAAGTTAACAATAAAAAACCTCAAGGGAATGTTCTGAGAGCGTTAATTCACGCAGAAAAACTTAAACACGGCATTACAAACTTCAAATTAAATACAATGCCTTCAACAATGAGATTGTACACTGATTATTCAGACCTATTGGAAAATGCAGAAATTATGAAAAAACATCCAGAATTAAAATATTTGAAAGATGCTGAAATCACATTAAACTGTGATGGTAAAGTAATCAGCAAAAAATCTACAGGCACACCAAGAACTCATTACACAGCATTCTTTGGTTCAGCTGTCGCAACAAACAGATACAAACAAAGCTGTCACGACAACGTACCTATCAGATATTAATATATGCGTACAACGTTTTAAACAACAGCCTTCCATCAGGAAGGCTGTTTTAATATTAAACAAATTTTTTGAAAATCAACGATGTATTAATTCCACCAAATGCGAAGTTATTTGACATTACATAGTCTGTCTTTATTTCTCTACCTTCCCCTTGAATATAGTCGAGTTTCCCGCATTCCGCATCAACTTCTGTCAGATTTAATGTCGGGTGAAACCAACCTCTATTCATCATTTCGATACTCAAAATCGCTTCAATCGCTCCACAAGCTCCGAGAGTATGTCCGGTATAGCTTTTTGTAGAACTTATTGGGACTTTGCATTTGAAAACCTCTTCTGTCGCAACGGTTTCCGCAATATCCCCCTGAATTGTTGCTGTGCCGTGAGCATTAACATAGCCTATTTTATCAGGCGAAAGTTCAGCACAACTTAACGCCAAATCAAGCGCTCTTCCCATTGTTTTTCTGTTCGGATTTGTAATATGTGTACCGTCAGTGCTTGTCCCAAAACCCACAATTTCCGCATAAATCTTAGCCCCACGAGCTTTTGCATGCTCGTATTCTTCCAAAATCAATGTTCCTGCACCTTCTCCAAGTACAAGTCCGTCACGATTTTTATCAAACGGAGATGGAGAAAGCTTTGGAGTATCGTTTTTTTGGCTTGTTGCATAAAGCGTATCAAAAATTGCAATCTCTGTCGGGTGCATCTCGTCACCACCACCTGCAATCATAACCGTCTCATAGCCGTTTTTGATTGCTTCATAAGCATAACCAATTCCCATTGCACCAGATGTACAAGCTGTTGATGCCGGAATTAGCCTACCGATTGTTTTAAAATACAATGAAATATTTACAGCTGTAGTTTGAGGCATCATTTTTACATAAGAGCCGGAGTTCAACCCTTTAACCTCTTTATCTACCTGCATTCCATAAAAATCAATAATTGCATCGAGCGAACCTGCCGATGAGCCATAGCTAACACCTGTTTCACCATTTGTTATAATTTCATCACCAAAAAGTCCTGCATCTTCAAGTGCTAGTTCAGCCGTTCTGACAGCCATAACTGAAACAGGTCCCATTGTGCGTAAAACTTTCCTGTTATAAGTCGAAGGAATTTCAAAACCTCTTACGTGAGCAGACAGTCTTGTATTCAGCCTTTTATACTGGTCTAAATTTGAATCATACTCCACGCAGTTTTCGAGTTTTTGTAAACCTGAGAAAGCTGTTTCTATATCGCACCCCAAAGGACTGGCAAGTGCCATACCCGTAACAACTACTCGCCTCATAAATAAAGCCCTCCATTTACCGAAATCACTTGTCCTGTGATATATGCAGCACCCTCGCTCATAAGATAATTTGCCAAACTTGCAACCTCTTTTGCCTGCCCAAGTCGCTTCATCGGGATAAGTTTTTTAACTTCATCAATCGGAACATCTTTAATCATATCGGTTTCAATAACCCCCGGAGCAATACAGTTTACGGTAATCCCGCGTTTTGCAAGTTCAAGTGCAAGTGATCGAGTAGCACCGATAATTCCTGCTTTTGAGGCAGAATAGTTGATTTGACCACGATTTCCTGAAAGGGCAGAAACAGAAGACATAGTAATAATTCGCCCCTTAATTCCGTTGGAAATCATCGGCATTACAAGTGGTTTTAAAACATTGTAAAATCCTGTCAAATTCGTTTGAATAACATCGTCCCACTCATCTCCTTCAAGTAGCGGAAAAACATTGTCCCTTGCAATTCCGGCATTCAAAACGACACCATAATAAAGTTTATCAGAAAGCGCTTTTGCACATTCTTCTCTGTTTTTGATGTCGAATTTCAAAATCTCGGCATTCACACCAAGTTTTTTGATTTCGTCTGCAACTTCTTGTGCTTTTTCCTGATTATGTGCATAGTGTACGTCAATATTAAATCCACTTTTTGCAAGGCTAAGTGCGATTTCCTTGCCTATTCCTCGACTTGAACCTGTTACTAAAACTTTTTTTCTTTCACTCACTATCCTAATTCCTTTATGTATTTTTCAGCATCTTTTGGCTGAAAAGCATTAATTGTCGCCTTTGCAATGTAGTTTTCCGAGTTTTCGTCCTCTCCTTCATTATAAATTAAACACTCGAATGAAACAAGTTCATTATCGCCATATATTTCTCGGGCTGTCAAAATGTATGTTTTGCCGTTTTCAAATTTTTCAAGCTTATTTTCATATTGTCTTGTTCCAAGGAGAAAGCCGATTTTTGGAATAGTTTTTCCTGCCTTAAAGTATGCATAACATCCAATAGTTTGCGCCATAAATTCAATTCCGACAAGAGGAGAAATCCCATTGATTTCTTTGTCAAAAAACATTTTGTTATCGTGAATTTTGACAGATGTTTTAACAATTTGGTTTTCCATATCGACATTTAGAACCTTATCGATTAGCACCATAGGGGCTGAATGAGGAAGGCAAGAGGCAGCTAAGCAGCTAGGCGGCTGGGCAGCTAGGTTTGAATTAGATGTAGTTTTGTAGGTCGGCATTGCTATGCCGACATCATTTTGGTGACGAGATGCTAAGATGCCAAGATGCGAAGATGCTTGGTCTGTTTCGGTTGAATTAATTTTTATTCCTTGCGACTGTATTAGATTAGTGTCAGCTGGATTCTTTCGGCTCGGGAGAGCCTCGCATCTTGAAATTACTTCTCGCTCGTAACTGTCATTCATATTGCTGTCGCAGATATGAATTTCGTTACTCGCTCCCCGAGTTGAATACTCGTCCGTAATTTCGCAATGACGACTAATAGCTTCTGTTTTGTACTTATCGTCTTTACGTCTTATCGTCTTATCGTCTTTTATTTCCGATACGGACTTTACATCTTTGCCTCTTGGCATCTTTGCATCTAAATCACGCTTAGCTGCTTCGCTTCCTAGCTGCCTAGCCGCCAAAACCACCACTGCATTTGTTCCGCCAAAGCCAAATGATGTGCTCATACAGACTTTGACTTCTTTTTGCGGAGTGTTTTCTGTAACAAGATTGATTTTTGGCAAAGTTTCATCATATTCACCGTCAAATTTGTGGATAGGCAAATTTCTTTCACCTTTCAAAATCTGGTAACAAATAAATGCTTCAATACTTGCGGCTGCACCAAGACAGTGGCCTGTCAACGGTTTTGTAGAGCTTGCCGGAACTTTATCACCAAAGACTTTATAAATCGCATTTGCTTCCATTAAGTCGTTGGAAATCGTACCAGTTCCGTGAAGATTTATGTAGTCTATATCTTCCGGCTTCAAATTAGCATCATCAAGAGCATCTTGAATAGCTTTTACAGCCTGAACACCATCAGGATCCGGAGTTGCTGAATGATAGGCATCAGAAGTTTCGCCGATACCGAGTATGGCAACTTTGTGGATTATACCATCATTTTGGTGATTAGATGCAAAGATGCCAAGATGCATAGAGGCTTGGTCTGTTTCGGTTGAATTAATTTTTATTCCTTGCGACTGTATTAGATTAGTGTCAGCTGGATTCTTTCGGCTCGGGAGAGCCTCGCATCTTGAAATTACTTCTCGCTCGTAACTGTCATTCATATTGCTGTCGCAGATATGAATTTCGTTACTCGCTCCCCGAGTTGAATACTCGTCCGTAATTTCGCAATGACGACTAATAGCTTCTGTTTTGTACTTATCGTCTTTACGTCTTATCGTCTTATCGTCTTTTATTTCCGATACGGACTTTACCTCTTTGCCTCTTGGCATCTTGGCATCTAAATCACGCTTAGCTGCTTCGCTTCCTAGCTGCTCAGCTGCTTTCACAACCACAAACAATGCTCCGCCTTCGCCTAAGCTTATTCCGTCACGGTTTTTGGAAAACGGATTTGTTCTTTCGTGTGAAAGAACCTCAAGTGCGTGAAATCCATAAGACGGCATTGAGGCAAGTGTGTCCACTCCACCAACGATTACAGCTTTGCAAACCCGGTTTTCTAAAAGTTTTCGAGCTGTAGAAAATGCCTTTGCTCCTGATGTGCAGGCTGTTGAAACACAAGTTGCGTAATTCGTTGTGCCCAAATACCATTTCAAAAATTCTGCAGGATTGCCGAGTTCTGCGTGATGTTTGTTTTCAGTCGTTTCAAACTCTTCAACCCCCGAATTTGTTGTGCCTATTACAATTCCGATTTCATCTTTTCTAAAGCTCGACAAATCTAATTTATCAATGAGGTATTTTAAAACTCTATTACAACGCAAGTCGTAACGGTCATTATCAATAGATTCAAAATCCTGTTCCAGTTTGCCAAAATAGAACTTATCTCCTTTTATAATCGTATCGTCAAGAGTTAATTTTTCTGCGAAAACTGCGCTTGCATCTGTAATAAAAATCTCGTTCATGTTAATATGTTATCATGAACAAGTTGGAATTTCGTATCAAAAAAATCTCTCATTCTACAGGTGAAAACGTAGATTTGTCTGCTATTCCAATGATGATGCGTCGTAAACTTTCACCTATAGGCAAAATTGCTATGAGTACTTTGTTTGATTGTTACGGAGAAAATTCTGGCGACATAAAACTCGTTTACGCATCTCGTTATGGAGAATTAGAACGAGTTGTAAAATTGATTAAGCAAGAACACGAAGATAACGAAATTTCGCCGGCTGGTTTTAGTTTTTCCGTGCATAATTCCACAATCGGACTTTTTTCGCTCCTGAAAAACATTCATTCATCGTATAACTCTGTTACAGGTGGGGAAGAGTCTTTTTCTGCCGGACTTTTAGATGCAGTTATGAATAGAGAAAAAACTCTTTTTTGCTATGCAGAATCTGTTGATAGATACGAAAGTATTGCAATTTTAATTGATTATGAAGATGGAGAAAAGGTAGCTATCAGAGAGAATTCAGAAAATCTTCCGTCGAACAATTTTATTGATTTTATCCAAGGTAGGAAATTTGTTTGTCCATTATATATTATGGAGCGTATAAATGATTAGACTTATCCGTGGCTTCCTTGTATGTATGGTATTTGCAATCTTTGGTATTGGCTCGTTGCTATTGAGTTTTTTGTTTTTGCCAATCGGGGGAATATTTTGGCGTGGAGAACCAAAAAGAGAAAAATTTTCGCATATCATCCATAAGCTTTGGCATATATATACGCAATTTTTTGTAGTTTTAGGATTGATAAAAGTTGAAAAAATAGGCGTAAAATCCGTGAGAGGTAAAATTATCGTTGCAACTCATCCGACATTTATAGATATTTTAATACTCATTGGAATTTACGACAATTCTTTGTGCATTGCAAAAAAAGAGCTTTTGAACAATATTTTTTTTAAAAACATAATCAAAAATGTCTATATTCCGAACAATATTGAGCTAGACGAATTCAAACAGATTTGTACAGAAGCTTTGAATGATGGGTACAACATTATAATTTTCCCAACCGGAACTCGCACTGTAAAAGGTGAAGAGCTAAAAATTCATAAAGGTTCTGCAACAATTCAAATTGCATCCGGTGCAGATATTTTGCCAGTAAAAATAAATTGCGACTACCCGTTTTTACAAAAAGGGAAACCTATTTATGACGCATCTGATAGAGTTATAACGTACACTGTTACACAGTTAGAACCGATAAAACTAGCAGATTTTAATGAAAAATCTGAGATTAAACTACGGAAAGTTATTTCTGAAAAAATCAAGTTTGACTTTACTCATTAGTTAGGTTATAAATATTAACAGGTAGATTAAGATGAGCTTAGAAAACGAAATTAAAACTCTAATAATTGACTCTTTAGAGTTAGAAGATATTACGATTGATGATATTAATGATGAAGAAGCTTTGTTTGAAAGTGGCTTAGGTTTGGACAGCATTGATGCCCTTGAACTTGGTATGGCTTTGAAAAAGAAATATCACATCGATTTGGACGATAATAAAGAAGAAAATAAAAAACATTTTTATTCTGTTAAGACAATAGCTGATTTTGTAAGAAAAAATATTCAATAAGGATTAATGCAGATGAGTAAAAAATATTCACAAGAAGAAATCTTTGAAAAACTAAAAACAATTTTGACAGACGATTTTGAAATTGCACCGGAAAAATTAACGCTTGATGCAAACCTTTTTGAGGATTTAGAACTAGACAGCATTGACGCAGTAGACTTAGCGGTAAAATTACAAGAGTTTACCGAAAAGAAAATTTCTCCAGAAAACTTTAAACAAATCAGAACCGTAAATGATGTAGTTTTGGCAATTGAAGAATTGTTGTAGGATTGGATAAATATTTATTCCATTAAACAAATGATGACTTTTGTCGCTGGATTATTATAATCATGGTATGAGGAAATTTTTAGTTTTATCAATTGCGCTAATACTAAGTACATCGAGCTGTTATGCTTGGGGTTGGAAAAAGAAAGAACAACCAAAAGTTGATACCTCTAATGTTGAAGTTCAAGCTGACGGAAAAGGTTATGTCGGAAAGCTTCCTGATATTTCTAAAAACTTCAAAACTTCCGAGCCTCAAAAAACAAAGCCGATGTTTGAAGAATCTAAAAATTTTAACTCTTCACAAGAAATCAAACCTGTTCCAAGAGATAATCCCGCTTTTGTAAACATTATTCTCAAAGAGGATAAACGCTCTCCTTATGTGAATGAACTTAATGCCGATGTTATTCCACAACTCGAGAATCTTTTGCTATGCATTGAAAAAAAACTCGATGTCCAAAAATTCAATGCAAAAGTATTTTTCTTTACTCAAACTGTCGAATATATGCAAAACGAATATGAGGGTAAACCGGAAATAAATTTTGTTTCGTTCAAAAAATTACAAGAACTAAGCAACCATTCCAAAGCTGTTGCGACTTTGAGACAAGAAGCTGAACAATACAAACCTTATCTTGCATATACAGGCGCAGGGTACCTATACAACGAAAACACAATCAATCAACAACTTGAATACTTAAAAACCGAGATTGAAGAAACTATTGTTATTTTAAAAGAAGCAAAGTAATTGGAAATTGGTTGTTTTTTGCATGATTAAAAATTTTATAGTAGAGTAAATTATTATGAAAAAGATTATTTTGGCGTTATTAGTTTTATGTTTAACTTGTTGCGGATGCGGAAAGAAAACCGCAGTAAGCGATGATTTGGCAACAATTACTCAAAGAGACAGATTAATTGTTGGTGTTCGTAGCGATGCACCACCATTTGGCTTTAAAGACAAAAATGGAAACATTGTCGGCTATGACATTGATCTTGCAAGACTTATCGCAAGAGGAATTCTTGGAGATGGCAAGAAGGTGGAACTTGTTCCGGTAACGGCTTCAAATAGAATTATGAAACTTAATTCCGGTGAAGTTGACTGCCTTGTTGCGACTATGTCTATAACTGCACAACGACAACAGTTTTTGAACTTTTCTTCACCTTATTTCATTGCAGGGCAAGCTATTCTGGTTAGGAGTTCCAGTAAAGCCACTTCACTAAGGGATTTTGAGGGCAAAAAGCTCATTATCGTATTTGGCTCAACCAGTGAGAAAAATTTGCGTTCAAATGTTCCGGAAGTTAACGTAATCGGCTACAAAACATACCACGATGCTTATTCTGCACTAAAAGCAGGTAAAGCAGACGGAATTGTTGCCGATGATACCGTCTTAATGGGATTTTCAACAAACGACAAATCCGTAAAACTTTTACCAAAACGTTATTCCAAAGAACCTTATGCCGTAGTATTTAGAAAAGACGACGCTTCTGAAAGATTAACCACAAAAGTTAATTACATTATAGATAACCTCCAAAGTACAGGTAGATTGAACAGACTACAAGAAAAATGGAAGATTAAATAGAAAGCATAAAATGCCATTAATACATTTATTGCTTAACTGCTTTTTCTTTTTGTTCTTTTAATTTTCGCTTAAACAATACTTTTTGGAACAAATTATACATTTTTTCACTATTAACAACTGTTATTTGAGTTTTTCTATTTACAAAATCTACATTTACGTAAGGTTTTTGATTAAAAATATTGTTTTCAATGTTTACAAGTTGAAACAGCCCCTCAGTTAATACACTGATGGGCTCTCTCAAAAATATATCAAATGTTTTTCGTATATCGAATTTTTTCATTTTAGTCTGGGTTTTGTTATTTATTCGGCGTATTAAATTGTTCTTATATCTCAACTTAAACTAGTTAGATTTTGGACGCATTTTTTCAATACGCTTCATTACATCATCTCTATCAGAAGCGTTAGGATTAAGAGCTAAGTATTGCTGATAGTATTTTACTGCACCACGATAGTTCAATTCTTTTTCATAAGACATTGCCTTCAACTTAGCAATTTGAGGGCTGTTGTGGTAAAAGTCGATTGCACGGTTACAGTATTCAATTGCTGATGCGTAGTTGTTTTCTTGGTATTCGTGTTGCGCAATATCAAAGAATTCGTTTGATTTTGTTTCGCAAAGATTGATGTATTCAATACCATTTTTCGCAATTACGTTATCAGGATCTTTCATCAAAGCTTTTTGCAATGCTAATCTAGCTGTTCTAAATTGTTTGTTATGAACAAGAATTTCAGCTAAATATAAATCATCGTCAACAGAGTTTGAGAAGTTAACTGCATTTTCAAATGTGTAAACAGCATCTTTTTCTCTACCCAAAGCAAGATAAGCTTCACCTTTGATTACGTTATCCATCAAGTTGTTTCCTGCAGCTTGTACAATGTAGTTCAAGCTGTCACGAGATAGTGGATCTTGGTGAATAAGCCTTGCAAGTTTCAATTTTGCAAGGTGAAGTTCTAAATCCTCAGGACATTTTTCTATTGCTTTGTTTATGTAGTCATAAGCAAGATAAACTTCTTTGTTTGTTGTAATTCCGTTATTTTCACCACGGTCTTTTGCCATTTCATAATATGTATTTGCCAAACCTACGATTGCATCATCATTATATGTAGAATCGCCTACAAGTTTTGAGTAATAATCAAGTGCTTGGTCATATTTTCTTATATGCAAAGCCATGTTTGCAATTCTCAATTTGCTTTCAGAGTTGTTAGGATTAATAGCAAGTGCTGTTTTTAACTGTTCCATTGCAAACTCTTCATCTGCACGGTTTTCATAAATTGTTGCAAGGTTCATATAAGGTCTTGCGTTTTCAGGTTTAACCAATTGAGCTTTTTTAAACGAATTAATTGCGGCTGCTTGGTTACCTTGTTTCAAATATAATTCACCTTGTAAAGTCAATGCAGGAGAAGAATTTGGATTTACGTGCAATGAGTGGTTAACCCAAGTCAAAGCTTTTGAGTAATTTGCTCTACGTGTTTCAACTTGTGCCATGTGATACCATGCAGTCGGGTTGTGAGTGTTGTATTTCATAGCACTCATAAAACTTTTTTCTGCAGCGTCAAGATCACCGTTCATCATTTGAACAACACCAACATTATCGTGAGCATTTGCAAATCCTGGGTTGATTTTCAATGCGGTATTAAACAAATCCATTGCATCATTTCTATTACCCAATTTCAATGTTGCAACGCCCATTGCATTGTATGCCTGATAGTATTTTGAATCAAGATTTACTGCTGTAACAAATTCTTTTATAGCAGAATTAATAAGTCCTCTGGTTGTTTTAATATAATCAACGTCAGAAGCTGTTTGGCGTTGCATATAAACATAACCCTGTGCATAGTGCAAAATAGGGTTTTTAGGAGCTTTTTTCAATAATTTATCTAATTCAAATTGAGCCGGTTCAAGTTTGTGTTGTTTAGCCATTGAAACCGCTCTCAAAGCTTGTAAATTAATATCATTTGGTTTAACTTCAATCATTTCTTTTAATTTTGCATCTGCTTCATCGCAATGATTGTATTCAATCAATTTTGCAATTTCAGGATACGGTTGAGAAATTGATTTTACTGTATTGACATTTTGTTGGGTATAAATGTTAGGAACACTTGTTGTGTTTCTTTGAACTTGTGCCTGTAACTCTTTTGCATTAACTTGCATAGATAGGGCAGCCATAACGACAATAGATGATGTTAATAATTTTCTATAATTCATGTTATCTCCTGCAGGATAATTTTAATTATTTTAATTCTTATAAAAGTATTGTATAATACTATTTGTAAAAAAGCAATAATATAAATGTAGTAGAAAACGTATATATAAAGGCGATAACAAATTATGGGAATTAATTCAAATTCAAAACAAGATTTAGAGGATTTTAAGTCATACATAATAGCAGAAAAAAACTTTTCACAGCATACGGCAAAAGCATACTGCTCAGACATTTTAAGTTTTCTTGTATGGATGGATGATGAGTCTTGCGAAGAGGTAAATTTTTCCAAAATCAGGGATTATATACACTTTATACAAAAGTTTAATTATAAAAAAACTACGGTTGCGAGAAAAATTGCTTCGTTAAGAACATTTTACAAATATTTGTATAGAGAACAAAAAATTGATTCAAATCCGGCTATGAATTTGAAT
>OGOP01002567.1_pt1 | contig 11095 bp, 9 predicted proteins | sample 1552591 | NCBI WGS metagenome assembly OGOP01 (sample SAMEA2580120, study PRJEB22360) | human gut metagenome | biome: human gut; feature: human-associated habitat; material: faeces | place: Denmark | collected 2008/2010 | reverse complement strand
CCAGCGGCTCGGTGGGTTGACGCCGTAGATAAACGCCTCGATGCACTTCTTCACTTCGCCGTAGCTTAAGTTGTCCACTTTGACGAACGGCGCCAGATACGTATCAAACGAAGAAAATGCCTGCGCACCTGCCCACTCGTTCTGCATAATGCCAAGGAAGTTGACCATCTGGTTGCACAGAACCGAAAGATGTCTTGCCGGAGAAGAAGTAATCTTTCCGTTGATGCCGCCAAGTCCTTCTTTGATGAGCTGTTTTAACGACCATCCTGCACAGTAGCCGGTCAGCATCGACAGGTCGTGGATGTGAATATCCGCGTTGCGGTGTGCCTCGGCGATCTCGTCATCATAAATCTCTGATAACCAGTAGTTGGCTGTGATCGCGCCGGAATTGCTTAAGATCAGACCGCCGACAGAATACGTTACGGTCGAATTCTCTTTGACACGCCAGTCCTCTACTTTTACGTAGCTGTCCACGATCTCTTTGTAGTCTACGATCGTCGATTTCATGTTGCGGATTTTTTCCCTCTGCTTGCGGTACAGAATGTAAGCTTTTGCCACTTCTGCGTAGCCGCACTGGATCAGCACGTTCTCCACGCTGTCCTGAATTGCCTCCACTGAAATTTTTCCGTCTTTGATCTTGGACTGAAAGTCCGCTGTTACGCGCAGTGCCAGCATCTGAAGCATGTCATCGCTGAACTGCATATCTTTTGCGCCGAATGCTTTTCCAATCGCATCGGTAATCTTTTTCATCTGGAACTCTGCAATCGTTCCGTCTCTCTTTTCTACCTGAAACATGGAATCCCTCCTGTTAATTCAACCGTTTCTGCAAGGCCTTTTTAAGGTTCCACTCTTTGCAGTGTCTGAACCATATGATAGCAGAGCATGTTTCTCCCGTCAATAGTAAAAAGTACCATATCTAGTGTGAAATTTTCTAACATCACTAGATATGGTACTTTTACTTGTGTTCTGTCCCTTCCATTTTTCGGCGCTGTACGGCGCTTAAAGGGATGTACTGCCGTTTTTAAGCCCGCTTGCCATACCTCTATACCCTCGGATAGATATCCTTCGGTACATAGGCTTTTACGCGGATGCCTTCCGGCAGATATTCTTCTTCGAGCAGAATTCCGTATCCGCGGATCAGTGAAATCGTTCCCGCCTTATCGTACGGATAGAGGCGCTCGATATAGATTTTTCCCTCCATCATCCACGAGGAGAGTAAATTTTTGAGGTCTTCGAGTCCCTGTCCTGTTTTGGCAGAGACCGCAAGGCTCGCGTCTGCCCGGAAATCTTTTACAACCACCGGGGCAAGAAGCTTATCCTGCTTGTTCAGCAGGGTGACGATCTTTTTGTCCTCAACTTTCAGTTCCCGCAGCGTATCGTACACGACCTGCATCTGCAGCTCCATCTGCGGATTTGACGTATCCACAACGTGGAGAATATAGTCGGCATACCGTGCTTCCTCCAGCGTACTGCGGAATGCATCGATCAGATGATGTGGCAGCTTATTGATAAATCCAACCGTATCGGTCAGCAGGATTTCCTGTCCATCCGGAAGGGTCAGTGACCGCGTCGTCGTATCCAGCGTGGAAAACAGCATTGCATCTGCCAGAATTTCCGATCCTGTCAGTGCATTTAAAAGACTGCTCTTTCCCGCTGACGTATAGCCTACGAGCGCCGCTACCGGGATTTTGGAACGTTTTCTGCCTTCACGAAGGAGCTCTCTGTGCTGGCGTACTTCCTCAAGCTCACGTTTTAACTGCGTAATACGCGTGCGGATCAGGCGCCGGTCGGTTTCCAGCTTTTTCTCTCCCGGTCCTCTCGTACCGATTCCGCCGCCGAGACGGGAAAGCGATGTGCCAAGGCCGGAAAGTCGGGACGCACGGTACTTTAACTGGGCCAGCTCAACCTGGATTTTACCCTCGCTGCTCACGGCGCGCGCCGCAAAGATATCCAGGATCAAAAGCGTACGGTCCATGATCTTGCATTCCAGTGCTTCCTCCAGCCCTTTTAACTGGATCGAGGAGAGCTCATCGTCGCAGATGATGCCCGTCGCATCGCAGGCGCGCACCAGAATTTTCAATTCCTCTAATTTTCCTTTTCCGATGTACGTTCCCGGATGAATGGCCTCCCGCACCTGCACCAGGCGGCCCTCCACCTTCGCACCGGCGGTGCTGGCCAGTTCCGCCAGCTCATCGAGCGATTCTTCTGCGTTTGCGCCGCCGTTTTCCTGTACGCCGACCAGAATCACGCGCTCCTGTTCTTCTCTTAAATCAAACAATCCAACTTCCTCCGTCTGTTATCGGTTCTGGAGAAACGTATTTTCCCGCTGCGCCGCGGTGTTTTCCGGGTATGCTGCCAGAAAATCCGCCATCAGCGACTTCGCGGTATCAAAATCCGCCCGTTTTTCATAGGATACAATCTGGTTGAACAGCAGATTTTCCCGGTCGGAATCCTCTGCCGTTTTGAGTCCTTCCTCGATATACGAGAGTGCACTGTCCGTGTCGTTTTCCGCAAGTGCGCAGAGCGCCAGCCCGTTGTTTGCTGCCGCCGCAAAGCCATCTGTCGAAAGATACGAAGAAAACAGTGCTTTCGCCTCGTCGTTCTGACCATTGGAAAGGTAAACCTCGCCGAGCATTTCCATCGCCGCGCTGCTGCCGTCCTTCATTGCCTTCGAGAACGCTTTGACCGCCTCGTCCTGCTCCTCCAGATAGTAGTATGCGCAGCCGATGTTATAATAATCCTCGGTCGTTTTCGGCTCAATCTTCACTGCCGCTTCGAGGTAACGGTCTCCGTCCGCCTTCATGCTGCTCTCCTGATACAGCTCGTAAATGTCAAGGCAGAGCTGATAGCTCTCCTTCGTCTCCACTGCCGCATCAAAATCCGCCTTCGCCTGCTCGTAATTCTTCTGCAGGAAGTACGCGCGTCCCCTAAGGAACAGCGCATCGGCATCGGCCTTTTCTTCCTGAATATTGGTGCAGATCTCAATGGCTCCATCCAGATCTCCGGCCTGTACGCAGGTTTCCGCCTCGTAATACATGACATCGCGCGAAAACTCCGCGTCTTTGTGCTTCATGCTCGAAAGACTGCTCTTGAAAGCCTCTTTTGCCTTGTCATACTCCTGGCTTTTCAGATAAGCGATGCCGAGCGACCGGTAGCTCTCCGCCAGTCGGTCGCCTGCCTTTACGGCTCCCTCCAGCATCGCAATCGACGTTACGTAGTCCTTCTGTTCGAGCGCCTCGATGCCCTTTTTATAAAGCTTTGAATTTTTATTTTCACAGCCGCCAAGCACCATTGCCGCCGCCAGAAAAAAGATTACCAGTCTTTTTTTCATTCTGTCACAAGTCCTTCTTTATGCATCACAGAAACAACCTGGTCTACGTATTTTGCACACGTTGCGTCGTCCGGTGCTTCCACCATGACACGGATCACCGGCTCGGTGCCGCTCTCTCTTACGAGGATGCGTCCGTCATCGCCCAGGGCCTCTGCTACGTCTTCTACTGCTTTCTGTACTGCCGGGTTGGCCTTTGCAGCTGCTTTGTTTGCCACGCGGACATTCTTTAAGAGCTGCGGGTAAATCACTACCTCGGCTGTCAGGGTGCTGAGCGGGAGTTTCTTATCTATCAGCACTTCCATCACCATCAGGGAGGTCAGGATTCCGTCACCGGTCGTCGCGTGCTTGCTGAAAATGATGTGGCCGGACTGCTCTCCGCCGAGAGAATAGCCGTTTGCCATCATGTTCTCGCACACGTATTTGTCGCCGACTGCCGTCTTCTCATACCGGATACCGGCGCGGTCACACGCTTTGTAAAGACCGAGGTTTGACATGATCGTGGTCACAATCGTATCTCCGTTTAACTGGCCTTTTTCTTTTAAGTATTTACCGCAGACATACATGATCAGGTCTCCGTCTACCACATTTCCCAGCTCATCGACAGCGATGCAGCGGTCTGCGTCTCCGTCGTAGGCAAATCCGACATCGAGGTGTTTCTCTCTTACGTATTTCTGAAGCTCTTCGATGTGAGTGGAACCACAGCCGCGGTTGATGTTTGTTCCGTCCGGCTCGTTGTGGATCACATATGTCTTGGCGCCGATGGCATCAAACACGCTCTTGGCTACGGAAGAGGCACTTCCGTTGGAGCAGTCGAGTCCGACTCTCATGTTTTTAAAGGATTTTGTCGGAATCGAGATCAGGTGTCCAATGTAGCGGTTCCTTCCGGCTGCAAAATCCACGGTGCGTCCGATGTCTTCTCTCGTTGCGAACGGGATCTTCGGTGTTCCGTCGTCGATGTAGGCTTCGATCTGCGCTTCGATGTCGGCTTCCAGTTTCTGTCCCAGGCCGTTGATGACTTTGATTCCGTTGTCATAGAACGGGTTGTGGCTGGCGGAGATCATAATTCCGCAGTCAAAGTTTTCGGTACGGACAACATAGGAAACGCTCGGGGTGGTCGTTACGTGCAGCAGATAAGCGTCTGCTCCCGATGCGGTCAGTCCTGCTACCAGCGAATATTCGAACATGTAGCTGGAGCGTCTGGTGTCTTTTCCAATGACGATCTGTGCTTTGTGGTCTTTTCCGAAATACCATCCGAGGAATCTTCCCACTTTATATGCATGCTCAACCGTCAGATCAATGTTTGCTTCTCCGCGAAATCCATCTGTTCCAAAATATTTACCCATGGTATGCTCCTTTCCCCTTTCGGGCAGAAAGCGTGTCTGAAATTTTTTGCAATCATTCAAACACGCTTTTTCTGGTTATTCACTCAAATAACAAAATATCGTAATTAGTCGTACAGCTTCTCGCTGTATACGCCGTCCGCAATCAGTTTGCGGAATGCTTCTGTTACGGAAGCTTTGTCTTCCTGATACGTTACGCCGAACCACTCTGCGTCGGTCGGAAGAACTTTTACTTCTGCTTTTCCTGCGTGCAGCAGCTCGTCGATGTAGATCGGAAGGAGGTACTCGCCTTTTACATCTCCCTCTTTCTGTGCAGAAAGGAATTCAACAAAGCCTTTCTCCAGAAGATCAATGAACTCCGGCTGCAGTCCCCACATGTTCATGGAAACAAGGGAGTTTTTGTCGATCGGATCAACCGTTCCGTCTTCTTTTTCAACGCCTGCGCCCTCTGCGGTCTTTACGATGTTTTTCGTCTCGTTGACACCGGTCAGGTTTCCGTTTTCATCAACGACGCAGACACCTCTTGTAACACCGCCGTTGTCACTTAAGGTGTTTCCAAGCACGAATCCTGCCATGGAGATCGGCATAACTTCATCCACATCATGCTCCTGTACGAGGTAGTCGTGCAGTTTTACGAACGGATCTTTTCCGTAATAGTCATCAGCATTGATAACAGCAAACGGCTCTTTTACAAGACCTTTGCAGGCAAGAACGGCCTGGCCGGTTCCCCACGGTTTGGTACGGCCTTCCGGTTTTGCAAAGCCTGCCGGCAGATCATCGAGCTCCTGGAATGCATATTCCACCTCTGTGATTTTGCTGATGCGGTTGCCGATGACTTCCTTGAAATCTTTCTCCAGATCCTTGCGGATGATGAAGACTACTTTGTTGAAGCCGGCTTCCAGTGCATCGTGGATGGAATAATCCATGATGATCTCCCCGTTTGGTCCTACTGGCTCAAGCTGTTTGATTCCCTTTCCAAATCTGCTGCCGATTCCGGCTGCCATGATCACAAGTGCTGTTTTCTTCATAGCGTTTTCCCTTTCTCTTTTCCCCTTTTTTCTCTTGTTTATTCTATCAACAATCGATCCTGTAGACCAATCGTGATTCGCAGCGTTTATTATTATGCTTCTTCCTGCATGCTGCTCAGCTTTGCGGCCTGATCGGCTGCAATCAGACTGTCGATGATTTCATCCAGATCGCCGTTCATGATGGCGTCCAGTTTGTATAAGGTCAGTTTGATTCTGTGATCCGTCACACGTCCCTGCGGGAAGTTGTACGTACGGATCTTCTCGGAGCGGTCTCCCGTTCCGACCTGGCTCTTTCGAAGCTCGGCCATCTCATCGTGCTGTTTCTGCTGCTCTAAGTCGTACAGACGGGCACGCAGAATCTTCAGTGCCTTGTCCTTATTCTTTAACTGTGATTTCTCATCCTGGCAGGAAATGACGATGCCGCTCGGGAAGTGGGTCAGACGGACTGCTGAGTCGGTCGTATTGACACACTTGCCGCCGTTTAAGACGCAACCGCCGTTTCCGGAAGCACGGAATACATCGAATTTGTAATCTTTCGGGTCGATCTGTACTTCGACGTCGTCCACCTCCGGCATGATCGCTACGGTCATGGTTGAGGTATGGATTCTTCCGCCGGACTCGGTTTCCGGCACACGCTGTACGCGGTGCGTGCCGCTCTCGTACTTCATCCGGGAGTACGCGCCTGCTCCGTTGATCAGAAGTGTTGCGTCTTTAAAGCCGCCGATTCCGTTTTCATCGGCGCTGGTCAGCTCTGTTTTCCAGCCGCGGCTCTCTGCGTATTTGATGTACATACGGCAGATTTCTGCAGTAAAGAGTGCCGCCTCGTCTCCGCCGGCACCTGCGCGGAACTCTACGATAACGTTCTTGTCATCGTTCGGGTCTTTCGGCAGAAGCAGGACTTTGAGCTCCTGCTCCAGCTCCTCTACGCGTTTTTTCGCATCGGAGAGCTCTTCTTTCAGCATTTCGCGCATCTCTTCGTCGGATTCCTCCTCGAGAAGCATCAGGCTCTCTTCGATGGTCTGTTTCTGTGTTTTATAGTCCTTATATGCGTCTGCGATCGGCTGGAGTTCTGCCTGCTCCTTCATCAGCTTCTGGAACTTCGCCGCATCGGCAGCGACGTCCGGCTCGCTTAACTGATTCAGTACCTCCTCGAGACGCATGAGGATATCATCAAGTTTATCAAACATAAAATGACTGCTCCTTTTTGCTGTTTTCGTCTGTTTATGATGTCATTATGGTGTCAAAATTAAAATTCATTTCTGTCAGGGTTTTTTGTGCCAGATACCGGTCACCACGCGGTCCAGGCCTGCCAGATCTTTCAGAACCTGTACATCGGCAAAGCCGTTGGTTTCCATCAGCTCCCGCACTTCATCTCCCTGATCGTATCCAATTTCAAAACAGAGCTTTCCGCCCTCTTTTAAATAGCTTCCTGCCTGCTCTGTAATCTTCCGGTAAAAGACAAGACCGTCCGCACTGCCGTCGAGTGCCATCCGCGGCTCATGGTCGCGCACCTCCGGCATCAGCGTTTCAATCACATCCGTGCGGATATACGGCGGATTGCTTGCGATCACATCGAAGGTTCCCTCGATGTTTTCAAATAAGTTGCTCTTTACGAACGATGCCCGTCCGCCCGCCTGTGCGCCGTTCTTTTCCGCAACCTGTAAGGCTTTCTCGGAGAGATCCGCGCCGATTCCCGTGCAGTCCTCTCTCGTCACAAGAAGCGATATGAGGATGCATCCCGAACCGGTGCAGAGATCGAGAATCCGTGCATCTTTTGGAAGGCCGCGGAGCGCTTCCTCCACAAGAATCTCGGTGTCCTGCCGCGGAATCAGTACATGCTCATTCACAAAAAAAGGGATTCCGTAGAACCACGCCTCTCCGGTCAGCTGCTGCAGCGGAATGTGTTCGCCGCGCTTTCTGACCAGCGCTTCGTACTGCTCCTGCTGTTCTTTTGGCATTTCATCTTCACTGTGTACAAAGTAGGTGCTGTGGCTGATCCCGCAGACATGCTCCAGTAAAAGCCATGCGTCCTGCCGGGCTTCCTCCACCCCCTGCTTTTGTAAGTACAGAATAGCGGATTCCAGTGCAGATTTCAAGTTTTTTCTATCGTGCACACTCATCGGTCACGGCTCCTCATGTTCTTTCTTTTCGGTTTTGGCCGGGTACGTATAACCAAAGTTTTCGTTCAGGTACGCTCTCCAGTCAAACACAGCCTCCACAGCGGCGATCGCAACCTCTGCCATCTCGGCATCCGGCTCGCGCGTCGTCAGGTGCTGCAGCATCAGGCCCGGTTTACTGATCAGGTTGACCAGTTTATTGTCACTTTTTCCCGCCAGGCGGATAATTTCATACGAAACGCCCGCGATCACCGGAATGAGAAGCAGGCGGATCACAATTTTCAGCACCGGGGAATCGACCCGGATGAACATGAAAAAGATGATGCTGATGACGATGACGTACATAAGAAAGCTCGTTCCGCAGCGCTTGTGCTCCCGGGAACTCTTTAAGACGTTTTCCACGTTCAGTTCCAGACCGTGCTCGACGCAGTTGATGCATTTATGCTCGGCGCCGTGGTACATGAACACGCGCTGAATGTCTTCCATACGGGAAATGGCTGCCAGATAGCCGAGGAACAGTGCCACACGCACAAAGGCCTCTGCCACCGCGGTCAGTGTCGTTCCGGCTCCCGCTTTGTGCAGCAGTTCGGACAGGAAGTACGGCACCATCAGAAAGAGAACGACGGCGATGACAACGGAAAATGTGACGGTTCCGTACATCATCAGCCTGTCTGTCTTTTCTTTTTTCGCTTTCTGCTGCTCCTCTTCCTCTTTCGTCGCCGGCTTTTTCTTTTCCTCCTCCTCGTCCTCATAGAACGAAGCGGAGTACATAAGGGAACTCATGCCGACGATCATCGAATCGGCAAAGCTGAATACACCGCGCAGAATCGGAACTTTTAAAAGCCCCTTGTGCTTTGTCAGCGGCTTGTGCTGCTCTACTTTAACCTCAATCTCCCCGTCCGGCCGGCGTACTGCGACGGAATAGCGGTCCTTGTTCATCATCATGACGCCTTCCATCACGGCCTGGCCGCCAATATTGGATGATTTCATAATTTACGTTTACCTCCTCAAAGGGGATTTTCTGCATCCGTAACGCAAGAACGGACTGAGATCTTCCAACCTCAGCCCGTTTTTCATCTTGCTTGATTCAATTCTTATTTCATGCCGTATTTCTTGTTGAACTTCTCGATACGTCCACGAGCTGCAGCAGCTTTCTGCTGGCCAGTGTAGAACGGATGGCATTTAGAACAGATCTCAACGTGGATCTCTTTCTTGGTAGAACCTGTTACGAAAGTATTTCCGCAGTTGCAGGTAACAGTTGCCTGATGGTATTCTGGATGGATTCCTTCTCTCATTTTATTCACCTCTTCTTAATATTGTTATCTTCTCAGATTTACTCTGATGATTTCGTATTTCAGGCTGACAAAATCTCATCAACCTTGCACAGCTTTCTCATTGTATCACACAATTTTGAAAATTGCAAGCCTTATACTATTTTTTGTTTCTTTAAAATTTGAATCAGTTCGCCGTTGTTTCTGGTGCGGTCAAACATGTTCAGAATATTTTCCACGGCTTCCTCGGATTTCATGCCGTTTAATGCTTTCCGCATATTGTAAACGGCCTCCTGCTCATCCGGTGTCAGAAGCAGATCTTCTCTTCTTGTTCCCGATTTGGCTATGTCGATGGCCGGGAAGACGCGGCGTTCCTGCAGTTTCCGGTCGAGCACGAGTTCCATGTTTCCGGTGCCTTTGAATTCCTCGTAAACGACATCGTCCATCTTGCTTCCGGTGTCCACAAGCGCCGTTGCAAGAATCGTCAGGCTTCCACCCTCGCGCATGTTTCTGGCCGCGCCGAAGAACCGTTTCGGCATGTAGAGTGCTGCCGGATCGAGACCGCCGGAAAGGGTACGGCCGCTCGGCGGAACGGTCAGGTTGTAAGCTCTGGCGAGACGTGTGATGCTGTCGATGAAGATCGTAACGTCTTTTTTACTCTCCACAAGACGTTTCGCGCGCTCAATGACCATCTCGGACACGCGTTTGTGGTGCTCCGGCTGCTCATCGAAGGTGGAATAGATGACTTCCACATTCGATCCCTGAATCGCTTCTTTAATGTCGGTGACCTCCTCCGGACGCTCGTCGATCAGAAGGATGATCAGATACATCTCCGGATTGTTCCGCAGGATGGATTTTGCCGCATCCTTCAAAAGCGTCGTTTTTCCGGCTTTCGGCGGGGAGACGATCATGCCTCGCTGGCCTTTTCCGATCGGACTTACAAGATCCACGATCCGCATCGCCATGCTTCCGCCCGGGCGCTCAAGGCGCAGCCGCTCATCCGGGAAGACCGGTGTCATATCTTCGAAATTGCCGCGGCGCATGATCTGGTCGAGCGGCAGATTGTTGACGCTCTTTAAGTATAAAAGGGCGCTGAATTTTTCGGTTGCGGACTTTACTCTCGTGTTTCCGCGGATGATATCTCCCGTTTTCAGTCCGAAACGGCGGATTTGGGACGGGGAAACGTAGACATCGCTGTCACCCGGCATATAGTTGTCGGAGCGGATAAATCCAAATCCGTCCGGCATGACCTCGAGGATGCCGCAGGCCTCCTGGCCGCTGTCGAGCGTGCTGGTTTCCTGACGCGGTTCCTGTCTCGTCTCTGGTCTTGCTTCCTGACGCAGCGGCTCCTGTCTCATTTCCTGCCCTGCTTCCTGACGTGGCTCCTGTCTTTGCTCTTCCTCACGGTTATTCTGATTATAATTCCGTGGTTCCTGAAATCTACGCTCATTGAAACGCGGCGCTCTTGGACGGTACTCCTGGCGCTCTCCGTTTTCACTGCGCTCTTCCCGGCGGACATACCGCGGTCTCTGGTACGGGCGCGCGGTGCCGTTTTCCGAGGTTTCCCGATTCTGGCACTCCATACCGTCCTCCCGCTTTTCCTGCGGTTCCTGATTCTGATCCTGTACAGTTTCCGTCTTTTTTTCCTCTTTTAGAACCGCCGGCTCTTCCATGTTTTTCTGGTTTTCTTTCTGATCTTCTTCCAGCATCCGCTCAATCAGCGCTTCTTTCCGCAGGGTGGAAATCCCCTTCATGTTTCTGGATTTTGCCAGCGCTTTCAGCGTGCTCAAAGGCAATGACTCATACTTTTCTCTTGTCATACCATTTTTCCTCTATCTATTCTCTATTTGATTTTCGGTTCTGTTTGGAGTTTTTAAGATATTTGATGCGCGAATATTTTTGCTGCAATTATTTAGAATCTGATTTTTGTCATTTTACTGCTGTGGATTTTTCGTTACTGTTCACTCAGCAGTGAAACACTTGCTGTTTCGCTGCGTAAGAAAGTGAT
>OGOP01002566.1_pt1 | contig 11098 bp, 10 predicted proteins | sample 1552591 | NCBI WGS metagenome assembly OGOP01 (sample SAMEA2580120, study PRJEB22360) | human gut metagenome | biome: human gut; feature: human-associated habitat; material: faeces | place: Denmark | collected 2008/2010 | reverse complement strand
TTATAAAGAATATCAAAGGTCGCAAGCTGTTAATTGTTTGCGACCTTTTTCTATACTGCTGTATGAGCATAAACTGCTATACAAAGTAATTTTTTACTAAAGAAAAAAGACATAAAGTACAATAAAATGATAGATTTAACAGAAGAACAGATAAAAAGATACAGCCGCCACATCCTCCTTCAGGATGTAGGCCTCGAGGGACAGGAAAAGCTCCTCAACGCCAAGGTACTCATCATTGGTGCCGGTGGCTTGGGCTCTCCGGTAGCCCTCTACCTTGCTGCGGCAGGCGTGGGACATATCGGTATCGTGGATGCCGATGTGGTTGACCTCAGCAACCTGCAACGCCAGGTAATCCACCAGACCAAGGACTTGAACACCCCTAAGGTGGAAAGCGCCAAGGAGAAGATGATTGCCATCAATCCTGATGTAGAGGTAAAAACCTACCATACCTTCCTCGCCTCAGACAATGCCGAGGAAATCATCAAGCCATGGGATTTCATCATCGATGCCACAGACAACTTCCCTGCGAAGTTCCTCATCAGTGATGCCTGTGTGCGCTTGGGCAAGGCATTCTCGCATGGCGGCATCCTGAGATTCCAGGGCCAGACCTTTACCCACCTGCCAGGCACGGCATGTTACCGTTGCTTCTTCAAGGAACCACCTCCAGCAGGCACTGTTCCTACCTCTAGCCAGGCAGGAGTCCTTGGTGCCATCGCTGGTATGCTCGGAACCATCCAGGCAGCCGAGGCATTGAAGTACTTCCTCGGTGTAGGCGACTTGCTCACCGACCGATTGCTCACCTTCGATGCCAAGACGATGAACTTCCGCACCATCAAGGTAAAGAAGCGTGCATCCTGCGAAATCTGCGGCGACCACCCTACCATTGATCATCTCATCGACTATGAGTAGACTGCGTGTGATTTGAAACACCACTAAGATTTAGTGATTATTTTCGAATAAACACATATAACAAAAAGCAAAGTCACAATACCCAGCTCTATCAGCCAGGTATTGTGACTTTTTTTCAGAACCGTCCCCAAGCCCAACAAAGAACACAAACCTTGATTATAAGATACTTTATAAAACATTTCTCCCATTTTTCTTGCATGATTCAGATAATAATCGTATTTTTGCAGCAGATAAAATACGCAAGCTTATGAAAGAGAAAAGATATAAATTGCCAGAAGAACAGAAAGATGCAGCTTTCGCAGCAGAGCCAGCACCAGCCTATCACGGAAATGCCGCCATAGCACTTCCCGAGGATGAATGTGCAGAAGAAGATATTGACTGGAATAAGATTCCTGTTGGCTGGCATCCGGCTAATGAAGAAGAAGCCGTGGCTAGGATTGAAGCTATTGAGGCGGAGTATGAGAATGGGCAATATATTGATGTAGAAGATTTTGAAAGAGAACTTAAATCAGAAGGATTATGGCTCATATAAATTATCTACTGCTACGATGAAGCCAACGACCTCGTCATTTTCGTAGATTTATGGGATATGAGAAGAAGTCCTAGATATCTGATCAGACAATTCAAAAGAAAACTATAAAGGAAAAAGCTTATGAAGGAGAAAAGATATACATTACAAGAAGAGCAGCCGACTCCTATTGGCTGGCATCCGGCTAATGAAGAAGAAGCCGTGGCTAGGATTGAAGCTATTGAAGCGGAATACGAAAGGACAGGCAAGGCTACAGATTTTGAAGAATTTATAGAAGAATTAAAGACAGAAGGATTATGGCTCATCCAATAAAAGCAATACCAAAATTATTCTCGCTATCGTGCTATGCGCACAATACTCGAAAGGTCTAACATATAGGACATTGCAGGTGGTTCAAGAACGGGCTGAAAGCCCAAAAGCTCTTAGCCCAGGGCAACGCCCTGGGTATGCTAGCAATCAGCAATACGCCCTGTAAGGGCAAAAGCTTCGTATAATATCTTTACTCCTAGCAAGCATTCATAAATACTTCGGGATTAGTTTATACGAGTTCCCGAAGCTTACACTCCAGTATTACAGCAGACTTTCTATTAACCATTAAATCAAATAATTCCTGATCTATCTCTGCATAAGCAAAAACATCGCGCAAAGACTTTAAGCTAGAATAAAACTTCCTTTCTTTGCCTTTCTCATTTTTTACCAATCGCCAAAAGGATTCATGCTGCAAATGATAATAGGGATTCTCTATGCTACATTTAAAAGGATAACTATGAGGAATATCCATAGCCAATCCCTCTGCAACAAAAATACTACCACCTGTATTCTGTTCACCAATATACAATCTCCATAACCTTTTAAACTCCCCAACCAACTCACTTGAAAGAACGATATGATTATCTTTTATGGTACCTCGCTGGCTAAGATTTAAAATAGCCAAGAGCAAAAGGGGCTTATGCGGAGCTTTTACGCCCCGCATAAGCGCTCTTTTCATCTTTTCAAAAACACCCAGATAATAGTCTATATCTTTATCCATTATCAAATAAGATGAGTAACCTTAATTTTCTTCCAATGTTTGCCGATACCAAGGGTCATAGCCTGGGTATCCTTGGTTATCAGTTCACCCTTCTGCAAGCCAGCAATAGCTTGCTTCAGCTCCTGCAGAGCCATGCCACTCACACCAAACAAATCCTTCAACACTCCATCATTCTGTTGCTGTTGCTTCATAATGAGAGGATATTGGGCATTGGCATAGAAATCAAAAGAGGCTTTCTTAAACGAATCCATATTCTGTGTAGCAAGGATGATGCTCATGCCCTTGTTTCTACCCACAGCTATCAAGTTCTGCAAAGGCTTGTTCTCGAAACCAAGCATATAGTGAGCCTCATCGATGATGGTGAAATGGCGCAGCTCCACCCTATCCTCATTCTTTGCCTGTGGAGGCAATTGCTCATAGATATTGTTCAACTTCGATGTCACGAAATATACGATAGCCTTTGCCATAATACCTTCCTTGTCAAACTTTCCTAAGTTGATAATATAACAACCTTTCACCAAATCTACCTTGTCTTCCTCTGCAAAAATATTATTCAGAATCAACTGGTTTAAGACTGATTTTACACTATCCATATCACCCTGTTTCTTCTCGGGCATCAACATCGTATAATGATCAAAAACTTCCTGAAAGGTGATTGGTTTCTGGTTCTTCGCCTTGTAGGCATTGATGATAGCTTCGCTCAGTCTGTTATCCATCAAAGCACCAATCTTAGCGGAAGATATAGCACAGATGGCATTTGCCAAGGTCGTGGAATACAGGTGGATTTCATTGACAGGTCTGCCAGTAAAGTCCTTGAACGGAGTAAACGGCAAAGGTTTCTCCATCGGATTCAAGATGGCAGAGGAATCGGTCTCAAACTTCGACAGCCAATCGGCATGGGCAGGATCAGAGAACTCCCCCTTGTAATCGAACAAGAGAAAGTTGACAGGATAGTAGGTATCAGCCGATGCCATTCTGATTTGATTGATGAGGACAGCTAATAAGTTTGACTTACCCGAACCAGTAGTTCCTGCTATCAATATCTGTGTATTTGAAATAGCAGTACTGTTGATGTCTAAAGCCGCATCCATTCCATCCTCATACTGACCGATATAAAGATTCAACTCAGGAATATCCATCAACGACTTTCCACCTCTCAACGGAGAGAAGTGCAGCCATTCATCAATACCTCCTTCTTCCATCAAGATACTCTTACCCCTCATCATTTCGCTAAAAAGCACCTTGCTCAGAAAAGTAGAATTCTGCCAGTCGGCATCAATATCACTATAACGCATCTTGATAAGAGCCACGAAGACCTCCTTTATATTTGACTTGGTAAAGAAAGAACCACCCAATGGCTGCATACCTGCAGAGGTTTGCAATTTCTCTACCTTTGACTTACTTCTTGGTGTCTTATCGCTCAATCCAACAAGAAGACAGATTCGCATAACCGTAGTAAAGTTCAATACTACAGGGCGAACCATATCTGAGTAATCCGAAAGGTTCAGTTTCTGCTCGATAGCATATTTCACTTCTTCAAGCAAATCATGAGTTTCTTCCAGAATTCTCATTCCCTCAAGTTTTATATCTTGTACATTCATTTCTACTAGAATTCGTAAGTTTGTAATCCAAAGTAATCATCGCTGACAGTAGTACACTGCCTTTCCTGGTCTCTATGCAAAGTATAGGTTCTTGCCACATAAGCCACTATCTTCTTGAAATCAGTCTCTGTTGTTATTTCCGTATCAGTACTTAACAGGATGGTTTGATGAGCCAAATCCGGGAAATAACGGTTGATGATAACTTCACGACTCTCCTTGTCAAGAACACCCATTACAGTATCTATCATTACAGGAGGGTCGTAATCACCCAGTTCATACAGGACTTTCAGTAACACCTGCATCACAGTTTGCTTGGCACCAGCATTCAACTGACTCAGATAAATTTCATTACCATTCTTGTGGAATATCTTGAACGAGATTTCCTCCGAATCATCTGCCGAAAGCTCTACCCTACCGATGTAACCAGCATAAATCACCAAGTTGATGTTCAACTGCTCCTTCATCATACGCTCGATATTTGCCTTCTTCGACTTGAGTAACTTACAGGAAAGCGACTTGAAGAAACCAGGCAGTTTGCATAACATATCATACTGAGGATCTGGCACTTGTGGCATATCATAATCGTAAGTAGAAATCTTCCTCTCCATTTCCTTGATAGCATTCTTCTGTTCCACGATTTTTGCCTTCAATTCCTCTATCTTCCTGTCATTTTTTTCATAGAGTTCGATGATGCTGTAATCGTGACCAGTCAAGGCGCGTTTATATTCTTCCAATTGTTCCTGTTTCTTTGGAATATCCGCCAACTCTAAGTTTAAGCTTTCACGTCTCTCATCCAGCGAAAGATAAGGATTGGAATATGATTGCTGAACCAGGTTTCTCAACACATTGACATCAGCATCACTCAGAAAACCATATTTATCATTATAATCATCGCTGTTGTCTTGCTCACATTTGATTTCTTTAATAATCTCGGCAATAGAAACCTCGCCTACCTGCGGGTATTTCTCCTTAAGCAATCGTATTACATCCTGGGTAACCTTTTCTATCTGTTGGTCATTGAGGATATTACCTCTTGCAGAAGCCACCACCTCCTTCTCGTTTAGAATAAGTTCCACCTCGGTACTGATGCTATTGGCAACCTTTGGCATGATTACTTTCCACTCTAAATCTTTGGAGATAGCCTCAGCATCCTGTCTATAGCCCTTTTCCTTCTGATAGAAGCTGTTGATGTTCTCCTCTATCTGATGCATTTTGTCACGAATCACATCATCCGAGTTCCGTCCCTCCTTCAGTTGCTCATACTGCAGCTTATGATCATTGGCATAGTTCAACGCCTGGTTATAGGCATCGATCAGACTTGCCACATCCCTTTCCATCTCCACCTTCTGTTTGGTCAGTTTCAAGTATTCGGCACGCAGGTTTTCGTTCTCCAAGCGTTCCGCCTTCTTCTCATCAAGATAAACCGAGGCTGCATTTTGCAACTGAGTGTATTTATTGAAACCCATCACCGAATTGATGTTCTTCATGATGAGCTTGTTGATTTGTTCTTCCTTCACGAGGTCGGAAGTCTTCATAGCATCAAAGAGGAAATAGTTGCTCAATTCAGCAGGCAGATTGGCAGAAATAATCTTGTTGACTATCGCTTCATTGGTGCTGCGTTTGATAGCCGTTGAACCAGAACCGTAAGGATAACTGTTACCATTCATATTGAGCACGTTGCTCTCCTGTATCCTGCCATCCACAAACCGATAGGCACGACGCAACCGATAAGGCGTTTCTTGCCCCAAAACCATCCCAGAGAAAGTAATCTCCAGCATGATGGTCTTGCCTTCTATACCGCTCTCGTTCTTTACCCCCGAATTGAAGATTTCCTCAAACTGTCGTTTGTTGGATATCTTCAATCCATAGAGTGCAGAATAGATGGCATCGAAGAGCGTAGTTTTTCCACAACCATTGGCACCACCTATCAAGATGATGGGACGGTCGCTCGTTACCTCTAAGTTTAAGTCCAACTTTCTGTAGGTCTTATAATTCTCTATGTAGATACGCTTCAGTTTCATTACTTCTTAATTTCTTTGAGAGCCTTTTTGAGTATTTTCGTCACCTTCTTTTCCTCAAGACTTGACTCATTTTGGTTATTACGCTCTTCATGGAAAGGCTTGAGGATATAATCCTTGAGCCATTCCGCATCTATACCCTCCGATTGGCATGCACTCTCTATGAGTTGCATGTCTTCCTGCCTGATTCCATAGTTCAGGAATGTTCTGTCCAAGCTTTTCTTCATACCTTATTATATGATTACCTTATTATATTATAGGGTTTCAAGATGCAATGCCGACCACCCATCTATATTGTCTGTGTTCTCGATAACGCCTCCAGGATAATACCAGTTGCTCGTACCCTCGTCTTTGATGAGCACGCCACCCACAATCTTCTTGCCTGTAGCTTGATAACTGGAGATGTAATCCAAGAGGGCATTGTTCTTTTCTGGCGCATCCGCATCGCTGCCCTTGGTTTTGGTGTCGAAGAGGCAGATGGTACCCGACTTCAATCTGACGATGAAATCCACATAGAAACAACGTTTTCTACTTCCCGAATCCGTATAAGGCACGGCGAAATGCTGCTTTCCCTCGTCTCCATTCTTGTACCACCACTCCACATATTCCATCTTGTCATCCAACCAACGTGCAAACTCTTGCTCAGGTCTCGATGCCGTAATCTGCTCAAAATAAGGATACAAGGCATGGTTGAAGATTTCGCCTTCCGTAGTTCTCACCATTGCCGCATTATAGAGACGAGTCTCCGGCACTTGCCATACAGACTGCTGATATTCCATCGATACCTCCTTGGCATTTCTCTTCAGCGTAGCCTCGTAGGTAACCAACGCCTTGCGTATCAATTCCTCGAAGCGCGGACGGTTCTGATGATAGAGCACCACCTTAGGCACATCCATCGAAAAGACTTGCAGGTATTCCTCCAAGGCACTCTCGATGGCTCCTTGCAAGACTGGCGTACTGTCAAATTTGGAGAACCCACCCACATTCTTACGGCAGAACAGCGTAAAGAGATTCTGCAATTCTGATGCGTTCAGAGCCAACCTTGCCTTGTCTGTTATTTCCACGATGCCCGAATCACCCGTCAATGGGGTGTCCTTCGGGATAGCCACCAAGATTCTTGATACATCGGTCTGCACACCATGTCGCTTGGCATTGTAGCGATTCAACTTGATTTTGGCATCCATGTCTGCCTCCTTTTTTTTCGTCTCGTCAGCATCCTCAGCCTCACCATCATCCTCAAAGAAATCTTCTGCAGAGAAAAGCAACAACGGGTTTTGTTCCCATTCCCGTTCCATGGTCTTATAGAAGATGCTGCGGAACTGGGAGCCCAAGCGGTTTCTTGTTGCCCCATGCTTATCCGTATAATAGGAACGGAGCGTGATGTTCGGCAAGTCTTTCTTGCGATTGGCGTAGAGGGTGCTGATATAGTTCATGTCATCTCCCACAATGCTAATCATGTCAGCCGAAAGGTCGGTATAAACATAACCGTAGTTCAGAATGTCGTTCTTATAAAAATGCTGCTCTGGCATTCGGAGTATTCGTCCCACGGTCTGAGTGGTAAAAGTCATACTCTGCAATTCTCTGAATATCAGAAGGACAGAGGCACGAGGACAATCCCATCCCAAGGCTATGGCCTGCTTGAACAGCAAGACCTCGGTAATATCATCAGGATGAGTGATATTCTGTAGATTGGGCGATTTATCTTTTGATAGCCATACAGCCAACCTGCCATTTGCCACGCTGATGTCGCAAACCTGTTCTAAGTAGGCTTGCATCTCCTCGGCGATAGTCTTGTCCTTCGACGACATAGATTCGCTGCTATCATTAGGCAACTGAATGAGCAATAACGGATTGATGCCATATTCCTTGTAAGCCTCAGCCAGTTCCTTTCGCTTTTCGAGAGCCTTCTTCAAGAGACGCTGGTTCACCGTAAGCTCCGACTGTTCCTTACTGCTCTTTAGATTCGGATTCAGTTCTATGCCCTTCTTAATCATTTCTTCATTGATTACATCTTGGCGTTTCACAAGAACCGCATGATAGCTTTGGGTGACTGGCGTTGCAGATACTCGAAGTTCTATGTGTGGCTGGATAGCTTGCAATACCATCTCGCTTTTCTTGGCATTACGTCCGGCAAACATGTGTTCCTCGTCTATGATAACCACCACTGGCAGATGCTGCTCTATCTTGGTCTTCCGTATCAGTTCGTAGAGCGTGCGGTTCTGCTCATTGTCACGAATCATGACGGCATTATCCTTATTGATGCTCTCCCAGTTCAAAAAGAGCACATCGCCAGGATGCAGACCATCTACATGATCACACTCATCAAACATAACAGGACGCAACGATCTTCGTTCACTAAAGAAATTGCGCATGGAGCGATAACTCTGCTGATGCAACTTGTTAGGAGCAATCCAAACCCATGCTACACGAGAATATCGGCACTGCCCATTCATAGGTAGGTCACGAGTCAGCTCATCCAGCAAGGTACTCACCATCACCGTCTTTCCGGCTCCAGTAGGAGCCTTGAATATCAACTTTTGGCGGTCTTCAGAATCATTGAGCATGTCAATCATCTTCTGTTTCAGTTCACGCACCGCCTTTTTCTGGTAATCTCGTAGTTCTATCATTTTCGTTACCTCCTTAGTCTATTATGTCATTAGTAACATTATCTTCTTTCTCCTTTGGCACATAATCATAGTCATCGCTGAGAGCTTCTTTCACAACCTCCTCGTTTTGCATGGCGAGTGCCTCGTTTTGCTGAAACTCTTTCATCATAGCCTCACTATACTTTTGCTTTGGCAGAATATCCGTTCCACCTTCTAAAGCTTGCAAGAAAGCATCTGGCATGGCACACAGTTCTATAACAGGCATGACTTTATGGAATTCGTCCTCATATGCGTATGCGCCATCACTATAAACATAAACCTTCAAAGGATTCTGCTTGGTCGCAACCTCAGCTATCATCGGAATGATAATACTGACTACACGCTCGTCGAGGACAACAAGCATCTGTCCAGCCTCATCCTTAAAATAGCGCAATACGTTCTTCTTAAATTTCTTGCCTCCAAATGTTTCTTGCTCTTTATAGATATTGTTCTTGATGCAGAGGAGGTCAACGAGAGAAGCCATCAAGGCTCGACGACTTTTGAAGTTGCTTTGGTCACGAGGCACAAACTCCGTTTTATAATAACGAAGATTATTGTGAGTCAAGCCAGGAACTTCTTCACCCTTCTGATTAGTATAACCATTAATGACTCGTTTGTTTCGCTCGTAGGTTACTTTTTCGCAGATGTTATTCTCGTTGTTGGTCACTAAGATACATTTGCGATGACCGCCGTCTTCTGAGTTCAATTGCATCGTTGCATGGAGAGTGGTGCCTGAGCCAGCGAAGAAGTCGAGGATGGTTGCATGTTTGTTATTCGTACTACCCAATAGTGCCACCAATAATGCTACAGATTTGGGGTAATCAAAATACTTTTTTCCATCAAAAATACTCTGCAATTCAGCGTCACCATTAGATATATTTGTTATGATATCTTTCAGCAAAGTTGTATTAAAATCTCGGATACGAGTATATACTTCATACCCTTTCGACACTTTGAGAACTATCAAATTATACTTCTCGTTTTCAACCTTCTCCTTTGACCAACGCCAAGCATGATACTTATGAATACCATCCCCATTTGCATGCGGGAGTATTTCTATATATCCTTCCCTTTCACTCCCAATTTCTCCAGTTGTTATATCTTGCGTCTGAGGATTATAGAAAATAGAGAACACAAGATTTCTTCGTGTTTCTTCATTAAATTTTCTGTTATGATTATACAGAGTATCGCCTACAGCAAATTTTCCATACTCATCTTCTCTAATGTCTTTTTTAAAACCCTTATAAGCATCTGGCATAAACTTCTTTGCAAACACAACATCTACTAACAAACTGTACGTATTGTCTATATTCTTCGAATACACAAAAACGCTCTCCCAAGTTTTCGCTGCACCTCGTCCTGAAATTTGCCTACCAGTAATATTTGATACCCACGAAAACTGATTAAGATAGTTTTTACCACCAAACACCTCATCACAAAGCAATTTCAACTGAGAAGCCTCATTATCATCAATAGAGATAAATATCAATCCCTTTTCTGAAAGCAACTGCTTTGCAATTTTCAATCGTCTATTCATAAACGACAACCATTTAGAATGGCGATAACCATCCTCTTTATCTACAAACGAATCGTTGTAGATAAAGTCTTTATTACCAGTATTATAAGGAGGATCGATATAAATTACATCAATCTTCCCTGCACAAGCATAAGTAAGAGCAGCAAGGGCATTAAGGTTATCACCCTCTATGAGAACATGATTAGGCGAACCTTCTGGCGCAGAATCCAAACGCTTGGTGGCATCCTCAACAAAAATAGGAAGTTTGTCTTGCATTTCATCCCATGCTTCCTCAGAACTCTCCTCCCACACAAGTCCATAACGTTGCTTATCGTTGATAGCAGCCAACAAGTCGTGCTTCAAATCTTTATCAATCTGAAGCTCATTTATCTGCTGGCGCAAAGCTTGCAAATCTATTTTCTTTGCCATATCGGTGTCTCCTAGCCCTATAAATATGCTCCACCGATTCCCTAAGCAGAGAAGATTGTTCGTGTTTGTAATGGCTATAATAAAAAGAAAGGCATAGGAATCATATTACTTCTATATAACCCTTGATTATAGAGGCTCTGGAAAATGCCTTAGACACCAAAGAGAAGCAATAGACCCTACGCCAAACTTGTATATATAGATAGCATAGGGAGCACCCTCTTCTTATTTAAGAAAAGGGCACACCTATGCCTCGCGTATATACACGATGCGTAGCCGCCTACCACAATCTTCCTCTGAGTGTCTATTTGAATTTTCCAGATTCCTATAATTCAGAAGAAAACGTCAGTACACGTCTTTCTTATTAAAATAGGCCAAGCCATGGATTTTTACCTAGCCAGCGACTCATCGCCAGCCATCCACA
>OGOP01002565.1_pt1 | contig 11110 bp, 7 predicted proteins | sample 1552591 | NCBI WGS metagenome assembly OGOP01 (sample SAMEA2580120, study PRJEB22360) | human gut metagenome | biome: human gut; feature: human-associated habitat; material: faeces | place: Denmark | collected 2008/2010 | reverse complement strand
AGTACAAGTGGCAGTGGGCCTACCGCGAGCGCTACGAGAAGGCCGGCATCACGGCACTCTTGGGCTCCGGCTTTGACCCGGGCGTCACGGGCGTCTTTGCCGCCTACGCGCTCAAGCACCACTTCGACGAGATCAACTACATCGACATCCTCGACTGCAATGCCGGCGACCACGGCTACCCGTTCGCGACGAACTTCAATCCCGAAATCAACATCCGCGAGGTCTCGGCCAACGGCAGCTACTGGGAGGACGGCCACTGGGTCGAGACGAAGCCGATGGAGATCAAGCGCGTCTACAACTTCCCCGAAGTCGGACCGAAGGACATGTACCTCTTGCACCACGAGGAGCTCGAGAGCCTCGGCCTCAACATTCCGGGCATCAAGCGCATCCGCTTCTTCATGACGTTCGGCCAGAGCTACCTCACGCACCTCAAGTGCCTCGAGAACGTCGGCATGACGTCGATCGAGCCGATCGAGTTCGAGGGCAAGAAGATCGTGCCGCTGCAGTTCCTCAAGGCCGTGCTGCCGGACCCGGCAAGCCTCGGCCCGCGCACGAAGGGCAAGACGAACATCGGTTGCATCTTCCGCGGCAAGAAGGACGGCAAGGACAAGACGTACTACCTCTACAACGTCTGCGACCATCAGGAGTGCTACAAGGAAGTCGGCTCGCAGGCCGTCTCCTACACGACGGGCGTGCCGGCCATGATCGGCGCGATGCTCATCATGAACGGCACGTGGAAGGGTCCGGGCGTCAAGAACATCGAGGAGTTCGACCCGGACCCGTTCATGGAGGCGCTCAACAAGTGGGGCCTGCCGTGGAAAGAGAGCTTTGATCCGGAGCTCGTCGACTGATGGGGAAATTAGCATCGCTTTACCGCAAGGAGTTCTTCGAGGTGCCGACGCCTTCGTACGTCATCGCAAAGGACCTGCTCGAGCACAACCTGCGCATCCTGCATGAGGTGGAGGAGAGCACGGGCGCGCACGTCCTGCTCGCCCAGAAGTGCTTCTCCATGTACCATTACTACCCGCTGATCGCCGAGTACCTCTCGGGCACGACGGCCAGCGGCCTCTACGAGGCGAGACTCGGCCATGAGGAGATGGGCAAGTTCGGCAAGGAGACTCATGTCTTCTCGCCGGCCTACAAGGAGGCCGAGTTCGCGGAGCTCACGAAGATCTGCGGCCACATCGTCTTCAACTCGTTTGCACAGTGGAAGAAATTCGGCCCCGCGGCCCTTGCGGCCGGTGTCTCGTGTGGCCTGCGCATCAACCCCGAGCGCTCGACGCAGGACCACGCCATCTACGACCCGTGCGCCGCAGGCTCGCGTCTCGGTGTGCGGCTGTGCGACTTCGAGGAGGATGCCATCGAGGGACTTGAGGGCCTGCACTTCCACACGCTCTGCGAGCAGGGCGCCGACGCGCTCGCCGTCACCCTCGAGGCCGTCGAGGAGAAATTCGGCAAGTATTTGCCGCAGATGAAGTGGATCAACTTCGGCGGCGGCCACCACATCACGAAGGAAGGCTACGACATCGCGCTCCTCAAGAAGTGCATCCGACACATGCAGGAGACGTACGGCCTGACGGTCTACATCGAGCCCGGCGAGGCCGTCGCGCTGAACGCCGGCTTCCTCGTCGCCGAGGTGCTCGACATCCAGCAAGAGAACGCCATCGCTATCCTCGATACCTCGGCCGCCTGCCACATGCCCGACGTCATCGAGATGCCCTACCGTCCGCCCGTCCTCGGCAGCGGCGAGCCGGGGGAGAAGGCCCATACCTACACCTTCGCCGGCCCGACCTGCCTCGCCGGCGACACCATCGGCACCTATTCCTTCGACAATCCCCTCGCCATCGGCGACTGCATCGTCTTCGGCGACATGGCCATCTACACCATGGTCAAGAACAACACCTTCAACGGCATGCCCCTGCCCGCCATCATCGCCAGCGACGAAGACGGCAGTTGGCAGACCGTCCGCCAGTTCGGCTACGAAGACTTCAAGATGAGGCTCTGAGCCGGGCAACACACAGAAAGAAAAAGCGTCTCTGCTGCACTTGGCAGCATGAGGCGCTTTTTGTGTCCTTATTATTGGAAATGTTGTGCGGCAGAATCCTGCACGCCCAGATAGTTTTTCAATGCCTCTTGTAACAGATGCGAATAATTGACCTTTTCTTTCTTGGCAAGGATATCGAGCCACCGAGGGATGGTAACCGTCTTGTTCGTTGATTTATTTAACATCTTTTCACGGAAAGGTGGCATCCAAGCTCGAATCATGGCAATGCTGTCGCCTTTATGGCAGGTCAATGAGGCGACAGACGATGGGGAGGGGATGGGTTCGCCGTCCTCTTCCATGCCGAAAATATGGAGCTGCAAAGCTTCCTTTGCATTTCGGAACGCTTCTTCCATGTCAGAAGCACACGGGAGGCATCCAGGAAGATCAGGGAAAGAAATGGAGATACCATCTTCTGCTTCATGAAAGATTGCAGGAAAAATATATTCATCTTTCATCTATTATCGCTCCTTTTATAAACATATCAGGGAAGCATGATGCCGGCTTGCGCCAGTATGCTCTTAAAGGTGCCCAGTGGGATGTCCTTGCGCGGATGTGTGATTGTCACACGACCTTTCTTTTTCGGATGTTTGAATTGATGATGATCACCAACACAATTCACTTCGTACCATCCATCTTGTTTCAGTATCTTGATCACTTCGCGTGAGGAATAACTTTTCATCTTCTCCCCTCCTTAATTAGGATAACACATATTATTACACGTGTCAACGTTGCATCTTCTATTGATACCGCAGGAGTGTAAGGAAATGTATAATAGTTTGTGTAAATTGGACATCTTTGGCATAGTATTTCCAGAGAGCCTCTTAAAAACACCATAAAATAAGGGAACATCCCCTTACTGGATTGATTTTCCCCTTCTGTTAATCTATAATTTAAGGAAAAGAGACAGTCATCAAGTATCTGCTCGGTACTATCTTCGCTGCCTACAAAGATTTTGAAAAGCGTGTCACACTGATCGAGCCCAAGCGCTCGGCACTAGATATCGTGAGGATGGCGACCAAGAACAAGATTGGCCGCTTCACGAAACAGGATATTCGAGAACTCTGCCCATCCTTGAGCATCAGCTCAGTTGAATCGTTTCTGTGAAAACTTGTCGCTGCAGGCGAGCTGGTGCGAGAGGGCACAGGAAAGTCAACGCAATACTATCAAGCGAACTAGAACCCACAGCACCTATCGCCTCAAAGACTTAGGTGATAGAATAGATGAGAGATATAAATATTGTGAGGCTAGGAGAAGGTCATGGCAAAGAAGAAAAAAGAAGAAATACTTAATTTAGATAATGTATTATTCAAATGTCGCGATATACTGAGAAATGCCAGGAATTCCGGCTCGTTCTTTGAAAAGCGCGACCTTATGCTGACATTGGTGTTCTTGCGATTTATCGGTGAGAAATTTGAAGATGGCGTGAAGGCACTCGAGGATAATCTTAGACAACAAGGGCTTGATCCGGAGGAGCCAGAGATACAGAAGGCGTTTTTTGATGATCCGACCTTTACGGATGGTACGTATAATCTGCCTAAGGAGGCACGTTGGTCTACAATCATCAATACTCCTGCTACCAAGCTCAATGCTGCATTGGATACAGCACTGAAAAGCCTTTCTGAGTCTAGTGATCAGTTGAAGGGATGTATTATCAATGGTACATTCACAGCCCGTAACCTTGGATCAGCGGATATCAAGAAGATCGTAGACGAGGTCGATAAAATCAGCCACAAGAAGTTTGGCGAGGAGAAAGACCTGATTGGCCGGGTATACGAGTATTTCTTAAAGGAATTTGCTGTAAACGCTACCAAGGAAGAGGGGGAGTTTTATACCCCCCATGATGCGGTACAGCTGATTGCGGCTATGATAGAGCCTTTTGACGGGACACTGTATGATCCCTGTTGCGGTTCTGGCGGGATGTTTATCCAGAGTATGGATCTTGTTCGGGCAAAGAAGGGCGACATTAGCCGTATTAATGTCTATGGTCAGGAAAAGGAAGCAGCTACCTGGCGGTTGGCGAAGATGAATCTGGTGTTGCGTGGCATCAGCCATAATCTGGGAGCAATGTGTGATTCTTCCTTTACCAACGATCTACACCGGGGACTCTACTTCGACTACATCATGGCCAATCCGCCCTTCAATCTGAAAGGCTGGTGGGATGACAACTTGATCAGGGATGCCCGTTGGACGGATTACGGCATTCCTCCGGCCAGCAATGCCAACTATGCCTGGATTCTCCATATTCTTCATCACCTGAAGCCGCTCACCGGAGTGGCAGGATTCCTACTGTCTAACGGCGCGCTGGCTGATTCGGATGCTAAGGGAATCCGGCAGAAGCTGATCGAAAAAGATAAGGTAGAGGCGATTATCATCCTGCCGAGGGATCTCTTTATCACTACCGATATCAGCGTCACCCTTTGGATCCTGAATCAGAACAAACGAGGCGGAAAGTATCATGGCCGGAAACTTCGCAATCGCAGCGGGGAAATTCTCTTTATGGATCTGCGTACCTGGCGGGAGAACGCAGTGAAGGGAGAGAATAAGAAAAAGGTCAGACTAGACGCAAAACAGATCAAGCGGGCGGCGGATATTTATCACCATTGGCAGGAGGAAGGAACGGACGGTAGGAACTATGCCTGCCCGGAACTTTATCGGAGTGTATATCGCACGGAGATAGAAGAAAATGACTTCAGTCTGATACCATCCAATTATATCGAGTTTATCGACCATGATCTGGAGACTGATTATCCAAAAGAAATGGCACGAATTCAGCAGGAGATGAAGGAGCTGCTGGTGAGGGAAAGAAAGAGTCAGGAGAAACTAGCAGCAGCCTTCGAGGGGATTGGGTATGGGATTGAATAAGAAGTACAGAATGGGAACATTGATAGAGCAATGTACAGATATAAATAATAAAGGAGAGTATACTGCATCTGATGTCATGGGAATGACAATAACCAAGGAAGTAATACCTACAAAAGCAAATGTAAAAAATACAGACTTGAGTAAATTCCTTGTTATAGGACCAAAAGAATTTATCTATAATCCAAGAACACATGGTAAAAGAATTGGCTTTGGATTTAATGATTCAGATTCGAGTTTTATAATTAGCTGGAATAATATCGGATTTCGAGTAAAAAAAGAAGCTGAAAAAATAGTTATTCCAGAGTATTTATTTATGCATTTTAATAGGTTGGAATGGGATAGAGAGGCATGTTATCGTTCGTGGGGGACATCAACGGAAGTATTTTCATGGGATGCTTTATGTAGGATGAAAATAGAACTACCATCATATATGGTTCAGCAAAAGGTTTTAGGCATTTATAGTGGTATGAAAGAGAATATGGCGGCTTATGAAAGTGGACTGGATGATTTAAAGCTTACTTGTGATGGATTTATTGAGGAGTTGCGAAGAAAACATGTAGGAACAAAATTAGGACAATATATAAGAGCCAAAGATTATCGGAATGAACAACATTTGGAGGTATCAAGGGTAAGAGGAATCTCCACTGAGAAGAAATTGATTGATACAAAGGCAAATATGCAAGGCGTAAAATTAGATAATTATAAGGAGGTTAAACCTAATCAGTTCGTATATGTTGCAGATACATCTCGCAGAGGAGATAAAATTGCCATTGCTCTAAATGATACAGATGAAACGTACTTGGTTTCCTCTATTTACACAGTGTTTGAAACTGAAAGTGACAAGTTATATCCTGGCTATCTTATGATGTATTTCAGTCGTCCTGAGTTTGACCGTTATGCTCGTTTTCATTCTTGGGGATCGGCAAGAGAGACATTTGATTGGACCGAGTTATGCAATATTGAAATCCCGTTACCCGACATCAAGGTGCAGAGGTCTATTGCTGATATATATAGTTGCTATATCGAGCGTAAGCGCATAGCTGATAAATTACGAGAACAACTGAAGAATATCTGTCCATTGCTCCTAAGAGGAGCACTTATGGCGACAGATTGAGGTGAGAGAAATGGCTGAATTGAAGGATTATAATGGACGCTTTTGTGAATCGGATTTTGAAAATTCTTTGCTTTCGCTCTTGGAGAAGGAGCAGTGGACCTATATGTCGGGCGATAAGATTCCCCGGGTATCTTATCGCAATGTGCTTTATTTGGACGATTTGGAAGATTTTCTCACGAAAGTTGAGCCGAGATTAACGAATGAAGACATCCATCAGGTGACAGATAAAGTTCGTCTGGCGGGGGCAGAGAGTGACTTTGCCACCTTGCACCTGCTTTATGGATGGATGGTGGACGGCGTGCAGATTTTGGCTGAGAATGGTGAGCATCGCCTTGTGCCTTTGATCGACTTTGATCATTGGCAGGAAAACCATTTCCGCGTGGTGAATCAGTTCACGGTAGAGTATACGGACAATGGGCAGACACATGAACGCCGCCCGGATGTGCTGCTCTATGTCAATGGTTTGCCTGTGTGTATTATGGAGCTAAAAAATCCTACGGATGAAAAGGCTACCATTTATGATGCCTGGGAGCAGATCAATATCCGCTATTGGCGGGATATCCCGCAACTCCTGCACTATGCGCCTCTGGCCTGTATATCCGACGGTGTGAAGACCAGATTGGGCACGGTGCGGACTCCCTATGAGCATTTTTATGCCTGGCGGCGGGTGAATACGGAAGATGCAATTTCTACTCCCGCTTATGATGAACTATTGACTATGGTGCAGGGCGTATATCGTCCGGAGCGCTTTTTGGAGATTTTTCGGGATTATATCTATTTTCAGGATAGCCTATATGATAGTGATGAGTTCGAGATTGTCTGTCGCTATCCTCAGTTTTTTGCAACCCGCTTGCTGAAAGAAAGCATTCTTCAGTCAGTAGAAGCTCGCACGGGGAAGGGAGGCACCTATTTCGGTGCAACTGGCTGTGGTAAGACCTATACGATGGCGTTCCTGGCACGGCAACTTTCCATGCGGTGTGAGAATGTACCTGCTATTGGCTCGCCTACTATCATCATGATTGTAGACCGTGATGAATTGCAGAAGCAAAGCGCACAGCTCTTTACCAAAAGTTCGGAATTCTTGGGCTTGGGCGAAGTCAGCGTAGTGCCTGACCGCAAGACGCTTCGAGAGGAACTTTCCGCCAGAGGAAGCGGGGGGTTCTTCATCTGTACGATTCAGAAGTTCTGTGACCGTAAGGATGACAAGATAGGACTGCTATCGGAACGCAGCAATATCATTTGTTTTTCGGATGAGGCGCATCGCACTCAAATTGAACATGCCAAGTCTATCAAGTTTGGTAAAGATGAGAATGAAAACATGAAGGCCATGCTGTCCAAGCCCTATGCTGAAGTACTGCGGGAGGCATTGCCTCATGCTACCTTTGTCGGTTTTACCGGAACGCCTATAGATGCCACCTATCAGACTTTTGGCGCAGAAGTTGACCGCTACACCATGGATCAGGCTGTGGCAGACGGCATAACCGTACCCATAAAATATCATCCCCGTATTGCCAAGGTCCTGTTGGATGATGCGAAGGTCAAACTCATCGAGGATTATTACAAAAAGTGTGCGGATTCTGGGGCAACAGCTGAGGATATAGCTGCCAGCAAGAAGGCCATGAGCTCTATGGAGATCATCCTGGGTGAGAAATCACGTCTGGAGCGCCTGGCAGTGGATATACATGACCATTATGAGAAGATATGTTCCGGTGATCCTGAGCGTGTGCAGAAGGCTATGATCACCTGCTCCACTCGCTCCATAGCTTATGCTCTTTTGAAGATTTTTCAGGAAAAATATCCTGACTATTTTGTTCCCCGCAGAGTGCCGGAGGGGACGGAGATTTCCGAAGAAGAACTGCGAGGCTTGCCGGAGGTGCCTTTTATGGCTATGGTGGCAAGCGTTGGCAGCAATGATCCGGAGGACATGTATCAGTATCTGGGAGGCACGAAGAATAAGCAGCGCAATACAGAGCTTGAAGAAACCTTCAAGTTGGAGAAGTCAAACTTCCGTATCGTAATTGTGGTGGATATGTGGATTACCGGTTTTGATGCGCCGTCACTTACGTATCTTTACAATGACAAACCTTTGCAGCGCCACCAATTAATCCAGACTATCAGCCGTGTTAACCGTAAGTATCCGGGCAAGAGCTTTGGCTTAGTAGTTGACTATATCGGTATAAGAGATGAGATGCGTCAGGCGCTGAAAATCTATGGTGGCACGGAAAATATTGCACCTACCGATGATGATGTCGAGCAGGCCAAGACAGCTTTCCGTGAGTATCTGGAAATCGTAAAACGACTCTTTGTCCATTATGATTTGAGCATCTTTTTAAATCCAGAGTCAGACCCTGTGGAGCGTTATCGCGCACTTTCTAAGGCAGCTGAGTATGTATTTTCTCAAAATCAGATATTGAAACTGGTCAGCGAGGATGGTAAGAAAAATAGCCGTGTGAGCTTCAAACGATACTTTCTCACGATGACCAAACGCATGCGGGCAGCCTTTGCCATCTGTCAACCATCCGGCGTACTGGAAGCGGAAGAGTCTGCTCTGGCACAGTGTTTTTGCGCCATTGCTGGTTTTGTGCGCAAGATGAGCGGTAGTACGGAACTTGACACGGATGTGATGAACCGTCATGTAGAGAAGATGGTCCAGGAAGCCTTGAAATATAACAAGGTCGAGAGCATCTTGGCTGAAGGTGAGCAGGAAGATATTTTCGGGCCAGAGTTCACTGCGGCACTTGCTGAAATCAAGATGCCGGCCTCCAAGCTGGAAATGCTGATTAAAATGATGCGCAAGGGTATTACAGAATACAAAAAGACCAATCTGATTGCAGGTAAGAAGTATCAAGAAATGCTGGAAGAAACTATCCGCAAGTATCATGAACGACGCAAAAAGCTCACTGAGGAAGAGGCTGGAGCGACACAGGAACAGGCGGCGGAAGACATCGTCCGCGAGGCAACTGAGCAGGCTATGAAGATTATGAAGGAAATGCAGGCTGATAAAGAGAGCTTCCGCAAGATAGATCTTACTTTCGAGGAAAAGGCTTTTTATGATATCCTTATACATCAGCGTGATGAAGCGAATTTTGAATACGGTGAGGATACGGAGCAGAATGGCATTATCATCAATGAACGCTGTCGGAAACTGGCAAAGAAAATCAGGGAAATCATTGATATGAAATCCTGCTTTTCTGATTGGCTCAACAATCAGAATGTCCGTAACCAGCTGAAGTTTGATATCAAGATTTGTCTGATCAAGAATGGGTATCCGCCACAGTATAGCCCGGAAGTCTTTAAGAAGGTTATGGAACAGGTAGAGAACTTTAAGGAAAACCATTAAGACGCACGACATCTTAGCAGAGTATTTCCAGAAGAACGAAAGTGAGGTGTTCGACATGGTCAGCTTCAAATGGAATTAGAAACGTGTTATCGATATCCGTAAAATTGCTTAGAAGAATAATTTTGCCTTCTGAATCACTGATTATCAAAAAGCGTCTCTGCTGCACGTGGCAGCATGAGACGCTTTCTTTTTGTTTTGCGATGTATTATTTTCTCGACAGCAGGATGACGGCGGCGAGGATGCTGATGGCGCCGAGGAGGTCGGCGGGGGTGAAGGTGATGTGGAGCAAGGCGATGGAGAGCAGGATGGAGGAGAGGGGTTCGGCGGAGCCGAGGATGCTGGTCTCGGCGGGCTGGATGTACTGGAGGCTGCCGAGGTAGCAGACAAAGGCGATGACGGTGCCAAAGAGGATGATGTAGGCAAAGTCGAGGGCGGCGGCGGTGTTCCAGATGCCGCTGAAGGCCCAGGGCTTCGAGATGGGCAGGAACAGGAGACCGCCGATGAGCATGCCCCAGCCGACGATGAGCGTCGGGCGGTACTTGCAGATCAGGCGCTTCGGCTGGACGGTGTAGAAGGCCGCGGCAAAGGCGCAGAGCAGGCCCCAGAACAGGGCGGGCGGCGAGATGGCGAGGCTCGTCAGGCTGCCGTGCGTCACGAGCAGGAAGGTGCCGAGCACGGCGAGCGCGACGCAGGCGAGCTCGCCAAAGGGCGGCATCCGGCGCGTGCGCAGCGCGGGCCAGCCGACGATGACGATCGGCATGAGGTACTGGAGGATCGTGCCGGTCGCGGCATTGCTGAACTTGATGGCGGCGAAGTAGGTGTACTGGACGCCGAGCATGCCGAAGATGGCGAAGGCAATCGTCTCGAGGCGGTCGCGCCGCCCGCGGAAGACCGCGAAGACGTCCTGTCGGTAGACGGCGAGGTCGATGAGCAGCAGCAGGGCGCCCGAGATGAGCATGCGCACGCCGACGAGCCATTCCGTCGCGAAGGCGCAGTCCTGCAGGATGTACTGGCCGGCGACGCCCGAGCCGCCCCAGAGGACGGCACCCGTCAGGGCGAGCAGGATGCCGCGGCGGCGCAGGCTTGCCGCAGACCGCCTCGCATGATTGAAGTGGTCAGGAGATTTTGATGAGGATGGGGAGGTAAGGGACATAGGGACCTTTCTTTCTGCTTTTAGATTTCAACTTCGCGATGCCGCCGGTGTCACTGCTCTGGCGTGTAGGTGTAGAGCGGATTTCCTTCCTTATCCGTCAGCCGGATCGGATTGAGGTGCAGCTTGCCGTTCTGGATGTGGAAGGCGTCGGTCGAGACGGTGAAGCCCGGCAGTTTGATGACGGCGTCGTAGAAGTGCAGGTCGCCGCCGGCGTCTGTGACCTTGCCGGAGAGGCTGTCAAACGGCAGCAGGTGGTAGCGGCCGGGGCCGGAGAGGAAGAAGCCGGACGAGACGGTCGTCTTGGCCGAGCCCTCCGAGTGGATCTCGAGGTCGAGGTCGACGCGCGTGTGCAGGCCGCTCTTCGGCAGGGCGGACTCTGTCTGGAGTGCTGTGCCATGGCCGTAGAGGTTGTAGAAGCGCGTGTCGAGGTCGTAGTCGCCGTAGGCCGCGAGCTTGCCTTTGTAGACATCGGCCGTGACATCGGTGAACTGCAGCAGGGAGTTCTCGTAGTAGACATTGCCCTCGACATTCGCGAAGTCGAGGCCCGGGATGTGGAGCTCGTCCATCTCGACCTTGCCTGTGCCAATCGGGTGGGAG
>OGOP01002562.1_pt1 | contig 11118 bp, 9 predicted proteins | sample 1552591 | NCBI WGS metagenome assembly OGOP01 (sample SAMEA2580120, study PRJEB22360) | human gut metagenome | biome: human gut; feature: human-associated habitat; material: faeces | place: Denmark | collected 2008/2010 | reverse complement strand
CAAACCGCCGCGACTAAAGTCACAAATATAGGGGTTAGACTCTCTTCGGGGGCGTTTCTTTGGCTGTGGAGAGGAAATTCCTATTTAGTTGCTTTTTCCGACAAAAAATGTTAATATACATGAGACAAAATATAAATTTTTCTATTATTTATGCAGGATTTTTCATATAAGATGCAAATTTTCGATAGCAGAATAATAGAAAATCATAGGAGGTATTATGAGTAGACCGACAAACAACATGTCAGAAGAACTATTCAAAGTGGATGGAAAAACATCTGTAGGTGAGACCCTTCCACTTGCCCTGCAACATGTGGTGGCCATGATTGTAGGATGTGTTACACCGGCAATTATCGTAGCTAGTGTGGCTGGACTGTCAGAACAAGATTCTGTTATTTTAATTCAGGCAGCCCTTACGATGTCAGCAATTACAACATTGATTCAGGTATTCCCTCTCCTTCGGACAGGGAAAATTGCAATCGGTTCTGGACTTCCGGTAATCATGGGTATCAGTTTTGCCTATGTACCGACTATGCAGGCAATTGCAGGAAGATTTGATATCGCAACGATATTAGGAGCACAGATTGTTGGAGGTATCGTAGCGGTTTTCGTTGGTATTTTTATTAAGCAGATTCGTAAGTTTTTTCCACCGTTAATTACAGGTACCGTTGTATTTGCTATCGGTCTTTCATTGTATCCAACAGCAATTAATTATATGGCTGGTGGTGCGAGCAATGAAAGTTACGGTTCCTGGGAGAACTGGCTTGTAGCGATTATCACACTTTGTATCGTAACAGCATTGAATCATTATGGAAAAGGAATCTGGAAACTGGCATCCATATTAATTGGAATTATTGCAGGATATATCATTTCATTATTTTTTGGAATGGTTGATTTTTCAGCAGTAGTAAATGCATCCTGGTTTGCGCTTCCAAAGCCAATGCACTTCGGAATCAAGTTTGAACCATCTTCCTGTGTTGCAATCGGCGTATTATTTGCCATTAATTCCATTCAGGCAATCGGAGATTTTTCCGCAACAACAACTGGCGGACTTGACCGTATGCCGACAGATGAAGAATTAAATGGAGGTATCGTAGGATATGGATTAAGTAATATTGTCTGTGCATTTTTTGGTGGACTTCCAACTGCAACATACAGCCAGAACGTAGGTATTGTAGGTTCTACGAAAGTTGTTGCAAAAAGAGTATTTGAGACTTCAGCTATTATTATTCTGATTGCAGGATTAATTCCAAAGTTTTCCTCTGTACTTACAACGATTCCGTACTGTGTACTCGGTGGAGCAACCGTTTCTGTATTTGCATCAATTGCAATGACTGGAATTAAACTCATCACAACAGCACCGATGGATTTTAGAAATACAACAGTCGTTGGATTATCAATTGCTCTTGGCATGGGTGTGACACAGGCAAATGCAGCGTTGGCAACTTTCCCTGCATGGGTAACAACTATCTTTGGAAAGTCCCCTGTTGTATTGGCAACTATTACTGCGGTATTCTTAAATCTTGTGTTACCAAAAAACAGTGATTAAAGAATAATTTATTACAGGCAAAACACGCGAACCATCAAAGAGAATATACCCTATATCTGTGACTTTAGTCGCGGCGGTTTGAATGCTCGCTTATGCGCTTATATCCAAACCTTGTTCTGAGGCCACAGATATAGGGTATATTTTCTTTGGTGGTTCTATTTGTTCCAATTTGGCAAATATGCCGTCGTCTGTAGCTTACCTAATGAATTAAATAGCAATCTCTCTCTTGACAAATCTTGAAAGATGAATATAATAGATACAGCGCAAAAAAAGTTTGATATTGAACAATTCAATGTTGAATGGTTTGATTCTAAACAATTTATACAAAGGAATAAGAAGATAAGGAGGTACCGTGAAGAGAGAAGAAATGATAGGATTTATTGTGCGCTCTTTGGACAACATGATGATGCGGAATGCAGTGGGCGATGAGAAGTCCGAGAAGAAGGGGATGATGCCGGTGATGCAAGGATGGATCATCGGTTATTTATATGACCATAAGGAAGAGGAGATTTTTCAGAGAGATATTGAGGCAGAGTTTTATATTGCCCGTTCTACGGTGACCTGTTTGGTGAAACAGATGGAGCAGAAAGGGTATATCGCAAGAGTGGCAGTAGAGAGAGATTGTCGCTTGAAGCGTCTTTGTCTTCTGGAAAAAGGAGAAAAACTTCATGAATGTTTTCTACAAAATATTGATAATGTGGAGAAAAAGGTTCGTGAGGGAATCGATGAAGAAGAATTGCAGACTTTTTTTAAGGTGGCAAAGCAGATTCGAGAGAATCTTGAACAGATGCAGTAAGGCAATGCAAAGTGCTGTGTGCATCAAGAGAATATATAATTAAAAAAGAAAGAGAAAGGACGGTGGTTTAGAATGATAAAGACTCTTGCAGGACAGGTTAAAGAGTTTAAGAAAGATTCTATTATTACACCAATTTTCATGATTTTAGAGGTGATCATGGAAATGATTATTCCTCTTTTGATGTCATCAATTATTGATGATGGCGTGGAAAAGGGAGATATTCATCATATTTATATTATTGGTATATGGATGGTTGTGGCAGCAGGCATAGGTTTGTTTGCCGGTATTATGGGAGGAAAGTACGGTGCAAGGGCATCAACAGGTTTTGCCCGTAATTTACGACAGGCAATGTTTGAAAATATTCAGACATTTTCTTTTTCTAATATTGATAAGTTCAGTACCCCAAGTTTGGTTACCCGTATGACAACAGACGTAACAAACTTACAGAACTCCTATCAGATGCTTCTTCGTATGTGTGTGCGTGCGCCATTTAGTTTAATCTGTGCAATGATTATGTCATTTTCGGTGAATGTAAAGCTCGCAAGTATTTATCTGGTTGCGGTTATTATTCTTGGTGCGCTTCTTGCAATTATTATCTGGAGGGCAATGGGATATTTTACAGCAATGTTTAAGAAGTACGATGACTTAAATGAAAGTGTGCAGGAAAATGTTTCTGCAATTCGTGTTGTAAAAGCATATGTACGTGAAAAATATGAAAAGAGCCGCTTTACAAAGGCAAGTGGTAATGTATATCGTATGGCGGTAAAAGCGGAGAGAATTGTTTCTTTTAACTCTCCATTAATGATGCTTACAGTATACTCCTGTATTCTTGGTATTAGCTGGCTTGGTGCAAAGATGATTGTACAGTCTGCACTTACAACAGGGGAACTCATGATGCTTCTTGCTTATTGTATGAGTATTTTAATGAACCTTATGATGCTTTCCATGGTATTTGTTATGCTTTCTATGAGTGTGGCAAGTGCAGAGCGTGTATCTGAAGTGTTAAATGAAACACCGGATATTGTGAATCCAGAGAATCCTGTTTATAAAGTAAAAGATGGAAGTATTGTCTTTGACCACGTTTCTTTCCGTTATAATAAAGAGGGCAAGAAAAATGTATTAAATGATATTGACCTTTCTATCAAAGAAGGAGAGACAATCGGTATCATTGGTGGAACTGGTAGTGCAAAGTCCAGTCTTGTTAACTTAATCAGCCGTCTGTATGATGTTTCCGAAGGACGTTTACTTGTTGGCGGAAAAGATGTAAGGGAATACGATATTGAAACACTTCGAGATGAAGTTTCTGTTGTATTACAGAAAAATGTTCTTTTCTCCGGTACAATTCTCGATAACCTCCGCTGGGGTGATGAGAATGCAACAGAGGAAGAGTGTAAGAGGGCCTGCCATCTTGCCTGTGCGGATGAATTTATTGACCGAATGCCAGATGGTTATCATACATATATCGAACAGGGTGGTTCGAATGTTTCTGGTGGGCAAAAGCAGCGTCTTTGTATTGCAAGAGCCCTTCTTAAAAAGCCAAAGATTCTGATTCTTGATGACAGTACAAGTGCCGTAGATACCGCAACCGATGCAAAGATTCGTGAAGCATTTGCAAAAGAAATTCCAGATACAACAAAATTGATCATCGCACAGAGAGTCTCCAGTATTCAGAGTGCAGACAGAATTATTGTTATGGATAACGGAGAAATTTCCGGTTTTGATACCCATGAGAATCTTATGAAATCCAATGAAATTTACAGAGATGTCTACGAATCCCAGACTAAGGGTGGCGGAGACTTTGATGAGAACGGAGGTGAATAGAGATGGCACGGATAAAGAATATGAAAAATGCTAAAAAGGTAGAGAATCCCGGAGTTTTATTAAAACGTCTTATGGGATATATTATGAAGCATTACGGGGCTGCCTTTGTTACAGTATTGATCTGTATTTTGATCAGTGTTATCTGTAACGTACAGGGAACGATGTTTATGCAGACTTTGATTGATGATTATATTGTTCCAATGCTAAAAGATGGAAGTCGTGATTTTTCCGGTCTTGCACACGCAATCACAAGAGTTGCTGGATTTTATGCGATTGGAGTAGCTGTTACACTGTTGTATTCACAGATTATGGTAAATATCACTCAGGGTACGTTACGAAGCCTGCGTGATGATTTGTTTACGCATATGCAGGACCTTCCGATTAAATATTTTGATACACATGCACATGGAGATATCATGTCCGTGTATACGAACGATATTGATACGTTGCGCCAGATGATTTCCCAGAGTATTCCACAGATTTTTAATAGTGGAATTATGGTTGTCAGTATTATCGTATGTATGCTTGTGTTAAGTGTTCCGCTTACTGTTGTCAGTCTGGCTATGGTCGGCATTATGGTTTATCTTTCTAAACGTATTGCAACTTTGAGTGGAAAATACTTCGTACAGCAACAAAAAGACCTTGGTGCGGCTAATGGTTATATCGAGGAAATGATGCAGGGACAAAAAGTTGTCAAAGTATTCTGCCATGAAGAAAAAAGTATTGAAGAATTTAAAGAATTAAATGATAAACTGTTTCATAGTGCGGATAATGCAAATAAATTTGCCAATATTGCCATGCCAGTAAATGCACAGGTTGGAAATATCAGTTATGTTATCGTTGCGATTGTTGGTGGCTATCAATGGAATTGGCAGTTTTACTCTTGGTGGATTAGCAAGCTTTTTGACATTTAATAAGAGTTTAAATATGCCAATCGGTCAGGTCAGCCAACAGGTAAACTTTGTTGCAATGGCACTTGCCGGAGCACAGCGAATCTTTGAGCTTCTTGACGAAGAACCAGAAGTAGATGAAGGCTATGTAACTCTTGTCAATGCAACAGAAGATGCAGATGGAACGATTCACGAAACAGACAAACATACTGGAACCTGGGCATGGAAACATTTTCATAAAGAAGATGGAACAACAACGTATGCCAAGCTTCTTGGTGATGTAGAATTCCTCGGTGTAGACTTTGGATACGATGAGAAGAAGATTGTACTTCACGATATTAAAATGTTTGCCACACCAGGACAAAAGATTGCATTCGTTGGTTCTACCGGAGCTGGAAAGACAACTATCACTAACCTTATCAACCGTTTCTATGATATACAGGATGGAAAAATCCGTTACGACGGCATTAACATCAATAAGATAAAGAAAGCCGATTTAAGACATTCCCTCGGAATGGTGTTACAGGATACGCATTTATTTACAGCAAGCGTCAAAGACAATATCCGCTATGGTAAATTAGATGCGACCGATGAAGAGGTTATCGAAGCAGCAAAACTTGCCAACGCAGACAGCTTTATCGAACGGCTTCCACAGGGATATGACACTGTTCTTACTGGAGATGGTGCCAACTTAAGTCAGGGTCAGAGACAGCTCCTATCTATCGCAAGAGCAGCCATCGCAGACCCACCAGTATTAATCCTTGATGAAGCAACCAGTTCCATTGATACCCGTACTGAGAAAATCGTACAGGAAGGTATGGATCGACTGATGCATGGAAGAACTACCTTCGTTATCGCACATCGCCTTTCTACTATCAAAAACAGTGATTGTATTATGGTATTAGAACAGGGGCGAATCATTGAGAGAGGCTCCCATGATGATTTGATTGAAGAACAGGGAAGATACTACCAGCTTTATACAGGAAATAAGGCTTAGCTTATTTAGCATCTATTTCTTTATCACATCATAAAGCACCTTTATCGCGTCCTCCACCCCCGTTGTATTGAGATAGGAATAGTTTATGATGAAGGTATGTGCCGCAAAATCATCTGGGCTGTCGTGATAGTAGGCGGAGAGGCTGTTTAGTTTGACACCTTTTTGTAAGGATTTCTGCATGAGTTCTTCATCGGACAGTTCCGTATTGACCTTGAGCAGAAAATGTAGTCCAGAGTCTTCTTCCATGATGGTGACATAGGAAGCGAGCGGGCTGTTTTTTATGGCATCAAGAAGGCTGTCTCTTTGTTTATGATAGAAGTTTCGCATTCGGTTAATATGTTTTTCGAAGCAGCCTTCGTTAATAAAGCGCATTAGAGCGTACTGTTCAAAGTTTGAGACGGTACAGGAATAGAAACTTAACCGTTCCAGAAAGCGGTTGGCAAGTTTCGGTGGGAGTACCATGTAGCTGATTCGCATTGTTGAAGATAGACTCTTAGTAAAGGTATTAATATAGATGACTTTCTGTGTGATATCCATACTCTGTAAGGACGGGATTGGCTTTCCAGTCAGGCGGAATTCACTGTCATAGTCATCTTCAATAATGTAGCGGTCGGCAGAGGCGGCGGCCCAGCCAAGCAGTTCGTAGCGGCGGCTTATCGGGGTAACGATTCCAGTAGGAAAGTGGTGGGATGGAGAAATATGTACCACATCGGCTTCACTTTTTTCTAATTCATCGACAAGGATACCGTTATTATCCATTGGAATATAGTGATATGCCACATTGTAGCTGTTGTAGATTGCGGCAATTTTTTCGTAGCCTGGATTTTCAATGGCATATTTTTTGTCAAATCCCAGAAGCTGGATTAAAAGTCCGTATAAGTATTCGGTTCCGGCTCCAATAAAAATCTGCTCCGGCTGTACATGCATTCCACGAAATTGTTCCAGATGGGTGGCGATTGCCTGGCGAAGTCCCATAATTCCTCCGCAGGGTGGTTTCGTCATCAGTTCTGGACTGTTTGTATTAAAAGTCTCACGCATCAATTTTGCCCAGATAGAAAATGGAAAGTTTTCCGGACGTGTCTGGTTGCTGGAAAAGTCAGCAAGAAAGTCAGACTGCCCAGAGGAAAGTTTCACATTTTCTGTTGTCAGTCTGACTGGTTTTATCACATTATTTTTAAAATCAGAGACATAAAATCCCTTCTTTGGAATGGAGTAAATATATCCTTCCGATAAAAGCTGAGCATAGGCATTTTCAATCGTAATCGTACTTAGGCCGAGATTTTTTGCAAAACTTCTTTTGGAAGGGAGCTTTTCCCCGGAAACTAACTTGCCATCAACAATATCCTGACGGATACATTGATAAAGATGCATGTATAGAGATTCATTTTTTAAGTTTGTAAAAGAATAGGTTAGCATTCGAATTCTCCTTAATGTATGTAATGTGCTCTCGGTGTTTTTCTTACAATTACTTTTGTGACCGATTTTCCATCAGCTGCACCTGAAATTTATCAACATGCGTACCGCGTATGCCTCAAAAATTTTGACGCAACTGACAAAAAAATCTCATAAAATCAAAACTAAAAAGATTTCAAGAGTACATATGTATTATTGTATACATCTGACCATACTGGCTGTATGCAAATTGGCTATTTAAATATGGCTAAAGTGTACTATAATATTATACTTGTTTCTAATATTTTTACAAGGAGGATATTTTAGTATGGAAGAAAATAAAACATCGGTCCTCAGTAATGGACTGATCTGGTTTGGTGCAGGAGTTTCAATGTCAGAAATCCTGACAGGAACATATTTTGCACCACTTGGAATGAAAACTGGCCTTCTGGCTATTTTAATTGGTCACGTTATTGGATGTATTCTGTTATTTTTAGCAGGATATCTTGGAGCAAAGACAAACAATAATGCTATGGAGACCGTTGCAGTCAGCTTTGGACGAAAGGGAAACCTGCCATTTTCTATTTTAAATATTTTACAGCTTGCAGGCTGGCTTGCGATTTTAAATTATGACGGAGCTTTGGCAGCGAATGGTATTTTTTCTGCAGGAGCAGGTGTGTGGTGTGCCATCATCGGTGTGTTACTGCTTGTGTGGGTTCTGGTCGGTTTAAAACGTCTTGAAAAAATCAATATGGTTGCGATGACGGCATTATTTTTAATGACAGTCGCTTTATGTTTTGTTATCGTGACAAAGGGCAACGCAGGGGCATTTTTAAACGGCGGTAGTGTGAGTGGTGAAACCCTTTCTTTTGGTGCAGCGATTGAACTTGCCGCATCCATGCCATTGTCCTGGATTCCGGTAATCAGTGATTACACTTCAAACAGCACAAAGCCAGTAAAGGCGACGACAGTAAGCACAATTGTTTACGGACTCGTAAGCTGCTGGATGTATATTATCGGAATGTCTGCTGCAATCGGTATGGGAACTTCTGATATCGCACAGATTTCTCTTCGTGCAGGTCTTGGTGTAGTCGGACTTCTTATTATTGTTTTTTCTACCGTTACCACTAACTTTTTGGCAGCACATTCTGCAGGTGTTTCTGGTGAAGTTGTCGGGGAGAGTTTTTCTAAAAAAATCAATGGAAAATACATTTCTGTCGTTGTAGTTATCGTTGGTACGATTGCGGCAATTCTTTATCCAATGGACAATATCGAAGAATTTCTTTATCTGATTAACTCCGTGTTTGCGCCGATGATTGCAGTTATGATTGCTGATTTCTTCTTTAATAAAAAGAGAAGAGCTGTGAAAGAATGGGATTGGGCAAACCTGGCTGTATGGCTTATTGGACTTATTTTATACCGTGCATTGATGCATGTAGATATCATAATCGGTTACACACTGCCGGATATTGTAATTACTGCTGTGTTGTGCATGGTTGTACATCGGATTTTACCACAGAATCACCTTGACAAAGCCATTTAAATGTATGACAATATATCCTAAAAGAAGTACCGCTTTTGTGTAAAATGGTATTTCTTTTAGGATTTTTTATAGCAAGAAAGGCGATAAATTATGTATAACGGAAAAATGGAAACCATTTATGAATCAGAATATATGAACCTGTATGATTTACAGTACAGAGAGGGTGGCCATTACTACTGTGCCAGCCGAAGAAACAAGGATAGAATGGTTGCACTGACACCAGATGAAGAGTGTGGAACCATGCAGCCAGATGCAGTAAGCTGTTTCGTTGTTCTTAATATTAAGGGGCAGCCCAAGAAGCTTCTCTTAAACTGGGAGTATCGTTATCCGGTCGGACAGTATATGTTAAGTGTTCCGGCAGGACTCATTGATAAAGGAGACTGGAATAATCCGAATGCTCTTGTAGATACTGCCATTCGTGAGTTGAAAGAGGAGACAGGAATCGAAGTGGAGGAATCCGATGAGATCAAAGTTGTTTCTCCATGCGTATTCAGTACACCGGGTATGACAGACGAAGGGAACGCTTTAGTATACATTTCCATCAACCGTGATGAGATGCCAAAGATGAACCATGATGGGGCAGAAGGTTCAGAAGTGTTTGAGGGATTCCGTCTGGTAAGTAAAGAAGATGCCGAAGAATATCTTTGTAAAGGAAGAGACGAACATGGAATGTATTATCCATTATTTACATGGGCTGCATTGATGTTCTTTATGGGAGTATAACTATATATGATGTATGGCAACTAAAAAACAGGGGGAAGTTATATGAGAAGGATATTGTTAATTGGAAGAAGTGAAAGTGGGAAGACAACACTAAAGCAGGTTTTACGTGGGGAGAATATTACCTATAAAAAGACACAATATGTCAGCCAGTATGACTGTGTCATTGATATGCCGGGCGAATATGCGGAGAATCTGGATTTGGCGCATACGATTGATCTGTATGCTGCAGAATCCGATGTGGTAGGAATTGTGTTAAGTGCGACAGAACCCTATTCTTTATATCCTCCAAACATAACACCGCTTGGAAACCGCGACGAAGTGGGAATTGTAACCAAGATTGACCACTGGGCAGCGAATCCACAGCAGGCAGCCGAATGGCTAAAACTCACTGGGTGTAAAAAAATATTTTTTACAAGTGCCTATACTGGAGAGGGAATCGAAGAAATCTTTGAATTCCTTCGGGAAGAACATGACATTTGCCCAGTAGAAAAAGTTATGGATGCCCTTCATAAAGAAAGCTTTGGAAAGCAGGCAGAACTTCCTCACTATCACCTTCAGTAAATATATTCAAATATACTCCGAAATGAAACAAGAAGCCTTGACTTTTGTAAGTTACACGCTCTAAGAGTAGTGTACTCTTGGAGTATGTTTCAAGCACGCAATGAAGAATATTCACACACGTTTTAAAATGTCTGCTTTTGCATTGGATTTTGAGAATGTACAGAATTTCGAGAGTAGATAAATATTTAGAAGGAGAATGACTTAATGATACTTCAGATTTTACTTTTATGTGTCGGATTTGTTCTTTTAGTAAAAGGAGCAGATTTTTTTGTAGATGGTGCAGCAGGAATTGCAGGGAAGTTGGGAATCCCGCAATTGATTGTCGGCCTTACTATTGTAGCAATGGGAACAAGCCTTCCGGAAGCGGCGGTCAGCATTACTTCCGCATTAAAGGGAAGTGCCGGAATCACTATCGGTAATGTAGTAGGCAGTAATATTATGAATGTGCTTGTTATTCTAGGAATCACAGCCGTTATAACAAATGTTGCGATTCAAAAATCTACTTTGTATTGTGAGATTCCATTTATGATAGGAATTACAGCTTTAATGATTGTTTTTGGAATAACTAGACGGGCAGTCAGCTTTCCAGAAGGCGTTATATTTTGGATATTGTTTATCGCTTTCCTGGCCTATCTTTTTGTGATGTCGAAAAAGAATAAAGCGGCTGAAGAAGAAGATGAATGCCAGATGTCCTATTTAAAATGCATTATTTTCATTATCGCTGGAGGTATTATGGTAGTCTGGGGCAGTGACCTTGTTGTAGATGCCGCATCAGAGATTGCAAGAGCCTTTGGCATGAGTGAGCGTTTCATCGGTCTTACTATTGTAGCCTTTGGAACATCACTTCCA
>OGOP01002554.1_pt1 | contig 11133 bp, 8 predicted proteins | sample 1552591 | NCBI WGS metagenome assembly OGOP01 (sample SAMEA2580120, study PRJEB22360) | human gut metagenome | biome: human gut; feature: human-associated habitat; material: faeces | place: Denmark | collected 2008/2010 | reverse complement strand
GTTTTTTGAACTCAAATTATGTTAAAAGACGTGACTGTTTTTTATAATGTTTATGGCCAAATTTTAATTTCATGAAATAGTACCACGGCAATCCATGTTTCGCAAAGCTCACGTATATTTTGTTTAATATATACGGTTTATGAAAGGAAAAATACGAGAAAATTAGCACTTAGTGATGAAATATTACTTAAAGTTGATAAAGCCGCACGGTACATTGGCGGTGAAGTCAACTCTGTTGAAAAGGATAAAAAAGATGTGGCCATTCGTGTTGTATTTTCCATCCCGGATGTCTAAGACACGATTTTTTTACCTACTCCCTTTTAAAATCACTTAGTGCTATTTGCCGTTATTTCCTACCTTTTTATCTGTATTATTTTGTGTTAGTTCGTGTTATTTAAGCTTAAAAGGGATTCAATAACACAAAATAAGCCTTTGACAAAAGGCCATTTTTGACCACCTTTTGCAATCACTTTTCCGTTTCAGACTTCGTATCATGCCTCTTTTATGTGACAAAATTTGATATTTTTGTAAAAAACAAGTTTTTATGCAATCTATCAGTTATCTAATAATACTTCTTATGGTTACAGTTCGCTTTCCAGACGGCTATTGCTGGTATTTTTCTTATAGTGTTATGGAATGACATATTGTGTTACATGGTTTATTTGGCTGTATGTGGCACAAACTTATATAAAAATATATTGCTCCCATTTTTTCTTTATGGTAATATAAAATCATAAAATGTTATCAGTTAACCAATTATACAGGAGGTGGGTATTATAGTACGTCAGACGAATCTGGCACAGACCATTGACCTTATATCAGACCGTGCGAAATATGATGAATGTGCGAAAAAAATATTGACTTACAAAGCAATCATAGCATGGATCTTAAAATCCTGTACAAAAGAATTTTCTCAATACAGCGTGAACTTTATTTGTAATAACTGTCTGAAAGATGACGCAGAAATTTCTAAACGTGCTGTTCACCAGGATCAGCTGGATCGTGATGAGAAACTAAACGGAGACGAAAGAATCGAAGGTTTGAATTCAGAGGCGAATGCAGTCAAGGATCAAACTGTATATTATGACATCCGTTTTAAAGCCTATCTTCCTGGAAACATTGAACCTATACAGCTTATTATCAATCTGGAAATCCAGTTGAATGATACTCCAGGATATCCACTTGTAACCAGAGGATTTTATTATTGTGCAAGAATGATATCAGAGCAGTATGGAACCATATTTACAGATGAACATTACGAAAAGATCCAGAAAGCATATTCTATCTGGATCTGTCCGGATCCGGCTAAAAAACGCAAAAATGGTATTTTCAAATATCACACAATTGAGGATACGATACTGGGGAAGTCCTATACAGATCCTCAAAGCTATGATCTGATGGAAGTGGTGATCGTAAATCTGGGAAATGCAGATAAAGAAAGCGAACTGGAGATCCTTGACCTGCTAAATATCCTGTTTTCAACGTCTGCCACTCCAGAAGAAAAAAAGAAGCGGTTACATGAAGATTTTGATATTGCCATGACAGAAGAATTTGAAAGTGAGGTGAGAGACATGTGTAATCTAAGTAGAGCTCTTGTAGACCAGGGAATTGAACAAGGAATTGAGCAAGGAATGAAACAGGGAGTTGAAAAAGAAAAAATGTCCCTGGCCCAGATGATGATCGAGGAAAAGGAACCTGTCGATAAGATTTCAAAATATACAGGCTATGCTATCGACAAGTTAAAGGAAATTGCAGCGGCAATGGGACAGACACTTGTGTAACATATGATTTTATAGGAAGGGGCTGTCCTGAAAACGTAGTTCAGCGATAACCTATAAACAAGCATTCTAAATAAGCTCGCCTTTTGGCGGGCTTATTTCCTTCTCTTAATTATACAGTTAAAGAGATTCATTTCGGCTGAATCATTACATTTACCCCTAACTTTTCTAATGTACGAATATTCCTATTGATTATCTTTTCTTGATTGATAACGGAGTAGTAGTCCGCTCCAAGGTCATGATAAGGAACTTTCTCTTTTAGTATATGATAAATCGCGATTAACATGGTATGGGCTACTGCAATTAAAGCTCTTTTCCCACCTCTGCGCGCGGCAATTCTTTGATAACGGGAGTAGAGATAACTTTGCTTGTTTCGTATTCCAGCACGAGCACATTCCACCAACGTTGCTTTCAAATATTTATTTCCTTTCCGTATTCGTGTACTCATCTTTTTTCCGGCGCTTTCCTTACACTCAGGCACAAGCCCCGCCCATGAGCTGAAACGGGATTCATTTTGAAAGTGCTCCATTTCCACACCAGTTTCCGCTAAAATTCGTTCTGCACTTTTTCTTCCAATCCCAGGCATATCATCCAAAGCTTCGATTGCCCAATTTATGGATTCTGTTTTTTTTTAATATCTGCATCTAAATCCATAATTAAAGCGGTCAGGCTTTCAATATGCCCAAGTTGATGTTTCAACATTTTTTGCTGATGTTCTGATATCCGTCCTTGTAGGGATTTCTGCATTTCTGGAATTTTATCTCTGGCTCTTCCTTCGGCAAGTTCACTTAAAACAACCGGATCTGTTTCTCCAGATACAATTGCCTTTAAAATTGTCATACCGCTTTTTCCGCTGATATCGGTAATTACACTGCTCAATTTAACATTGCAGCCTTCTAACACAGCCTGGATTCGATTTAATTCACGAGCACGTTCTTCAATTACCTCCTGGCGGTAACGGGTTATTTCTCGCAGTTCTCTTTGATCCCTATTTGGTATGTAACTTGCTTTTACTAATCCATGGCGTACCAGATCGGCAATCCACTCTGCATCTTTTACATCCGTCTTACGTCCGGGAACTCCTTTGATATGCTGCGCATTCACAACCATGATCGGTATCTGTTCTTCTTCAAATATATTATATACAGGTTTCCAATAAGAGCCCGTACTTTCCATGGCAGCCATCTCACAATCTGTTTCTTTCAGCCACGAAACTAATTGGAGAATATCTTCCGTTATTGTTGAAAACTGACGGATTTCTTTTTTTCTGACACTCGTAAAAATACAGGCTACCATCATATTTTTATGAATGTCAATCCCACAACACCGCTTATACAATACTTCCATAAAGCAAACCTCCTTCGCATAAGCCGATGCAGCTCCTTGCTTAATTGTTGGCTGTCCTGCGTCCTCATCAAAACCCGATGGAAACAAAAAGTGGTACACCTAAGGAGCTGAAAATCAGTCTGTCGGACGGGCTTGTAAGCACCAATCCCCTTCCGATCTTATTCGGCACCTTAAGTATACCACTACATAACGTATAGCTAGTATCCAGTTTTCATTTATTGTGGTGAGATTTTCTCATGATTGTCTGTCGGGAAATAGACAGTTCTAAGAGAGGGAGGGTGTGACTCATATAAACACAATTAACAAAATGAAATCAAAAATGTAGCAGGATTTGAGGAATCAAAACGACTTCCAGATGGATCGTTCTTGATTCCTTTTTCTTTACAAATCGGTTACGTTCGCAGTACTGAAATTAGTGTATAATTGTAATAGTAAAAATCACGCACAATAAAGAAATAATCGGGTTTGTGTAAAATGAAAGGAACATTATTATGAAAGCAAGAATACTGGTGATAGAAGATGAAATGGCAATCAATGATCTGCTTTGTATGAATCTGGAAGCTGCTGGTTATGAAACAGTAGGTTATCTGGATGGAAATGATGCAAGTGAAGGAGTCGCACAGGACCATGAATTTCAGTGCGCACTTGTGGATATTATGCTTCCGGGAAAGGATGGTTATACCTTGTTGCCGGAATTAAAAAAGTTTGGTATTCCGGTTATATTTCTTACGGCAAAAGCTGATGTTACAAGTAAAGTAAAAGGGTTAAAAGACGGAGCCGAGGATTATATAATAAAGCCTTTTGAAATGCTGGAGGTAATGGTGCGTTTGGAAAAAGTGTTAGATCGTTATGGAACGGCACCGAAACAGATTCAGATAGACGATGTCATAATTGATACCGTAAGTCACATAGTTACGAAAAATGGAGAAGAAATATATTTAAAACCTATGGAATATAACTGCCTTATGGTGTTCGTAAAAAACCCAAATAAAGCACTTACCAGAAGCCAGATCTTGCAGGAACTGTGGAAGGAGGAATTCTGCGGAGAAACAAGAACTGTGGATGCACACGTTGGACGCATCAGAAAAAAACTAAGCTGGCAGGATAAAATCAAAACCATTCCCAGAATTGGTTATCGACTTGAGGTGGATTTATGAAGCTATTTACAAAAATTTTTTTACAGGTAATCTGCGTGGTGCTTCTGCTGTCATCTGGAATTTTTTTCTATACAACTTACAGGTGGAAAAATCAGAGCATACAGAATATCAACAGTTATGAAAATAGCAGGTTTCAAACAAATATTTCTAAGCTTGAAAACATGCTAATGCGGATTAAAAGTAAAACACAGGACACTGATGATAAAATCCGGGAAAAAATGATTATTTATGCTTTTCGTCAGGTATTCCACGACAGCGCCGTTTTATATCAGGATGGAAAAGAACAATATAATGGGACAAAATATGAGTTTGATCTGCAAAATATCAGAAACCTAACAAAAAACAAACATGATGGATTCGAAAATGACATCTATTGTGATAAACCACTGATCAGCAAAACAAATGGCAACGTATTTTTGCTCTTTTATTTTTCCAGTTACAGTTCTACAGACATGAACTATCAGATTGTCACCTACAAAGATATTACCAGTGTACAAAAACAGAGTCAGACACTGTTTTATCAGGCAGGAGGGTTTACCCTGTTTCTGGTTCTGTTTGTTGGCTTTTTCCTGTTTTTGACTTTGCGGAAAATTATGGAACCGCTCACAAGGCTAAAAGAAGCGGCTGTTTCTGTGGCAAATGGAAATTATGAGATAAAAGTGCCATCAGAAGGAAAAACGGAACTGGCACAGGTTGGGAAAAGCTTTAATCTTATGACAGGTAAAGTAAGGGAGCAGATTGAAAAGCTTTCTTCCGTAAACCAGGCACAGAGACAGCTGCTTGGAAGTTTGGCCCATGAATTAAAGACCCCAATGACCGCAATCATAGGATATGCAGATACACTTCTAACGGTACGCCTATCTCCCAAGAGGCAGGAGATAGCGCTTGATTATATTAGAAATGAATGCCGAAGGCTTTCCAGACTTTCTGTGAAAATGCTGGAACTTACCGGATTATATGAAACAGGTGAAACAGAATTTGTTCCAGTGGAAGTTCAGATGAATCAATTTCTGGAAGATGTAAAAAAACTTGTTATTTACAGGCTTCAGGAGAGAAATATTTGTCTTGAGATTCATTGTAATCCAGAGAATCTTAGAAAAACATTTGATCCGGACCTTATGATGAGTGCAGTGACAAATTTTATTGATAATGCAGTCAAGGCTTCCGATGAGAATTCAAAAATCGTACTGGAGGCAACCCAAAATCATTTATCCGTTCAGGATTATGGGAAGGGAATTCCAGAAGAAGATCTGAAAAGAGTAACAGAAGCTTTTTATATGGTCGATAAATCACGTTCCAGAGTAAAGGGAAGTGTTGGGCTTGGTCTTGCGCTATGCCAGAAAATTGCAGATATACATGGATTTCAGCTGGAAATTACAAGTCATCTGGGAAAAGGAACGATCGTATCTGTTTTATGGTAAATAATTGGAATTTACAGAACAGTTACAACTTGCGGAAGATTTGGTGTAATGAAAGATGCTATACTTGTGGACATAAACAGGAAGGAGAATTTATTCAACATGAGAAAAAACATAAATAAAATTGTAGGATTAACACTTTGTATAGGAATGCTCACAGGATGTGCCCAGACCCCGGAATCTTCCCTTGTAAAACCAAAAGGAAGCAAGGCAGAAGATGCTTATACAGAAGCTGAAGGCGTAGATATGGTGAAGGAGGACTCTTCTGAAAATACAAAGGATAAGAACACAGCGGTAAGAACAACTATTCGAGACCTGCTCAATGCTCCGGAAACCTATAAAAGTCAGACTACAGATGACAGTGCAAAACTTGTAGTGAACACGGATGCCACTGTAGAAATACCGGATGTAGAAAAGATATCCGCAATTTCTGTCACGCCTGCAGAAGTTACACAGGATCTTCTTGACCGTATTACAGATGCCTTTTTCTCAGAGGCAAAGCTGTATACATCGGATAGCTATTATACCCAGACAAAGGATGAAATCAAAAAAACGTTGGATGAACTAAAAGAAGATGTAGCAAACGGAAATCTGGATCCCTATAACTATGGAACAGATGAAGATGGAAATTATATTTATGACATTTATGGAGAAATTGAGATGTATGAGCAGGAATATGAGTCTGCTCCGGAAACGAAGACTCTGGTAGAAGGAAGACCTGTTGCAGGCTCCCATGAGACAGAAAATGGTACTGCGGAAAATGACTTCTCCGGTGTTGCACAGATGCCGGATGGAACGGAATATTTTTACAAGACATCTTCCTACGGATCCGATACCTTATCTGTCAAAATCCGAAAAACGGCAAAATCTGGCGGGGAAAAGCTGCCTGCGGACACGATCTGGTCTGAGTATGCTTCTTTCAGTGAAGGAGAAAAACCTACTGAGGAGTCCATTGGGATTTCATTAGATGAAGCAAAAAAAATGGTACAGGAAAAAGTAGATAAAATGGGGATTACAGATCTGCAGTTTTCAGACTGGAGTTATGCATTGTGCAATAGTCTTGAAGAGGATAATAGTTTAAGTAATCTTGGAAGCGGATATGCGATTTATTACACACGTACTATAAACGGTGTTCCGATTACTCAGACAATGGCAGATGGCGGTGCTTTGGAAGATATGGACAGCACTATGGAAACCTGGTCTTATGAAAGTCTTTATTTCTTTGTCGATAAAGATGGAATTGAAAGCATGTCTTATTCAAACCCTTATACCATAGGAGAGACAAAAACAGAAAATTTAAACCTTCTTCCATTTGCTGAGATTATGAAAACATATGAAAAAATGATGGTAGTGACCAATGCAGATAATATGGAATATGAAAAATCAAGAGTTTATGACATTGACCGGATTGTTCTGGGCTATGCCAGAATTTATGAACCATCCACAGATCCGCATACAGGTCTTCTGGTTCCCGTTTGGGATTTCTTTGGAAGCAGAAAAGTGGAAGGTGACTATGATGGGAATAGTTACTCGGACATCACAGACTATCCAAGCTGGAGCTTCCTTACCATTAACGCCGTGGATGGCAGTATTATAGACAGGGATCTGGGCTACTGATATGAAGCAGGTACTTGGAATTGTACATTACAATTTCTTTGGCTATTTTCGAAATCCAAAAGTCATTTTTACCTTCCTTCTGGAATTTGTACTTAGCTTTCTTCTCACTGGAAGAATCATGGTTGTTATGGAAAACTATGATACACCGGTACAGGCCGTAGAGCCATTTCTTTGGACCTTTGGGGATGGAACAGCAGTACTGCTCAGTTCTCTTCTGTTGCTTCTGCTGTTCTCAGACCTGCCAAAGATGACACCAGTTACTCCATATCAGTTAATTCGAACAACAAAGAAAAAATGGCTTTTGGGACAGTTTATTTATATTATTCTTGTGACTGCTCTTTATACAGTATTGATGCTGCTATTTACATCTGTACTGTGTATGAAGGACAGTTATCCGGGCAACCTGTGGAGCGAGACTGCTGCCATGCTCGGATATTCTGAACTGGGGAAAAACTTGCAGGTCCCCTCTACAGTAAGAGTCATGGAGAGTATCTCTCCGTATGGCTGTATGCTGCAGGTTTTTCTCCTGTTATTCTGCTATTCCCTGACACTTGGTTTTGTGATCCTTGTTGGAAATCTTTATAAAGGAAAAACAAAAGGCATGGTGTTTGGACTACTTTATAGTGTATTTGGATTTTTACTGGAACCCAGTGTGGTAGCCGCAATTTTGCATAAGGAAAAATATGAAATGTATCAGGTGAATGTACTGATCTGCTGGATCAGTCCTTTGAACCAGGCTGTATATGGAAAACATAACTTTGGCTATGATCTATTACTTCCGACCATCTGGCAGTCCTGTATGTTCTTCGCAGGTATTTTATTTGTTCTTATGGTTCTGGCACTTCGCAGGATGAAAAAATATCCCTTTGAATTTCTGGGAGAAAAAACATAATCAGAAGGGGAAATATCTATGCGGGTAGAAACAAAACGTATGCTTCTTGGCAGGAGTTTCCTGGCGGCATGGCTGATTGCCTGCTTTTCTATCGCAGCAGGTCAGACTTATCCAAGTTTGAAAAAAGCATTAACATGTGGAACTTTTATCAGCCTGCTGGATGGTTCATTGAAAAGTCAGATGGTATCTTTTGCCATCCCTGTAGCTGCGGTACTGCCGTGGAGTGATTCTTTTTTACAGGAGTATAAAAGTGGATTTTTAAAAGCTGCATTTCCCAGGACAAACCGCAGGCTATATGTGGAAGGAAAAGTCTTTTCTGTTATGACATCTGGATTTTTAGTCTGGATATTTGCTATAAGCACCATACTTCTTGTTAATTTTGTTATATTTTATCCTATGGAAATAAAAGGCAGCTTTCCAAAGGAACAGTTTCTGGAGCTGCTTATGAAAGCACTTAGGATGGGACTGATCGGAAGTATTCTAAGCACTTTTGGTGGAATCTGTGGTACCTTATGGAATTCAGCTTATATGGCATATGGGATTCCTTTTGTCAGCTATTATTTTGGAATTATACTTCATGAACGCTATTTCAAAGACCAGATCTGGTTTTACCCAGTGGAATGGATTCTGGCAGATGGAAACTGGGGAACGGATAAAGCGGGATTGTGGTTATTTCTGCTATTATTTTTATTGGTGTTAATGGGAATTTTTGGAGGTGTTTTAAATGGAAAAGTGGAAGAAATCTGAATTTCAAAATACCTGTGTGAAAATAGAACACGTAACCAAAAGGTTCGGGGAAGATCTGGTATTAAAAGAAGTAAATCTTACCTTAAAGGTGGGACAGGTTTACGGCGTTGTAGGAAATAATGGCTCTGGCAAAACAGTACTTATGAAATGTATCTGCGGATTCCTTCCTGTTACCACAGGCACCATCCGTGTTTTCGGAAAAGAAATCGGTCGTGATGTAGATTTTCCAGAAAGCCTTGGTGTCATCATTGAGACGCCTGGCTTTCTTACCCAGTATACAGGTGTAAAGAACCTGGAAATACTGGCAGATATGAAAAGAATGATTTCAAAGGCAGATATCCGCCTGATCCTAAAAAAAGTAGGACTGGATCCGGATATGAAAAAGCCGGTTGGAAAGTACTCTCTTGGAATGCGGCAACGCCTTGGAATTGCACAGGCCATTATGGAAGATCCTCGCTTCCTGATTCTGGATGAACCATTTAACGGTCTGGATAAACACGGCGTGGCAGAGATCAGGGAACTTTTGCTTGATTTAAAGGCAGCTGGAAAAACCATTTTATTGGCAAGCCATAATGATGAGGATATCCGGATTTTATGTGATCACGTATATGAGATGGATGGCGGAGTTTTAAGAGAAAGGACAGCCTGAAAATGGGAAAAAAATTTGTGAAAACCACATTCGCAATATTAAGTTTCATGATGCTTCTGCCGACATCTGTTTTTGCAGAAGATGCAGGGAATATGGAAGCTGCTTTTGTGGGAGAGTCTGTTCTGGAAGCAGATCAGTCAGCTTCTTATAGTGATGCAGACAGTACATTGCCTTTTGAAGAGGAAAAAAACAATCCTACAGATGAGAAGATTCCGGAAACTGAGGAACAGACTCCTGAAAAAACGGATTCGGAAAATCAAAATTCTGACCTGGATGGATTTATATCAGGAGACGCTTCTGCTGAGGACGAAAAGAAGACAATCCATGTCATAATAGAAAATGGAAATACTGATACAGATAATGGAACACAGATTACAGATCCTGTTATAGATAGTGGGGATTATTCTGCTGGAGAGTATAGTGGAGGCGGTTCTTCTGCCAGCTTGTCTGGTGAGAAAATACTACATAAACCGCAGGTTCTTTTAGAGGATAACAATCTTTCCGGACAAAATCTAAAAGCAGGCTCTGTCACAGAAATGTCACTGACATTCCGGAATAAAAGCCGTAGCCAGAATGTATTTGGTCTAAAGATTTCTATTTCTGCGGATACAAAGGGAATTGAATTTGAGAGAAACTCTTTTTATGTTCAGAGACTGACTCCAGGAGAAGCAATTACCCTGAAGCAAAAGGTCACTATAGCAGAGGACTGTACTCCAGGTCAGGCAACAGTTTCTTTTTCTCTGGATTACGAAGATTCAAAAGCGACGGGAGCGACAGGTACAGAAACGCTGTCCTTTCAGATCACTCAGCCGGCGCGTGCAAAACTGGAAGCTTCTGATATTCCTTCCGTTTTATATACCATGGATACGGTAGAAATTCCGGTGAAAGCAATGAATCTTGGAAGGGATAAGATATATAATGCAAGTGTCCGGCTGGAAGCAGACGGATTGAACCCAAAAGAGTCCGCTTTTTTAGGAACATTAGAAGCTGGAACCGCAGTACAGGGAAGTCTCCGTGTGTATGTAAAAGGAAAATCAGAAGAAGATGACGGTTCTTTTCCTGGCAGGATTACCGGAAAACTGATTCTTACTTATGAGGATGCAGCCGGCAATTCCTATGAGGAAAGTACAGAGTTTGAGTCTGAGATTAAAGAAGCTAAAATCCAGTCTTTAAAAATAGAGGATGACCAGGAAGAAACAAACAGCTGGTGGTATTCCGTTATTGCAGTTATTGCAGTACTGCTTGTTTCTGTGATTCTACTTCTTTTGGGTAAGCTTCATAAGAAAAACATACTTCTGGAAGAAACCAGAAAGGTGGATGCCCATTGAAAAAGAATAGAATAGATAGTTTTACCTGTTTTGTAGGTTTTCTTCTGATATTGGCATTATTTTTCTCTATAAAGCTTTTTGCAGGAATACAGGATGGGAAAAAACAATACTTGGCACTGGTTTCCCTTGGAGACCTTACTTATGATGATGATTTTTTGAAAAAGGCAAAAAAAATAGAAGGGATAAAAGAGATATGGCCC
>OGOP01002550.1_pt1 | contig 11148 bp, 9 predicted proteins | sample 1552591 | NCBI WGS metagenome assembly OGOP01 (sample SAMEA2580120, study PRJEB22360) | human gut metagenome | biome: human gut; feature: human-associated habitat; material: faeces | place: Denmark | collected 2008/2010 | reverse complement strand
GGGCATCAGCGCCGTGCCGGGCAGCATGAGGCCGAGCGATTCCGCCATAATCTGCATGGTGGACGCGGTGCCCATGAACGAGCATGCACCGCAGGAGGGGCATGCGTGGTGCTTGTAATACGTGAACTGCTCCTCGGTGATCTCACCGCGCTCATACATGGCGCTGTATTTGCCGATCTGCTCCAGCGTTAAAAGGTCGGGACCCGCGTCCATCACACCGCCCGTCACGAACACGGCCGGAATGTTGATGCGGCCGATAGCCATGAGCAGCGCAGGCACGGATTTATCGCAGCTTGCGAGGAAAACGCCGCCGTCAAACGTTGTCGCGTTGGCGTGAATTTCCACAAGGTCGGCAATGATGTCGCGCGAGGGCAGGGAATAATTGATGCCATCGTGCCCCTGTGCCATGCCGTCGCAAATATCGGTCGCAAAGTAAAGCGCACCCTTGCCGCCCGCTTCGTATGCGCCTCGGCTTGCTTTCTGCGCCAAATTTAAAAGATGCGCGGAGCCGGGGTGGCTCTGCCCGTAGGTGCTTTCAATTAAAATCTGCGGCTTTGTGAGGTCCTCCTCTTTCCAGCCCATGCCCATGCGCAGCGGGTCCATTTCCGGCGCAAGCTTGCGAACTTCCTGACTTTTCAACATGTTGATTCCCTCTTTGATGATAACTTTATGCGGCAGCGAATGCGCCGATCTCAAAATCGGCATAGGTGCCGTCTTTATTTTGCTTTGCAGTGCAGTCTAAAAAGTAAGAGGCGCCGTCCCCGGCACGCCATTTTTCGGCGTCAAACGTCAGTGTGCCGTTTTCATCGTTTTTCTCCGTGATCTTAAATAAGCAGCCGTCTTCCCACAAAAGCTCGTCCGTTTCTAAGTAGCCCTCGTCTTGCAACTCCTTAAATGTGAACGTGAGCGGGCGGCGCTCGGTAAGCTCGCCGAACCGCCATGCGATCGCCTGTATCTCGCCTTTCGTCAACGGCGTCTCGGTCAGGTCAACGGAGACATATTCGGTGTCGCTTTGCAGCGTTTCGTCCGTGTTGAATAATTCCTGCAGCACGGATAAATACAGCGCGCACCGCCCATCCGTTTCGCCTTCACGCACGGTAATCTTCTGCACGTTATCGGGCTCGCTCGGGTAAATGGCTTTGATATATCCGCCGTAGGTGACGTCCACCATCATGCCGGGGATGAGGTCATTCGGCGCGTCCTTTGGCCTTGCGCAGCGGTACACGCCGTCGTCTTTACCGGCGAGCAAAAGCAGATTGCCCGAAATATCGACAATGCGCGCAGTGAGCGTTGCGGTCTCGGCGGCGCTCGGTTCTGATGCGGTGCTTTGCGGTTCATCTACGCCGCCCGAGGATGCCGGTGAGCTTTGGCAGGCGGTGAAAAGCAGAATGATGCACAAAAGAAAAACGAATAAAGAGTTTTGTAAACGGGTCATAAGGCCAACTCCTTTCATTTTATAAGTAGGAAAAAAGGGGTCACGCGGTTACAAAATCATCATAGCAGATTTAGAAGTCTGTTACAAGATACAAATACTTTTTGTTTTGACTTTTGTGCTTAAATTGTCTATACTGTGTACAAGTTGACAAAAAGGGAGCGAAAGCTATGCGGCAGGTAGTTGTAAAGGATTTGGTATTCGGCAGCGGCAGAATGAAAATTTGTGTGCCGGTGTGCGAGAAGACAACGGAAGCGGTTTTAGACGCCGTAAAAGAGATCAAGACCACCCCGGCGGATCTTATCGAATGGCGCATCGATTATTTTGACGAGGATATGTTTGCGGTCGCGCCGGAAATTTTTAAAGCAGCCGCGCCGTTGCCCGTGCTGTGCACATTCCGTACAAAAGCGGAGGGCGGCGAAAAAGCGATAGATCCCATGGACTATTTTGCGATGAACGCGCAGCTGAGCGCCTTGGGTGCGCCGCTTGTCGATTTAGAGCTTTTCCTTTGCGAGCAGTACGATGACATTGCAAAGGCGACCGTTCAGGCTATGCACGATATGGGTACGAAGCTTATTATCTCGAACCATGATTTTGCCAAAACGCCTGCACGCGAGGAAATCGTCGACCGCTATAAGCGTATGATGGCGTTAAATGCCGACCTGCCGAAAATCGCCGTGATGCCGCAGAATGAGCGCGATGTGATGGTGATGCTGGCGGCGATGAATGAATCCACTGCGTTCTGCGGGCCGCTCATCGGCATTTCCATGGGCGAGCTCGGCAAGGTGACGCGCGTGCGCGGCGGGGCGTTCGGCTCTGTGATGACGTTTGCGTCAAAAGGAAAAGCCTCCGCACCGGGACAAATCGATGCAGAGACTTTATCTAAAATGCTGAATGAAAATTAAATTTTAAAAGTGCTTTTCAAGCGTGAACACGGTCTTCACTTCGCCGACGGGCGTGTCGTTGTCGTTGACGGTGACGCCGTTGTTAAGAGAGACAAGCATCTTATCGGTATCGGCGTTATAGTAGCCGATCTGGCGGAAGATCTCGCGGATGATGAGCGGCCAGACCGCCTCGGTGCCGTCCTTAATCTTGAAGGAGATGCCGATGCGCTCCTTTTTAAGGCCGATGCCGTACACGCCGTTCGCGCCGCCCTTTGCGATGATGTTCGCATCATGGTTGATGAGGGAGCACAGGTAGCCCGTGCCGCGCATCATGTGCGGATATTCATGGATACGCGGGACAAAGCGGCGGGCAGCGTCCTGCAGAACGTCGTCCTTAATGGTATCGATGCACGCGAGGTTCTTATATGCCGTCGCGATGTTCTTCATCGGGTAAGCGAACACCGGCACGCCGCAGCCGTCGATGCCGATGACGACCTTTTCTTCCGGGTACTCGGAGAGCACGCTCATGGTGCGCAGCACTTCGTTCTGTCCGACGGAGCCGACCTTCCAGTAATCCTTCACGTCGCCGCCCATTTCACGCTGGGTGAGCATGAGCGCCGCGTGCTTGCCGCTGCAGTTGTGGTAGAGCTTCGACTTTGGCAGACCCTGACGGATGCGCTCTTCGTTTGCTTCCGTAGAGCCTGGCACGGTCGGCTTCATGATGAGGTCTTCCGGATTTAAGTCGGCCTTTTTCATGATGGATTTCAAAGCGTTGACGTGGAAGCTTTCGCCGAGATGCGAGCCTGCGAACAGCACGGTTTCTTCATCGGTAAAACCGTATTTTTCGTCGAGGTGATGCGCGATAACGGGCAGCGCCTGCACGGGCTTCGAAGCGGAGCGGTAGAAAACCATGGCCTCCGGGTCGCCTGCGGAGTAGATGACCTTGCCCTTTTCATCTACAATGCTGATGTAGCCGTAATGCGTCAGGTCCAAAAGCCCGCCGCGAAATTCTTCTGTTAAACGAACGGTATCTGACATAATCTCGTCCCCTGTCTTTAGAATTTAACGATTAATCTTTCTTTTTACGTTCAAAGCTATTATAATCTTTTTTAGAGGATTGTAAAGGCATTTGTGTGAGAATAGTCGAAAGTGCAGAAAGCGGCGTGTTTTAAAGCGCCGCAGATAGGACAAATAAACGAAAGTTGGTATAAATATGAAAGATAAAGTATTGTTTGAGGTTTGCTGTGGTTGTTTTGAAGACGCCGTACAGGCCGAAAAAGGCGGCGCAGACCGCATTGAACTCAATTCCGCGCTGTTTTTGGGCGGCCTTACGCCGAGCATCGGCACGGTGCAGGCCGTGAAAAATACACTGAAAATTCCCGTGATGTGCATGGTGCGCCCGCGCGAGGGCGGCTTTTGCTACACGGACTTTGACTACGAGACCTGCTGCCGCGATATGGAAGCACTGTTAAATGCAGGCGCGGACGGCATCGTCTTCGGCTTTTTGAAGCCGGACGGCACGGTTGACACCGACCGCTGCGCCGATTTTATCGGGAAAATCAAGAAAATCAACCCGAACGCCGAGATTGTGTTCCACCGTGCCATTGACGTGGTGCCGGACGTATTTAAAGCACTCGATGATCTTATCAATCTCGGTGTAACGCGCGTTTTGACGAGCGGCCAGCGCGAAAGCGCGATAAAGGGCGCAAAGGCTGTGAAAAAGATGATCGAATACGCAAGTGACCGCATCGATATTCTGCCCGGCGGCGGCATCAACACGCAGAATGTCGGGGAATTTATCAACGAGACCGGTACGCACAGTGTACACGCCTCGGCGCGCTCCCTGCGGCACGACACAAGCGTCTGCGGCAACCCGGAGATCTTTTTCGGCGGCAAATTGAAAGGCGTGGGTATCCCGGAGAACGAATATAAAGTGACGGACAGCGCTTTGGTGAAAAACGTCGTCGCAGCGATTGAAGCGCGGTAAGCTTTACCCGGAGAAAGGGGATTTTAGGTGAAAAACGATATTGACAGCATTTTGGATGCGCTGTTTTCCGGCGGAAAGCTGAACGTGGGCAGCGGCACGAAAAGCCGCGCCGCAAAAGACGCCGAGGATTTTTTGAACAGCATCGAAAAAACGAATGCCAACATGCAGAGCAGCCTGAATCGGCAGACCAGCGACCTCGATAAGCTGACGAGCGACGCGCAGCGCAGCATGGACGAAATGCGCCGTCTGCTGGACGCCGAGGGCCTGACCGGCACGCCCGAAACAGAAGCGCCGAAAGCGGAGAACGCAGAAAAAAAGCCGAAGGCAAAGGGCACGGAGGAGCCGCCGCAGGACCCCGCGCAGTCGTTCCGCGAGGCGAGGGAAGCGACGGGCAGAACGGTCATTGGGCAAGACGCATTTTTGGACAGCCTGTTCACCGCATTTCGCCGCCCGAGCGTGACGGGGCGCGAAAACGGCAAGCCCGCGGCGGGCGTCGTGGTCTCCGGCCAAGAGGGCACAGGCAGGCACAGTGCGCTTGCGGCTTCGGCTGCGGCGCTCTGCAAAGAGGGTGTTTTGAAAAACGGCGAGGTCACGAATATCGACCTTTCCCGCTACCCGAACGCCGAAGACGGTAAATTACTCACACAGGATCTTTTTTCCGCACTGCACGGCGAAAACGATATTGTGCTGTTTGAAAATTTTGAGCAGTGCCACAAATCTTTGCTGCCCATGGTGGCGGCGCTGTGCGAGACGGGCGTTTTAAAATTAGCTTCGCGTTATGCTTTGCAGAAAGGCATGCTCATCGATGTCGGAACGGCGCTTGTGCCCGATGCTGTCAGCGAAATCTCCGTAAACGGGAAGTACCTCGTCTTTTTGACGAGCCAAAAGGACAGCGCGTTTACCGATGCGTTCGGCGCGGCATTTTTGTCCTCCGTCACGGATTTCTGCCGCACGGCGGAATTCACGCGCGAGAGTCTGCTCAGGATCGGCGAAGCGGCGCTCGGTGCATTAAACGACCGCACAAAGGCTAAGCTAAACTACACGTTCACGTTTGGTGAAGATGCCTCGGCGCTTTTGGCGGATAAATTCAGTCGCCGCGACGGCGTGGAGAGCATGGCGCGGCTGACGGAACGTTGCTTCCGCCTTTTGAGCGAAGAAAAGCTGCGCCGCGCGGAAAAGGACGGTGAAAAGACCGTTTCCGGCACACTCGGCGTAAAAGACGGTGTGCTTATGTTCACATTCCCGGATTTTGCCGTCACGGTGGAAGAAGAGAAAAAGCAGGCGGCAGACCCGAGAGCCGCCGAAGAAGTGAAATCGGAGCTTAACGAGATCATCGGACTTAGTGAAGTGAAGGACTACGTGCTGTCGCTTGAGCAGAACTATATCATTCAGCGGCTGCGCGAAGCGCGCGGCATGAAGGCCGATGTGCCCACCATGCACATGATCTTTACCGGCAATCCCGGCACGGGCAAAACGACCATCGCAAGGCTTGTTTCACGCTATTTAAAAGCCATGGGTGTACTGAGCGGCGGGCAGCTGATTGAAGTCACGCGCGCCGACCTTGTAGGCAAATACGTCGGTCATACCGCACCGCTCACGCAGCAGGTCATTCGCTCTGCGCTCGGCGGCGTGCTGTTCATCGATGAGGCATATTCGCTGTACCGCGGCGCAGACGACAGTTTCGGACTGGAAGCCATCGATACCATCGTCAAGGGGATGGAGGACCACAGAGAAGACCTTATCGTTATTTTGGCGGGCTATACAAAAGAAATGGAGGAGTTCCTCACGGCGAACTCCGGCCTGCGCTCGAGATTCCCGAATATCATCGAGTTTCCGGATTATACGGCGGAGGAGCTGCTGGCCATTACAAAGCTGACTGCAAAGAAAAAAGGCTATACGATCGATGAAACATGCGAAACGCCGCTGCTTCAATATTACGAAAAGCGGCAGGCAACGGACGCCAGAACGGCGGGCAACGGACGCTTGGTGCGCAATTTGGTTGAGGACGCGATCTTAAACCAGTCTCGCAGATTGACGGGCGGAGACGTGACAAGTCTGACGGAAGCGGAGCTTGCGGCGCTTTTAAGCGAGGATTTTGACCTAAGCGAAGGATAGAAACGGTGTGAAACCGCATGAAAATGATGAAAGTGTAAACATTTATCGATTTCCCTTGCAACTTTTAAAAGAAAGATTTACAATACAAGATTGGAGAGACCGAAAGTTTCAGTAAACTTCCATTCTTCCGGTAAGCAAACGAATAAAGTTTTGCTCAAGCTTTTTCAAAAGCTTGTCAGTTTCCAAAGGTGAAACCTTTGGTCGCTTTCCGCAGAAAGCGAAATCCTGTTGCGGCCACTCCAAGAGCGTTTATCCAAACCGTAAATTATTGCGAAAGGGCATGAGAATATGACGAAAATCGATATTTTTTCCGGCTTCCTCGGCGCAGGCAAAACCACGCTGATCCGCAAGCTGATCTCCGAAGCTTTTAAGGGCGAAAAGCTCGTCCTCATCGAAAACGAGTTCGGCGAGATTGCCATTGACGGCGGCTTTTTGCAGGACGCCGGCATTGAAATCACCGAGATGAGCCAGGGCTGCATCTGCTGCAGCCTTGTGGGCGACTTCGGCAAGGCGCTGCGTCAGGTGCTGGAGACCTACCACCCGGACCGCATTTTGATCGAGCCGTCCGGCGTAGGCAAGCTGAGCGATGTGATCCGTGCCGTGCAGAACCTGCACATGGAAGACGTTACGCTGAATAGCTTCACCACCGTTGCCGATGCAAACAAGTGCAAAATGTATATGAAGAACTTCGGCGAGTTCTATAACGACCAGATCGAGCACGCAAACTCCATCATTCTGAGCCGCACGGACGGTATCAAGCCCGAAAAGCTTGAAGCCTGCGTCGCTCTGTTGCGCGAGCACAACCAGAACGCCACCATCATTACCACTCCGTGGGATCAGCTCACCGGCGCACAGATTCTCGAGACGATGGAGCACAAGAATACCCTTGAAGAGGAGCTGAAGCTCCTTGCCGAGGAGACCGAGCACGAGCATCACCATCACGACCACGAAGAGCATGATGAACACTGCACCTGCGGCTGCCACGACCACCATGACGACGATGAAGACGAGCACGAGCACCATCATCACCACGATCATGACCACGAAGAGCATGACGAGCACTGCACCTGTGGCTGCCATGACCACGATCACGACCATGATGAGCACGACCACGAGCATCATCACCACCATCATCATGCCGACGAGGTGTTCACAAGCTGGGGCACCGAGACGACCCGCAAGTTCACGAAGGACGAGATCGAGCACATCCTCGAGGAGCTCGACAACAGCGAAAAGTACGGCATGATCCTGCGTGCAAAGGGCATCGTCGCAGGCCGGGACGGCGAGTGGATCCATTTCGACTACGTGCCGGAGGAGACCTCTGTGCGCAACGGCAGCGCCGGTGTCATCGGCCGCCTGTGCGTCATTGGTTCTCACATCAACGAGGCCGCGATCGAAGCGCTGTTCGCGTAATGCGGGCTGAACCTTACAGAAAGGCGGAATATTGATGGATGATATGCCGGTTTACCTGTTTACGGGCTTTCTCGAATCAGGCAAGACCTCTTTTATAGACGAAACGCTTGCGGATAAGCGTTTCAATAACGGGCAGCGTACCTTGCTGCTCGTCTGCGAGGAAGGCGAGGCGGAGTACGACGAGTCCCGCCCCTACATGAAGAACATCTATGTGGAAAACATTGAGGACGAAGACGAGCTGACGAGCGAAACGCTTGACATCCTCGCGAAAAAGCATCGCGCTTCCCGTGTGCTCATCGAGTACAACGGCATGTGGCAGCTAAAAACGCTGTACGACAACATGCCGGAAAACTGGGCGGTCTACCAGGAATTCATGTTCGCGGATGCGACGACATTCCTCACTTATAACGCCAACATGCGCGGCCTTGTTGTGGATAAGCTCTCCGGCTGCGAGTTGGTCGTGTTCAACCGTTTCACGAAGGACATGGACAAAATGGCGTTCCACAAGATTGTGCGCGGCATCAGCCGCCGTCCGGACATCGCCTACGAGTACACGAACGGCGACGTCGAATACGACGAGATCGAAGATCCGCTGCCGTTTGACATCAACGCGCCGGTCGTAAAGATTGAAGACGGCGATTACGCGCTGTGGTACCGTGACCTTTCCGAAGATCCGAAGAAGTACGACGGCAAGGTCGTCGAGTATAAGGGTCTTGCGGCCGTGAACCCGCGCATGAAGCCGGGCATGTTCTTCTTCGGTCGCCAGCTGATGACCTGCTGCGTGGAGGATATCCAGTTTGCGGGTCTGCTCACGCTGTGTGACGCGGACAAAATGCCGGAAAACGGGAAGTGGTATACCATGCGCCTTTCCGTTGCGTATAAGTGGCACAAGCTCTACGGCCGCAAGGGTCCGGTTCTGACGCTTCAGAACATCGAGCCTGCCGAAGCGCCCGCGCAGCCCGTTGCGACGTTCTATTAAGCTTAAATTCATTGCCCGTTGGCTTTTCAAAAGTCGGCGGGTAATTTTTTTATTTATTTTTCTGTATACGGTGTCGAAAGTGCGCGATTTATGGTATACTAAAAATTACTTAAATATATGAAATGAAAATGGTGATAACTTTGCATACATATCAGCTTGTTTTGCCCTGCCTTTTGGGTGTTGAGGGCCTTGTAGCGGAGGAGCTCCGCGATATGGGCGCGGAAAATGTCGCGCCGGAAAACGGACGTGTGCTGTGCGCAGGCTCCCCGGAGATGATTGCCCGCGCGAATATCCGCTCCCGCTTTGCGGAGCGTGTGCTCGTTCTGCTCGGTACATTTGAAGCGAAAAGTTTTGAAAGCCTGTTTCGCGGCGTGAAGGCCCTGCCGTGGACGGAGTGGATCGGCCGCGACGACGCATTTCCGGTCAAGGGGCGGTGCTTATCGAGTCAGCTCATGAGCGTGCCGGACTGCCAGGCCATTATCAAAAAAGCCGTGGTGGAAAGCCTCAAGGAGGCGTATAAGCTGGAGCATTTCCCGGAGACGGGCGCGAACTACCAGATTCAGTTTTTAATTATGAAAGACAAGGTCAGCATTATGCTGGATACGAGCGGCGCGGGGCTGCACAAGCGCGGTTACCGCAAAAATTCCAACGAAGCGCCCATCAAAGAGACGCTTGCGGCGGTCATGGCAAAGCTTTCCCGTGTGCGTACGGACGGCACGCTCATCGACCCTTTCTGCGGTTCGGGTACGATTTTAATCGAGGGCGCCATGCTTGCCATGCACATTGCGCCCGGCCTGCGCCGCCACTTTGCGGCGGAAAAGTGGAAAGCCGTCCCCGGAAATATCTGGGACAACGAGCGCATTGCCGCAAAGGCACTTGAACGCCGCGATGAGGGCTTTTTGGCGTTCGGCTATGACATTGATCCAGAGGCCGTGCGCCTGACGCTTGAAAACGCGAAGAAAGCGGGCGTTGCGCAGTATATCTCCGCAGAAGTGCGCGACATCAAGGATTTCAGCAACGACGGCCCGTTCGGCTGCGTCATCTGCAACCCGCCATACGGCGAGCGGCTTTTAGACGTGAAAACGGCGGAGGACATCTACAAAACGATGGGGCGCGTCTTCACGCCGAAGCGCGGCTGGAGCTATGCTGCCATCAGTCCGGACGAGCGGTTTGAGACATGCTTCGGCAAAAAAGCCGACCGCCGCCGCAAGCTCTACAACGGCATGATCCGCTGCCAGTATTACATGTATTTTAAGGCATAAAAAATGCTTTAGGGGAGGGTACATATGCGGAATGTTTATATCATCAACCCAAAAGCCGGCAAGCACGACCATACCGTGCAGTTTATGGAGCGCATCCGCGCCGTGCATGCCACGCACGAGGAAGAGCCGGAAATTTACCTCACACAGCGCGCGGGCCATGGCGAGGAGCTGGCAAGAGCGGCCGCCGAAAAGGGCGATGCGGTGCGCATTTGGGCTGTCGGTGGCGACGGCACGGTGCTGGAGGTCGTGCGCGGTGCGGAGTTTCACAAAAACGCCGCCGTGGGCGTATACCCGTGCGGCAGCGGCAACGACTTCGTGCGCTCATTCGGCAAGCGCGAAGTGTTTTTGAACCCGGAAAATCAGCTGGCGGGCAAGACTGTGTCCATCGATATGATCCGCACGCAGCACGGCGATGCCGTGAATATCTGCTCTGTGGGTTTTGACGCTAAGGTGGCGGCGGAGATGAATTATTATAAGCACCTGCCGTTCGTTTCGGGCGAGCTTGCGTATACCATTTCGCTTGCAAAGTGCTTTTTGGGGCACCTTGCGGACAAAATGACCGTAACGTTTTACTATGCGGACGGCACAAAAGAGACCGTTACGGGCGAATTTCTGTTCACGCTTGCGGGCAACGGCCGCTGGTATGGCGGCGGGTACTGCGGCGCGCCGAACTCGGTGATAGACGACGGTCTGCTCGATTTTGTGCTGATCCGAAAGCCCGCCTATTTCCGCATTCCGGGCCTTGTGCCGAAGTATAAGCGCGGTGAGCATTTAAGCAACCCGGCGTTTTCCGACCTGCTCGTTTACCGTCGCGGCGTGAAGATTGAAATTCAAAGCGAAAATGAAGTCGTCAGCAATATGGACGGCTTGTGCATCAAGGTGAAAAGCGAGGAATACAACATTCTGCCGCACGCACTGAATTTCATTTTGCCGCGCGGCGCGGCATTGCCGAAGGAGCCGAACAATGCGCGGTGATACACTCGGAAAAGCGGAAATCTTAACGCCGCGCCTGCGCCTTAGACGCTTTTCCATGCAGGACATGAGCGGCTTTCTGCTGTTTGCCGCCGATGCGGATA
>OGOP01002549.1_pt1 | contig 11150 bp, 10 predicted proteins | sample 1552591 | NCBI WGS metagenome assembly OGOP01 (sample SAMEA2580120, study PRJEB22360) | human gut metagenome | biome: human gut; feature: human-associated habitat; material: faeces | place: Denmark | collected 2008/2010 | reverse complement strand
TTTTATATTTTTCTCCTGTTCCGCAAAGTCAACCAGCCGTCGGCCGCAGCCGTTTTTGAAAAATTTCGGGTTGACGAACAGCATTTCGATTTTGTCATCGGAAAGGCCGATAAAGGCACATAGTTTGCCCTCGTTTGTTTTGATGCCGTAAAGCCTGCAGGCGGGCAGGGCGTATTTCAGCAGGTAGGGTTTGTAGAAGCCGATTTCTTTCGGCTTGAGAAAATGGTGCGTTGCTCGAACTGAGGCTTCCCAAAGTTCGGCAATCGCCTCATAATCGGCCGGCAAAAGTTCAATTACCAGGTTTTCCATAGGGTTCCTTTCACAGGTTGTCCGTTTTCGGTACGGAGAACGGATGATTGTCGTTCAATTCGGTGATAACCGGCTTTTTGCAAAAGCTTTTCGACATATTCCGGATTGTGTGCAAAACGGCCGGACGGGGTCAGTCTGCATGTGTCGACGGAATGGTCGTCTTCGGTCGAAAAAGCGAGTTTTATGGGCGCGGCGGCATCAATAACGGATTCCAGTCTGCCGATATAGTTGAAAACGTCGGCAGCGACAAAAGCGTCAGCCTGCGGTTTTTGCAGCAGCCAGGAAACAATGTCGGCTTTAATCAGTTCTTTGTAGATTCCTTTTTTGCGGGCCTGGGCGAGCATTTTTTCGGAGATATCCACGCCGACAAGCCGGGTGCCAGCGGCCTGATAAGCCAGGCCAGCAAGCCCCGTGCCGCAGCCAAGATCCACAAGGGTGCCTTCAACAGGTCCCGTAAAGTTTCTAAGGCTTCGGACAACGCCGTAATCAAGCTTTTGGAGAACCAGCTCGTAATTATCAGCAAAATTGTCAAAAAGCTTTTCAACATAAATCTGATTATTTTCATTTTCCAGTTTTCCCTGCAATGCAGCGCAGATATGGACGGCAAAGGCGTTGTCCGGAGCCTGTCGGCGCCAGTTCTGCGCAATTTTGACGGCTGTTTGGGGTTCCTGTCCGTGCAGAAGAGTCAGTGTTTCGGCAATGTTGACCGAAAATTCTCCGGTTTCAGGCCGCTGGTTGAACGCATTGAAAAACAGCCCCAAAGCTTCTTCATATTCGCCGATATCCTTAAGAATGACGCCCAGGTTGTTGCTGATTTCGGGGATTCCGGGATCAATGACGACGGCGGTGCGATATTCTTCCAGCGCTTCGGGCAGTCGTTTCTGCCGGTAGAGCATGTCTGCATAGTTTATGTGGGCGTCAAGGTTTTGCGGCGACAGTTCCAATGCCCTTTTATAATGTTTTTCGGCCGTTTCATATTCGCCGGTGGCGGTTTCAAGATTTGCCAGATTAACCAAGGCCGGAACCGAACGCGGATCGAGCGCCAGCGCTTTTTGAAAACAGATGCGGGCTTCGGCCGTATTTTCCTGTGCCAGACAGATAAGCCCGGACAATATTTTAATTTCCGCATCGGTCGGTGCATTGGCTGAGGCTTGGGCTGCATATTCGGCGGCCAGGTCATATTCGCCGGCGCGGTAATGCTCGTCTGCCAGAAAATAGAGACTGAGAGCGTCATGCGGAAAACGTTTGGCCAGAGCTTTCAGTTCGGACAGGTCCTTTTTCATACGGGCCAGATTTACCCGAGGTTCCGCGTATTCGCTATCCAGAGCGGCAGCCCGGCGGTAAGCTGTTTCGGCTTCGGCAGCTTGGCCCAGCTTTTGGCAAAGAGTACCGATGTTGTTCCAGGCTTCCTTAATTCCGGGGTCAATTTTCAACGCTTTGCGATAATTGTCGAGGGCTTCGTGAGGTTTATCCCACAAGTCGAGCGAGAGCGCGAGGTTGAAATAGAAAGGCGCATGCGTCGGCGCTTTGCAGACGGCTTTGTAAAACAGTTCGACGGCTTCGTTATGGATGCCTTTGGCCTGAGCAACCAGACCGAGAAGGTTGAGAACGTCCGGATTTCGGGGCGCGGTTTCAAGAATTTGCCGATACAGGCTTTCGGCTTCGTCAAACCGTCCCTGTTCGTGCAGCGCCAGCGCCTGTTGAAACATTAAATCATAAGACATCTTCGTTACCTTTTTGTTCCGAGGAGCATATTGTATTCCGTAATCTGAAAAAATCTATATTTATTTGCAAAATTTTGCTTGAAATTATTAATTATTTGCGATAAATTGCGCATACTTCCGGGAATGAGGGTAAAAATTCCCCGTTTGGCGTTTAAGAACCAAAACTACCGGGACAATAACGTAATTTAAAAAAGGAAAATTTTATGAAAAGTATCGTTTCTGCAAAGAAAAAACCGGCTCGCCGTTATCTGAGCAACATCTGGGGCGATCCGAAAAGTCCGCTGAACAGAAGAGAATATGCTCCGGGTCAGCATGGACAGAGAAGAAAAAAACAGACCGACTACGGTGAACAGCTGCATGCCAAACAGAAGCTGAAAACCTATTACGGCAACGTTTCCGAGAAACAGTTCCACAAATATTATGTCGAAGCGGTCAGAAGAGGCGGCGACTCTGCCGAAAACCTCATCGGTATTCTGGAATCCCGTTTGGACAATCTGGTTTACAAAGCCAAGTTCGTTTCTACCATTTTTGCCGCCCGTCAGTTTGTAAACCATGGCCATATTCTGGTCAACGGCAAAAAGGTCAACATTCCTTCTTATATGGTTAAGGCCGGTGATGTTATCGAAGTTCGCGAGAAGTCGAAGCAGCTGCCGATTGTCATTGCCGCCGTTGAATCTACGGTTCGCGATGTTCCGGGGTATATTGAAGTTGACAACAAGAAGCTGACTGCCAAATATACCTTTGTTCCGAAGTTCGACGACGTTCCTTACGGCGCCGTTATGGAACCCAATCTGGTTATCGAATACTACTCGAGATAATCTTTTTCAAGATTGCGGAAAGGCCCCGGACTTATGCAAGTCCGGGGTTTTTCTGCTTTAAATGTCAAAAAAAATATGCTTAGATTAGCCTATAAATCTGGAATAAAGTTTTAAGGATTGCAAAAATGGAAGACATTATTGTAGACGAACCGGCGCCGACTTCTATTCGCAGCCGTACGCAGAAAAGGTTTCGCCGCAGCCGTCCCAGACGCGACCTGACGGTATACCTGTTTGACTGGCTGGTAAAGGGAATGGTTGTTGCGTTGTTGCTGAGCATTAACTTTTTGCTGTTTGCCAGCGCAGGTAATTTTACGGTGTTTTCTTCCGGTTTTTCGATGAGTTATGAAACGTTTTTTGTTCTGGCGGCAATTTTCGGCGTGTCGCTGGCGCTGATGTTTCTGATTTCGTTTTCATCGTTTCTGCAAAACGTTGTAACGGCGGCTGCGGTTGGTTTTTTTGTGTATATAAGCCTTAATCAGTTTGCCCTGTTTGACAAGTTTTCTTTTCTGGCCTATATGACCGCGCCGTATCTGGGCAATGAAACGGCCATGAATTTTATGACCAATTCGGATATCATGGCGTCCGGTGCCGCGGCCGTGCTGAGTTTTATTTTTCTGGCAATGTCGGACAAAAAGAACATTGCCTATTTTACCGGTATTCTGATCGTGGTGTTTGCAGGCATTCTGGCCGACGAATATTTTAACCGTGAGAACCACAATGAGTTCAAGACGGTTTATGACAATTCCTTTTCGAAGGCGGAACGCGGCAAGAAGTTTATATACATCATGCTGCCGAACGCGGCGTCCGTGAGTTATCTGGAAGATATGAAAGAAGCAAACGCCGATGCCAAAAAGGTTGAAAACGTTCAGAATATTATGCTCGGCTTCTTTGCCAAAAACGATTTTACACTGTATCCGAACGCCTTTGTGACGGCTGACGATCCGTTTAAAAACATGATCAGAAGCTTTAACAACCTTTCCAAAGACAAGGAAGACAGCTTTATTGCGTCAACGGTTTCAATGGACGGTTACTGGAGTTTCAAGAACATTAACGACGAATATATCTACCTGAACGAAAACCAGCTCTTTGACGTTTTCAGAAAGGCCAGGTACAAAATTTCGGCCTATAAGTCGCGCGGAATGGACATGTGCGGCAAAAACGGCGTTCGCAACGCCGACCGCTGCGTGGAAAAAGTCAACAGCCCGATCAGTTTTGATGATATGAAACTTTCGGCTTTGGAACGTACTAAACTGCTGGTAATTCAATGGCTGGAGAGTATGGGCGTCTTTAACAACATGGAGCCTCTTTATACGGCGTTGAAGGCGGTAACCCGTCCGGACAATCTGCCCATGGTTGGTCAGAAGTTTGATAACCTGTATGTGGTTGATGCGCCGAAAACGCTTGAAGCCGCAGGAAAGGATATTGTCAAAGACAGAGGAAATCAGGCTTATTTTATTATGGCGGATATGCCGTCCGACATGTTCGTCTATAACGAATTCTGTCAGATTAAGCCGATTTCGCAATGGCTGGATATGGAAAGTCTGCCCTGGATCATCAATAAAAACCTTTACAACAAAAGAACCGCCTATCTGGATCAGACGGCCTGTCTGTTCGGCAAACTTGAACAATTTATGGATTATCTGAAAAAATCGGGCGTGCTGGACAAATCTGTCGTTGTCATTCAGGGGCTGAGCGGCGCCGACGACCTTAAAAACGTGACCGAACGCCAGTTTATTCCCGATTTTAAGAATAAAAAACTGGTCACAATGGCTATCCGCGATCCGCTGAAAAAGCAGTTCACGGTCGGAGAGGAAGTTTGTATGGCCGCAGATATTCTTAACCAATATCTGTTCAAACGGGGAAAATGTTCCGAAATGAACGGTCTGGAACTGCATTCCGGCGCCAAAAAAGAGCTTAAGGGCATGTTGGGGCGTTATAAAATTACGCAAAAAGCGGCTCAAGACGCCATCAGACATTTTACAGACTGGCATAAGCTTTGGAACAAAGTTAACAAGATGCCAAAAGGTTCCATAGGGATTGTTCCTTTGCCAACACCGGAAGAACAGGCTGAAAAAGCTTTGGACGAGTTGGACGCCTCGCGCGAGCCGGATGAAATCAGTGCCGGGCAGCCGCCGGAGCGCAGTATCGGCGAAGCTCCGGTTATGCAGGCGCTGGTTCCTGAAAATCCGGAAGACGACGTTGAATCTTTGCAGGAAAAGATGATTGAATCTGATACGACAAGTGCCGGCGACGGTTCGGATATTGCCGCGCCGTTCGGAAAGACAATCTCCGAAGACGATGAAAAAGCGGAACCGGAAAAAGGGTAATATTTTTTGAAAAGCGGATTGAAATCATGGATTATGCGAAGGTTTTCACCTCTGGCTCAGCGGCGGATAAGGGCTTTTGCCGCAAACCGGAGGGCTTTGACTGCATTGGTTGTTTTTGTCGCAGTTTTTGTGTTGACGCTTTTTGCCGAGTTGATAGCCAACGACAGGCCGCTGTTGCTGAAGTATAACGGAAAGCTGTATTTTCCGGTGTTGTTTGAATATACGGAACAGGAATTCGGCGGCGATTTTCCGACGCCGGCGGATTACCGTGACGAATTTGTTCGGCAGAATATAGAGAAGAGCGGTTGGATGATTATGCCGCCGGTGCCGTTTTCCTTCAATACGGTTGACTATGACCTGACCACGCCGACACCGGCACCGCCGAGCAGCCGCCACTGGCTGGGAACCGACGATGAGGGCAGGGACATTCTGGCTCGGATATTGTACGGAATCCGGCTGTCGGTGGTTTTTGCTTTTCTGCTGACAATGGTTTCTTCGCTTATCGGCATTTCTGCCGGTGCGGTGCAGGGGTATTTTGGCGGCAGAGTTGATATTTTTATGCAGCGGTTTATGGAAATATGGGAATCGCTTCCGCAGTTGTTTATTTTGATTATTGTCGCCAGTATTTTCGTTCCGACATTTTGGAGCCTGCTGATTATTTTGATGTTTTTTTCCTGGACGTCGCTGACCGGAATGGTGCGGGCGGAGTTTCTGCGCGCCAGAAATCTGGAATATGTAAAAGCAGCCAAGGCTTTGGGGGTAGGAAACGGGCGGATTATCTTCCGGCATATTCTGCCCAATGCCGTGGTTACGACGGTTACGTTTGTGCCGTTTATTCTGTCGGAAGCGATTGTGGCTCTGACGGCGCTTGACTTTCTGGGGCTGGGATTGTCGCAGGATTATCCAAGCCTGGGCGATTTGGTTCGGCAGGGAAAGGATAATCTGCAGGCGCCGTGGATAGGCATAACGATTTTTATTGTTTTGTCCAGTCTGCTGACTTTGCTGATTTTTATAGGCGAGGGTGTGCGAGACGCTTTTGATGCAAGGAAAAGCAAGTAATGGCTCTTTTGGAAGTTAGTCATCTCGGTGTCGGTTTTCGCGGTGCCGACGGAGAAAAAGACAATACAGCGGTTGATGACGTATCGTTTGCTCTGGAGGCCGGCGAGGTACTGGGTGTGGTCGGAGAGTCGGGATCCGGCAAGTCGGTAACGGCGTTGTCAATTTTGGGGCTGCTGCCGTATCCGAAAGCGTATCATATGCCGGGAAGTTCTGTTCGGTTTGCGGGCAGGGAACTTATCGGAGCACCGGAAGAGGAACTGCGCCGGGTCAGAGGCAACGAAATCGCCTTTGTTTTTCAGGAACCGATGTCGTCGCTGAATCCGCTGCATACAATTGAAAAACAGATTGGCGAAACATTAAGGTTGCATAGACAACTTTCTGAAAAAGAAGCGAAAAAAGAAGTTTTGCGATTGTTGAAGATGACCGGTATAAAGAATGCCCGGGCGAGAATGAAAACTTATCCGTTTGAGCTTTCCGGAGGGCAGCGCCAAAGGGTTATGATTGCCATGGCGATAGCCAATCATCCGAAAATTCTGATTGCCGATGAGCCGACAACAGCGCTTGACGTGACAATTCAGGCGCAAATTATTGATTTGCTTATGGATTTGCGCAAAAAAATGGATATGGCAATTATTTTCATCAGCCATGATTTGCGTATTGTCCGCAAAATTGCCGACCGGATTGCCGTAATGAAGAACGGGCGGATTGTAGAGCAGGGCGACAGTGTCAAAATCTTTGAAAATCCTGAAGCAGATTATACTAAAAAATTAATTGGCGCTCATTCGTCTTTGAAATTACATAATAATATTTCTAACGATGTTGTGCTTTCGGTTGAAAATGCCGAAGTGCGTTTTCCGGTTAAGAAAAGCTTTTGGGGTAGTGTGAGACAGGAAATCAAAGCGGTTGACCGGGTAAGTTTTGAATTGCGGCGAGGTGAAACGCTGGGAATTGTCGGCGAGTCCGGTTCGGGTAAGACAACTTTGGGAATGGCTGTTGTAAATCTGATAAAGTCGTCGGGGCGTTTTTACTTATATAACATTGAAAAACAAACAATTAAAAGAGAAAGTAAAAGTTTTAGAAAAACAATACAAATTGTTTTTCAGGATCCGTACAATTCTTTGAATCCGAGAATGAATATTGAGCAGATTGTAGCCGAGGGATTGGAGGTTCATTATTCCGAGTTGTCAAAAAAAGATAAAAAAGAAAGAGTAATCAAAGTGTTGTCCGAAGTTGGTCTGGGAGCGGAGGTTTTGAACAAATATCCGCATGAGTTTTCGGGCGGGCAACGGCAGCGGATTGCAATTGCCCGGGCTTTGGTGTTGGAACCGCAGGTTTTGGTTCTTGACGAGCCAACTTCGGCACTTGATGTTACAATTCAGGTGCAACTTATTGATTTGCTGCAAAAAATTCAGCAAAAAAATATGCTTGGCTATATTTTTATTTCGCATGACATGAAGGCGGTTCGGGCGATGTCGGACCGGATTGCCGTTATGAAAGACGGGAAATTTGTGGAAGTAGGCAGCCGGGAGCGGATTTTTGACAATCCGCAGGAAGAATATACGCGGAAGCTGATAAGTGCATCCGTTTGATTTAAGGATATTAACAATGGGATTTTATGTAAGAAAAGGATTTAATTTCGGGCCTTTGCGGGTTAATTTTTCCAAGTCGGGCATCGGATTGTCTCTGGGCGTCAAAGGGCTGCGTTTTAGTGCCGGACCGAACGGAAGTTATGTTCATGCAGGCAGAAAGGGCGTTTACTATAAGCAGAAGCTTCCTGAAATCGACGAAAGTAAAAATATGCTGCGTCTGAGCTGGCCTTTGCTGACGATTTTGGCAATTGTGATTGCCGGTATTTATTTTTATCTGCAAGCCGGCGGTGATATTAGCGTAATGAAAGGTTTGCTATGGCAGCAACTGACAAATTGGTCATAACGGAAAAGAACAGTCGGCACAGTGTTGCCGGGACATGTTTGAAGATTGCAATTGACATTTTAGGTCTGCTGACGGCGGCCGTGATTATCTTTTTTCTTTGCAGCCCATGGTTTCTGGTAAAATTTATTTCGAAATTCGTTGACTGATGATTTTGACGCCAACGGCGTAGAATTTATCGAATAATTTTATTCAGCTCGCTCTGAGCGCTCGGTGCACTCTTCTAAAATATAATATCAAATTATGCATAACATATATTATGCGACAAATATATGTTTGTCAAGTGGTGTGTTCCCTTTTATTATTCTTGTCTTTTCAATTGGTTATGCGTTTTGTCAAAAGTTAACTGTCGCAAAGAAAACTGTTGCCGCAATTTGTATAATACGCAACGGCGGCATTAGATGGCAGCGTTGGAGCGCCGTGACGTAATAAAACGGTATATTGTTTGCGATTCTTTTGTAAAATCAATATATTGCCAAAAATATGGCGGCTGAGAACGAGCAAAATTATTTTATGTGATATTTTATAGCTTCTCTTCGTTCTGGGCGCTTGTTCCGTTTAATCGGAAACAAATGTAAAAAACCGGGACAAAGCCCGGTTTGAGTATTATCTATTTTTCCCTGTTGCTGGAACGGCAGCCAGACGTCCCGACGCCGTAATTTCATAACCTTTGGCCCGGAGCGCTTCCTGCCCGGCCGGATTGAAGGTGTAATAGTAAATCAACTCGCGTTCGTTTATGCGATTGGCATCCACGGCAGCTTCCGGAATGCCCCAGACGACGGAAATCGGCCAGGTCAGCAGATTCAGAAAGCCATAAAGATAATGATTGCTGTCGCCGCCATTGCCGGAAGCCAGATAAAAGTTGCCAAAGCCCGGCAAAATGTTCAATAGTCCCGCTCCTGCCGGACTGGCCGGAGATTCCCAGCCGCCGAGCGGCTTGTCAACGGTTATCCCCTGAGCCTGAAGGCTGCGCAAGGTGTTTCTTTCCTGATAGGTTAATGAGGTGCAGGCCGAGCGCTGCGCTTAAAGCGGCCGCTATCGCAATTTTTTTCATTTCAGAACATCCTTAATTTTCAGTTAAAACAAACCCGCTTATAGAAAAGCGGGCGGATGTTCAGAAACCGTATATTACCAGACGGCTCGGCCTATTTGGCACAAAACCTTATTCAGCCGACATCCGTCCAATATAGACATAAGAAGTCGGCATAAAATTTTAAGTCGTTATGCTAACGACTGGTAATAAAAGGGTTTCTGACGCCCTGGACGCGTTGCTTGCGCGTCTGCAGTCAGCTTATCTTTTGAATGCGGAAATGTAAAGAAGAAAATATCGACCGCCTTTTATAAATACGTTCGGTATTGAAAATGAGACAAACGGCGGTTGTTTATTTGGCAAAAATAACCTTAACCAGATTCAGCAGATAGACGACGGTAACAAAAGCCAGAGCGCGGACAGCTATGGTGTACAGCCCTGCTCCGTGTCCGATGACGGCAAACTGAATTATCAGAGCTGCTGCAATACCGCAGCTGGCAATAATCAGCCAATAGTTTTTGGTATTTATGAACAGAAATGCGCAGACGGCTGCCGAAACTAGGATATAAGGGCTTTGCAGAATGCCGTAAAGATTGTGGAAAAGGTGTCTGAGTGCCGGAACATGAAAGACAAAGGACGCCAGAAACAGGCAGATGATAACGGCCAGAATATAAAGGGCGGTGTTTTTCTTCATGATGTTTTCTCCGAAAGGTTCTTTTTTATCGTTAATAACAGAAAAGGCCGAAAGCGGCAACGCCTATTAGCGATTTGCACAAGGTTATGAATTGGAAAGTATATCCATTAAATGATTTTATGAATTTAATAGTTTTTCTTTGACTTTTTATTATTTAAGTTGATAATTTATTATATTTGAACGTCAGAGAAAGGTTTAGAGATGTCATATGTGGAAAAAACTTTATCAAAAGATGAGGAAATTAAAGAGATTGTGAAACTGCATTGGTTCAATTATCTTTTTACGAGTGTTTTAGCTCTTATAGCATTGTTTTTTGGTGCATCTTATTTCATGAGTACTGATTTGCAAAGAAGTTCCGGCTCAAAAGTGTTTGCCATTTTTTTTGGTGTATGGGCTTTATATAATTTTCTGAAATTATATATGACTGAAATGGTTATAACAAATAAGAGAGTTATATGCAGAAAAGGCATTATTAGTGTAAGGACAGAAGAGCTGAAAAATAATAAAATTGAATCGATTGAGATTAAGCAATCAATATTAGGAAGAATTTTGGGATATGCCACTATTTGGTTCTCAGGGACAGGAACATCAAAAGTAAAGTTTGAAGCTGTTGACGACCCTTGGACAGTAAAAAGCAGGGTAGAATCAATTGTTGGTGATTAAATTTTTAAAAGTAGTGTGAAAATACACTACTTTTTTTATGCCAATTTGTCTATTTTAATTTTTATGTACGGATAATCTCTGTTCTTTTCTAGTTTTCATATTTTATAATTATTTTTGTTTTTGAGCAGGTTGTATGTGTCTTTGACAATATTGCAGCCGTAGCCGCCGAGGTATATTTTCTCGGCATAGGACAAAAATTCGGGCAAAAGCGGGTACGGTGTGCGGCGGTGCCGGTCATAATAGGCGGCGAGCAGAACGGCGTCCAGACGGTCGAGATCTTTGACCAGGCGGCTTTCCGGCGTGACGCTTTTTTCATATTCCACAAACAGTTCCGGTATTTCCGGCTTGTGCAGTGTCAGGGCAATCTTTCGGGCTGCATTCAGTTCCAGACGTCCCTTCTCTTCCGGACTGATGTTGTCATACGGCATGAAGTCGCCGGTGTGAATTTCCTGAAGATCATGGAGCAATGCCATGGCGACACTTTTGTCTCTGTTTATGTTTTCCGGTGCGAGCAGCAACACGGACAAAGCCAACGAAAAGCTGTGTTCGGCAACGGATTCAGGACTTAAAACGCCGCCGACCAGCCAGCCGCTGCGC
>OGOP01002545.1_pt1 | contig 11159 bp, 10 predicted proteins | sample 1552591 | NCBI WGS metagenome assembly OGOP01 (sample SAMEA2580120, study PRJEB22360) | human gut metagenome | biome: human gut; feature: human-associated habitat; material: faeces | place: Denmark | collected 2008/2010 | reverse complement strand
AAATAGATAGTCTACAAAAACAATTCTAGAAAATAAAAAGAGATTTCTGAAAAAAATTTTATGAAAAGTGAAATTTTATATTCAGAATCTCTTTTTTTATGCAAAAATTGTTCAAATAATAAATTTGAACTGACCTTTCAGTCTAAGGACATTTCCTACAATTTGTGGTATAAAAATATTGCAAATTCAAAGGAGGAATATATGTCAGAGAAATTATATGAAACAATAGAAATTACAGATTTAAAAGATATGCTTAACAAAACAAAAGAATTATATGGAGATAAACCTGCATATAAAATAAAGCAAAAAGATGAGAATACACAACCAAATTATAAGGTTATAACACATAAAGAAGTTAGAAATATGATAGATGCTCTAGGAACAGCATTAATAGATATAGGGCTTAAAGATAAAAGAATAGCAGTAATAGGAGAAAATAGGTATGAGTGGGAGATTGCGTATCTTTCGGTAGTTTGTGGAACAGGAACAGTTGTACCATTAGATAAGGCACTTCCAGAAAACGAACTTGAAAATTTGATAGAACGCTCTGAGATTGAAGCTATTTTCTACTCTAGTAAATATGAAGAAATACTAGAAAAAATAAAAAGAAGTCCAGAGAATAAATTAAAACATCTTATATCAATGGATAATTTAGAAAATACAGACGGAATTTATTCAATGCAAGAATTGATAAAACAAGGTAAAGAGCTGGTAAAACAAGGTAACAAAGAGTTTATAGATGCAAAGATAAATGCTGACGAGATGAGTATAATGTTATTTACTTCAGGAACAACATCAAATTCAAAGGTGGTTGCGTTATCACATAAAAATATAAGCTCTAATTTGATGGCAATTGGGAGCGTTTTAGATGTAAATTCAACAGATACTATACTTTCAATATTGCCAATTCATCATGTTTTTGAGTGCACCGTAGGTTTTTTATTTTCGCTTTATAAAGGTGCTCAAACAGTTTTTTGTGATGGAATAAGGCATGTTGTAGAAAATTTAAATGAATATAAAGTTACCGTTATGGCTTGTGTCCCAGGAATTTATGAGAGAATTTTTATGATGATTAGAAAGAACTTAGAAAAGCAAGGAAAATTAGAAGAAATATTAAGAAAAGAAGAAGAATATAAAAATTCATCAATGGAAGAAAGAAAACAGGCTTTTAAGGAAATTCATAATCTAATAGGCGGAAATATTAAATTGTTTATAAGTGGAGCAGCAGCTTTAGATTCAGAAATAGAAGCAAGATATAGGTTACTTGGAATAAATATTGTGCAAGGATATGGTCTAACTGAAACATCACCAGTAGTTGCTGTTGGAACTAATAAAGAATATAAAACAGGCTCGATAGGTAAGGCTATTCCAGGTGTAGAGGTTAAACTTGCAAATACAGATAAAGATGGAATGGGAGAATTATTGGTAAAAGGTCCAAATGTTGCATTATGCTATTATAATGATGAACAAGCTACTAAGGAGGCCTTTGAGGGAGATTGGTTCCATACCGGAGATTTGGCTAAAATAGATGACGAAGGCTACATATTTATCTGTGGCAGAAAGAAGAGCGTAATAGTACTAAAAAATGGTAAGAATATATTTCCAGAAGAAATGGAATGTTTGGTAAACAAGATAGAAGGCGTAAAAGAATCTTTTGTATTTGGAAAGCAACAAAGTAGTGATAAAAATGATATTAAGATAAATGTAAAAATAGTATTTGACAGAGAGATTTTAAAAGATGTTTATGGAGCAACTACTGATGAAGAAATACGAAAAACATTAGCAGGCAAGATAAAGACAATTAACACGCAAATGCCAAAGTATAAAGCAATTAGAGGTATGATTTTGACGGAAGAACCATTAATAAAGACAACAACGAATAAGATAAAGAGGCAGGCAAATCTAGATGAAATTAATAAATCTGAAAACTAATAAATTAGGACAAAATTTTAAGTATTATGAGAAAATAGATTCAACGCAAAGTGAAATTTGGAGACTTGTTGATTCTGATAAGATAGCAGATGGAATGCTTGTGATGAGTAACATTCAGACCAATGGGCAGGGAACTCATGGCAGAGTATGGCACACAGACGAAACTGAAAATATTGCCTTTTCTTTCTATGTAAAGATAAATGACAAACCAGAGAGACTAGAAGGAATAACAATAGACATGGCTACAATAATACAGAAAATATTTGAAGATTTGTATGAAGTGAAACTTACAATAAAGAGTCCAAATGACCTAATGCTTAACGACAAAAAAGTTGGAGGAATATTAACACAATCTAAAGTGGAGAATGGAATAACTAAATTTTTAGTTATTGGAATTGGAATAAATACTTGCAAAATATACTTTTCAGAAGATATAAAGCAGATTGCAACATCAATAAAAAAAGAAACTGGAATTGACATTGATAGAGAAAAAATAATATCAGAATTTTGTAATAGATTTGAAAAAGTGCTAGAGACAAGAATTTCAAAGAACAAAGATTAAATAGAACATCAACATATGCAGTGCTAGTGGATGAATAATGGCTGAAAATGTAAATTTTTTGGCTTAATTGTAAGAAAGGAATAAGATACACTATGAAAATTGGATTTTTATTTTCTGGGCAAGGCTCACAATCTGTTGGAATGGGCAAAGACTTGTATGAAAATTTTACAGAAATAAAAAAATTATATGAATACTCAGAAAAAATAACTGGAATAGATATTGCTAAAATTTGTTTTGATGGACCAGATGTTGAACTCAACAAGACTCAAAATACACAACTTGCTATTTTAATAGAATGCTTAGGAATATCGCAAATATTAAAGAAAAATGGAATTATACCAGATGCAATGGCAGGACTAAGCCTTGGAGAATATACAGCTTTAATAGAAGATGGTGTTTTTAATATAGAAGATGGAATAAATATTGTTTCTAAAAGAGGAAAAATAATGCAAAATTTTACTCCGAAAGGAAATTGGAAAATGGCTGCAATACTTGGCTTAGATGATGAAAATGTAGAAGAAATCTGCAAAAATATTTCATCTGGTTTTGTAAAGCCAGCAAATTACAATACACTTGGACAAGTTGTGATTTCTGGCGAAGAACAGGCTGTATTAAATGCTGGAGAAGAGGCAAAAAAAGCAGGAGCTAAGAAGGTGAGTGTGCTTAACACTTCAGGACCATTTCATACAGAAAAATTAAGTGAATGTTCAATAGAATTGAAGAAGAAATTAGATAAGATAAGTATAAACTCGAAAAATTCTATAGTAATAAAAAATTTAGATGGAAAGTATTATGAAGAAAAAGACAATATATCTGAAATTTTGGCAAAACATATAATGAATCCAGTAAGGTTTACGGAATGCTTAAAAACTATGTATGAAAGTGGGATAGACACATTCATAGAAATTGGCCCAGGAAAAACTTTAAGCGGTTTTGTAAAAAGAATGAAGTTTGAAAATGTAAAAATAATGAACATAAATGATGTATCAAGCCTAGAACAAGTGATTAAGGAGGTTAAAGAGAATGGCTAAAGTAGCATTTATAACAGGAGCAACTAGAGGGATTGGAAAGCAAATTGCAATAGAATTTGCAAAAGATGGTTATGACATTGCATTTAATTATAGAAAAGAAAATGAAGACTTAGAAAATATAAAGAAACAGATAAAAGAGTTAAATGTAAGATGCTTGCCAGTAAAAGGTGATGTATCAATTTTTGATGATACTGCAAATATGGTAAACCAGATTATAAATGAATTTGGAAAGATTGATGTTTTAGTAAATAATGCAGGGATTACAAAAGATGCATTATTGATGAGAATGAAAAAAGAGGATTTTGAAGATGTTATAAATGTTAATCTTGTAGGCACATTCAATGTAACAAAAAACGTAATACCATATATGATAAAACAAAGAAGTGGAAGAATTATAAACATTTCTTCAGTGGTTGGAGTAAGCGGAAATGCTGGTCAAACAAACTATTCGGCTTCTAAAGCAGGAATAATAGGACTTACAAAGAGTTTGGCAAAAGAAGTCGCAAGTAGAAACATTTTGGTAAATGCGGTAGCACCAGGATTTATAGAAACACAAATGACAGATGTTTTGAAACAAGAAGTAAAAGAAGAAATTGCAAAAAATATACCATTACGCAGAATGGGAACGCCAGAAGATGTGGCAAATGTTGTAAAATTTTTGGCAGGAGAACAAAGTTCATACATAACAGGACAGATTATTAATGTAGATGGTGGAATGTTAATGTAATTTGGCAAAAATAGAAAGACTTAACCAGTCTTATTTAAAATGCTGGTAAAGAGTAAAATCGGTTAGAGAGGAATGGAGAAAATGGATAAAAGAGTTGTTATAACAGGATTAGGTGCGATAACTCCAATTGGAAAAAATGTTGAGGAAAACTGGAATTCAATAAAGGAAAAGAAATGCGGAATAGATGAAATTACTTTATTTAATACAGAAAACTTTAAAACTAAGCTTGCTGCAGAAGTAAAAGAATACAATCCGCTTGAACACTTTGAAGCAAAGCAGGCAAAAAGATTAGATAGATATTCTCAATTTGCAATAATTGCAGCAAGAGAGGCTGTAAAATCTAGTGAAATTTCAAAAGAAAATACAGATTTTAATAGAGTTGGAATATTTGTAAGTTCAGGAATTGGAGGGCTTACTACTATTCAAGAACAATGTAGAATAGACAACGAAAAAGGCAATAAAAGAGTATCTCCAATGTTTATTCCGATGTCAATAGCTAATATGGCTGCTGGAAATATAGCAATTGAATTTGGTTTTAAAGGAGAATCAATGTCTATTTTAACTGCTTGTGCATCTTCAACTCATGCAATTGGAGAAGCATATAAAACAATCAAATTAGGACTTGAAGATGTTGTTATAGCAGGTGGAGCAGAGGCAGCTATATGTGAGGTTGGAATTGCTGGATTCGAGAATATGAAGGCATTATCATTTGAAACAGATAAAAATAGAGCAAGCATTCCTTTTGATAAGCAAAGAAACGGTTTTGTAATGGGAGAAGGTGCTGGAATTGTTGTGCTAGAAGAGCTAGAACATGCAAAACGCAGAAATGCAAATATATACGGAGAAGTAATCGGTTTTGGAGCAACAACAGATGCATATCATATAACATCACCATGTCCTGACGGAGAAGGAGGAGCTCGTGCAATGCAAAGAGCTCTGGACGATGCCAAAATATCGGCAAATGAAGTAGATTATATAAATGCACATGGAACATCTACTCATTTAAATGATTTAACAGAGACCCTAGCAATAAAGAAAGTATTTGGAAACAATACTGATGTAATGGTAAGCTCAACAAAGGGCAATACAGGCCATCTGCTTGGAGCTGCGGGTGCAGTTGAAGCAATAATATGTACAAAAGCGATGGAGGAAGGAATTGTTCCACCAAATATAAATTACAAGGAAAAAGACGAAGAGTGCGACTTGAATTTAGTTGTTGGAGATTCAATAAAAGAAAACTTAAACATAGTATTATCCAATTCATTGGGCTTTGGTGGACACAATGCTTGCATTGCAATAAAAAAATTTGAAGATTAAAAATTAAGAAAGGAGTGCGATTATTAAAATGGAATATGACAAAATAAAACAGTTAATGGAAGATATGGGAAATTCTAAGTTGACATCTATAGACATCGATTTTGCAGATGGAACAAAGATAAAAATGACTAAACAAAACAATCAGACAATAGAAAATAATTGTGTAATAGAAGAAAATAATAACAAACAAGAAAAAATAGAAAACTTGCAAGGGATTGTAGAAGAAAATTCTAGACAAAAGACTGATTACTCGGAAAAAACAAAAGAAAAAAACAATATCGTTAAATCTCCTATGGTTGGAACATTTTATCTAAAACCTTCGCCAACATCAAATGCTTATGTTGAAGTTGGAAAAGAAGTAAAAAAAGGAGATACACTTTGTATAATAGAGGCAATGAAACTAATGAATGAAATTGAATCAGATTATAATGGTAAAATAGAAAAAATATTAGTAGAAGATGGACAACCAGTAGAATATGGCACGCCATTATTTGAAATTGCCTAGAAATATTTCGCCCCCAAAGGGGCGTCCCTATTGGGCGAAAAGGAGGAAAAATGTTAGAGAAAGAAGATATAGAAAAAATAATTCCGCAGAGGGATCCATTTTTAATGATTGATGAGGTTGAAGAATTTGTACCTGGAGAAATGGCTATAGCTTATAAGAATGTGAATGAAAATGAATGGTATTTTAAGGGACATTTTCCAGGTAATCCAATTATGCCAGGGGTATTAATTACAGAGAGCTTAGCTCAAACTGGTGCGGTTGCAATATTAAGCCTAGAAGAGAATAAAGGAAAAAATGCTTTATTCGGTGGAATTGATAAATTAAGATTTAAAAAAATGGTTGTGCCAGGAGATAAATTAAAACTAGAAGTAAAAATTATAAAGAAGAAAGGTCCGATAGGAATCGGAGAAGGAATTGCAACAGTGGATGGTAAACTTGCTGCAAAGGGAGAGTTTACTTTTGCGGTTGTTTAAGAAATGATGTAAACAGCTCAAAATAGTTACGAGTCAAATGCTAGTAGTATGTTATAAACTTTACAAAGACTAAAAATAGAGAAAGGCTAGGAATAATTAAAAAAATGAACAAGATTTTGATTGCTAATAGAGGAGAAATTGCAGTTCGTATAATAAGAGCGTGCAAAGAAATGAATATAAAAACTGTTGCTGTATATTCAGAGGCTGATAAAGAAGCACTACACACTAAACTTGCAGATGAGGCTATTTGTATAGGACCAGCAAACCCTAAACAAAGTTATTTAAACATTAAGAACATAATAGAGGCTGCTAACATTACTAAAACAGATAGCATTCATCCAGGTTTTGGATTTTTATCTGAAAATGCAGAGTTTGCAAAAATTTGCGAGGAATCAAATATTAAATTTATTGGACCAAAGTCAAATGTAATAAATCTTTTAGGGAACAAATCAAATAGCAAAAAATTAATGCAACAAGAAGGAGTTCCAACAATTCCTGGCTCAGATGGCAGTGTGAAAAATTTGAAAGAAGCAGTTCTAGTGTGCGAAAAAATTGGCTATCCTGTGCTTTTAAAAGCTTCTGCCGGTGGTGGTGGAAAAGGAATAAGGCAAGTAAATTCATTTGATGAATTAGAAACTAATTATAATATTGTTAAGCAAGAGGCAAAAAATGCTTTTAATGATGATGAAATATACATAGAGAAATTTATTCAAAATCCTAGACACGTTGAGATTCAAATATTAGCAGATGAACATGGAAACATTGTTCACTTAGGTGAAAGAGATTGTTCACTTCAGAGAAACCATCAAAAAATAATAGAAGAAACACCATCAACTGCTATTGATGAAAAACTAAGAAATAAAATGGGAAATGCGGCAATAAAAGCAGCAAAAGCAGCTGGATATACTAGTTGTGGAACTGTAGAATTTTTAGTGGATAAAGATAAGAATTTTTATTTTATGGAAATGAATACTAGAATTCAAGTAGAACACCCAATTACAGAAATGCGTACAGGAATAGACATAGTAAAAGAACAAATAAAGATTGCAGCAGGAGAAAAATTAAGATTTAAGCAAAAAGATATTGAGTTTAGAGGAAGCTCTATTGAGTGTAGAATAAATGCAGAAAATCCAAGTAAAAAATTTAGACCTTCACCAGGAACTATAACTGGAATAAACCTTCCAGGAGGGAATGGTGTACGTGTTGATACTGCAATTTATGCGGGTTACACTGTTCCTGCAAATTATGATTCTATGATAGCAAAAATAATTGTGCATGGGCAGACTAGAGGAGAGGCTATAAGTAAAATGAAAAGGGCATTGGAAGAGCTTGTGGTTGAAGGAATAGATACTAATAGAGATTTCTTATATAGTATAATTACTCATCCAGACTTTATAAGAGGAAACTTTGACACATCCTTTATAGAAAAGATGATGGAAGAAAAATCCTGAAATAAATATAGTTTCTTAGAGTTGGAATAATTAAAGTAAAAATACAATACATAGTTCATTAGAATACTTGGCTAAAATTATATTAAGAAATGTAAAAGCGTAAAAGAGAGGAAAATGCAATGATTGTAGACCAGATAAAGAAAAGAGAAAATAAGCTAATAAATAACAAAAATTCTAGAATTGACATACCAGTTGGAAAATGGGTAAAGTGTGAAAATTGCAAAGAAATTTTATACAAGGAAAATCTGAGAAACAATTTAAGTGTGTGCCCTAATTGTGGTCATTATTTTAGAATGCATATTGGCAGAAGGCTAGAGCAAATAATAGATGAAGGAACATATAAAAGGTTCAATTTAAACATAGATACTACCAATCCATTAGGCCTGGAAGATTATGAAAAGAAAATAAAGTCATTAAGAGAAAAGACAAGGCTCGAGGAAGCAGTAAGCTGTGGAATTGGCAAGATAAATGGAGAAGATGTAGTAATATGCATAATGGATAGTGGTTTTTTGATGGGTAGCATGGGTGCAGTAGTGGGTGAAAAAATAACATACAGCATAGAAAAGGCAATTGAATTTAAGATGCCAATTGTAATATTTTGTTGTTCTGGAGGTGCAAGAATGCAAGAAGGAATAATATCACTTATGCAAATGGCGAAAACTACTGCTGCACTAACAAAGCTAGACAAAGCAGGCTTGTTGTATATATCTGTACTAACAGACCCAACATATGGTGGAGTTACAGCTTCTTTTGCAAGCCTAGGAGATATAATTTTAGCCGAACCGGGTGCAATGATTGGGTTCGCAGGGCAAAGAGTAATAAAACAAACTATTGGAGAAGAGCTACCTGAAGGGTTTCAAACTGCAGAGTTTTTGCTAGAACATGGATTTATAGACAAAATAGTAGAAAGAAAAGATATGAAAGAAACACTAAGCAGACTATTAAAATTAAATAGATGATTGCTAAGCAGAAAAAATTTCGAAGAGGAGTTTTCATATGGTAAAAAAAATAGAAAAAAATGTGCTTACGGCTTGGGAACGTGTTGAAATTGCAAGAAACCCAAAGAGAAAAACAGCATTAGATTATATAAATGAAATATTTGATGAATTTATAGAACTTCATGGTGATAGATGCTATGGAGATGACAAAGCTATGGTATGTGGATTAGGCAGGATTGAAAATCAAAATTATACAATAATTGCAGAACAGAAGGGCAGAAATACCAAGGAAAATATCGAAAGAAATTTTGGAATGCCAAATCCAGAAAGTTATAGAAAAGCAATAAGAATGATGAAACAGGCTGAAAAATTTAATAGACCAGTAATTACATTTATAGATACAAAAGGAGCTTATCCTGGTGTAGAAGCGGAACAAAGAGGACAGGGTGAGGCAATTGCAAAATCTATGTTTGAAATGGCAAAACTCACAGTACCAGTAATTGCAATTGTAATCGGAGAAGGCTCGTCAGGAGGAGCTTTGGCAATAGGGGTTGCAAACAAGGTAATAATGTTGGAAAATGCTATATATTCAATATTATCTCCAGAAGGATATAGTAGTATACTATGGAAGGATTCGAGTAGGTTCAAAGAGGCTGCAGACAGAATGAAATTAACAGCAAACGATTTATATGACATGGGGATAATAGAAACAATAATAAAAGAGCCGGACATAAAAGATAGTAAAAAAACATCGCAAAGTGTAGACTTTGAAATGATAGCATCAGAAATAAAGAAAGAAATACAAACAACTGTTCAAGAATTAAAAAGTAAAACAAAAGATGAAATTGTAGAAGAAAGATACCAAAAATTTAGAAAAATAAGCGGATTTAAGGAGGTTTAGCTAATGTTATTAGAAGGCAAAAAAATATTAATAATGGGAATTAGAAACAAATGGAGTATTGCGTTTGGCATTGCTCAATCAGTGTATGAAAATGGAGGCAAACTTATATTTACATACAGAGGAGAGGGCAACAAAGAAAAAATAGAAGAGCTTGTATCTGAATTTAAAGGCAGCAAAATATATGCACTAGATGATGCTTCTGATGACGAACAGGTAAAATCTGTTTTTGAAAATATAAAAGAAGAAAATGGAAAAATAGATGGAATAGTACATTCAATAGCACATGCAAACACAGAAGACTTGCATAATGATTTTATATATACAAGTAAAAACGGGTATTTACATGCCATGGAAACTAGTGCATATTCATTACTACTTGCTACAAGAACAGCAAAAGAAATAGATATGCTAAATGAACACTCTAGCATAGTAACATTAACATATCATGGTTCTACGAAAGTAATAAACGGTTACAATGTAATGGGAGCCACAAAAGCAGCATTAGAAGCAAATGTAAGATATCTTGCAGAAAACCTTGGAAAAGAAGAAATGCGAGTAAACGCAATATCTGCAGGTCCAATAAAAACTCTATCTGCTAAAGGAATAAAAGACTTTTCATCAATGCTTACAATAGTGGAAGAAAAAGCACCGTTACACAAAAATGTAACTACAAAACAAGTTGGAAATGTAGCTACATTTTTGCTAAGTGATATGTCAGATGCAATAACAGGCCAAGTGATATATGCAGATAATGGCTATAATATAATGGGAGCGTAAGGTAGATTATAATTATTGTACTATTTGCTCTTGAAATTTATGTGTTTATGGTGTAATGAAAAACAAGCGTAAATGTGTCGAAATTTGACACACGGTTATGCTTGTTTTTATGCATTTTTAGATATATAATTCAGATACTTTAAGTAGATGAAAACCTATAAAGAGTAATTAACGTTAATTTTTATTTAGAATTCTAAAAAATTTTATCAAATTATTATTAAATCTAAGAATTTAATTTCTGTATTCGCTATAGCGAAAGGTTGAATACCAAACTTTATATTAAAACAATTGTGATCCAAAGAGAAATATTATATTGAGAACTTCCAGAGAAAAGTTGTGAGAAAAAATATACAAAAATTTTACTTATTAGTTGAAAAACAGCAAATAGAATGGTAAAATGGAAAGGAAGCCAATGGACGATTTACAAGAAAATAACATTAGAACAGAAGAACAAAAAGTAAAAAGACTGCCACTAACATCAGATTATGTCTTTAAAAGAATATTTGCAAGAGAAGAAAATAATTCAATGTTAAAGGATTTCTTAG
>OGOP01002544.1_pt1 | contig 11170 bp, 9 predicted proteins | sample 1552591 | NCBI WGS metagenome assembly OGOP01 (sample SAMEA2580120, study PRJEB22360) | human gut metagenome | biome: human gut; feature: human-associated habitat; material: faeces | place: Denmark | collected 2008/2010 | reverse complement strand
TACTTAGCTGCATAATACGGAAATCTCCAGAGATTTCCCAAGCCTACTGCACTTCCCGCAGCGGCAAATACAAATCCGAGTCCGCCGGAAAAGCTTCCCCTTTTTTTACTCATGATAATTACCTCTCATTTTCTTTAGAATTTTTTAAAATCTGTAAATAAAACAATCAACGCAAGTATAACATAATACAGAGATTAAAACAATATTTTTTGGAATTTTTTGAATATTTTGCAAAAAGAAAATTTTGGTTTTATCTTTGCGAATTTTGTCAAATCTATTGCAAATCAATTTTATTTGTGCTATTGTAAAATATATGTAAAGAATGCGTTGCCAAAGGTAAAATTTAGTGCAATTCGCTTGAAATAATCCGTTTCGTATTTTATACTTAATCAGATATATTAAATTGGGTTATATATCAGTTTTTATGGTGGTGAATTATATGTCAAATTCAAAAAACAACAATAAAAAAACATCGGAAAAAGCAAAGCTTATGTCAAAATGGCAAAAGATGCCTTATACTAACAGAGAATTAAGCTGGGTTGACTTTAATGCAAGAGTGCTTGAAGAGGCGTTCAAAAAGACCAATCCAATTATGGAAAGATGCAACTTCCTTTCAATTACGGCATCAAACCTTGACGAATTTTTTATGGTTCGTGTTGCAGGTGTGCTTGACCAGATTCATCACGGCAGAACAAGCCGTGACGCATCGGGCATGACTCCTACAGAGGTTATGGACGGACTTGTTGAAAAAATTCACGAGTTTGCCAAAAAGCAGTACAGCTGTTACAACCGTTCAATAATTCCGTCACTTCGTTCGGCAGGCATTGTATTCAAAGAGGCTGACGAGCTTGACGGCGACCAGAAAGCGTTTGTTGAGGAATACTTTAAAAAAGTAGTTTTCCCCGTATTGACGCCTATGGCTGTTGATACAAGCCGTCCGTTCCCGATGCTTGCAAACAAAAGCCTTAACATTGCAGTTCGCCTTACAAATGCCGAGAATGAAGAATTTTTCGCATTGGTTCAGGTTCCGTCAATTCTTCCGAGATTTCTTGAGCTTCCGACTCACGAGGGCAGAGCGTTTATTCTGCTTGAAAAAATAATCGCAATGCACCTTGGCGAGCTTTTTGAGCTTTACAACATTAAGCAGTACGACCCTTTCAGAATCACCCGAGATTCCGACCTTGACATTGACGAGGATACCGAGGATCTTATGGCTGAAATTAAAAAGTCAATCAGAAAGCGTAAGAGAGGAGAACCTGTTCGTCTTGAATTCGGCAAGAAATGCAACCGAGAAATTCGTGAATTTCTTGTTGACGCTCTCGATGTTACGGAGCGTGAAATCTACTTTCAGAGAGGTCCTCTTGATCTTACATTCCTTTCAAAATTTGCCCACATCAAGGGCTGTGAAGATATGTGCTTTGAACCAATCGTTCCAGTAAATCCGCCTGCGGAATTCTGCGGTTATGATGATATTTTTAAGGCTATCCGTGAAAAGGACAGACTTGTGCATCATCCTTATGAAAGTTTTGATGTTGTGGTTGATTTTGTCAAAAAGGCGGCAACCGATCCGAATGTTCTTGCCATCAAGCAAACCTTGTACCGTGTCAGCGGAAATTCGCCGATTGTTGCGGCTCTTATCAAGGCGGCTGAAAACGGCAAGCAGGTAACTGTTCTTGTTGAACTCAAGGCGAGATTTGACGAGGAAAACAACATTCAGTGGGCAACAAAGCTTGAAAAGGCGGGCTGTCATGTAATTTACGGTCTTACAGGACTTAAAACCCACTGCAAAATCTGTCTTGTAGTAAGAAAAGATAAGGACGGAATCAGAAGATATTTGCATATGGGTACGGGTAACTATAACGACAGCACGGCGAGATTCTATACCGATATCGGTATGTTCACCTGCCGTGAAGAATACGGTGTTGACGCATCATCACTCTTTAATGTATTGACAGGTTACTCAACTCCGCCTGAATACAACAAATTTATCGTTGCACCTCACGGAATGCGTCCGTTCTTTGAGGCTATGATTATTCAGGAAACCGAGAACGCAAAGCTCGGACTTCCGGCCAAAATTACCGCAAAGGTGAACTCGCTTGTTGACCCTGAAATCATCAGCCTTTTGTACGACGCGTCAAATGCAGGCGTAAAAATTGACCTCATCGTAAGAGGTATTTGCTGTCTTGTTCCGGGGGTTCATGGATTCAGCGAAAACATCAGAGTAGTTTCAATTGTCGGTCAGCTTTTGGAGCATAGCCGAATATTCATATTTGAAAACAATTCAAATCCGCTTTATTATATGGGAAGTGCCGACTGGATGCCAAGAAACCTCGACAGACGAGTTGAGCTTGTGTTCCCTGTTGAGGACGAGGATATCAAAAAGCGTGTGCAGGAGGTTATCACGGTTTCATTTAAGGATACCGTAAATGCACGCCAACAGCTTTCAACAGGTGTATATAAGTCTGTTGACAAGCGCGGCAAGCATAAGATGAATTGTCAGAAATTCTTTTCAAAGCTTGCGTTAAAGGCTCAAAAGCAGGCAATGAAAAAAACATATGCGAGCACTGTCGGAACTCCGATTGTACCCGTTGAAGTGAAAAAGGAGGACTCCGAACAATGAAAAGAGTAGGCATTTTAACAAGCGGCGGTGATTGTCAGGGACTTAACGCAACAATCCGTGCCGTTGCAAAAACACTTTATAATCAGCTTGGCAATGATGTTGAAATCATCGGCATTATTGACGGCTACAGAGGTCTTATCTACGGCGAAACAAGAAAGATGAAACCCGAGAATTTTTCGGGTATTCTCACAATGGGCGGTACGATTCTCGGCACATCAAGACAGCCGTTCAAGCTTATGCGTGTTGTTGATGAGAACAGCGTTGACAAGGTTGAGGCTATGAAGAAGAACTACAAAAAGCTTGGCCTTGACTGTCTTGTTGTACTCGGCGGCAACGGAACTCAAAAAACCGCAAATCTTCTTCGTGAAGAGGGACTCAATGTGGTTTCGCTTCCTAAGACAATTGACAACGACCTTTGGGGTACAGACAAGACATTCGGTTTTCAGAGTGCCGTTGACATTGCAACAAATGTAATCGACTGTATCCATTCAACCGCAACATCTCACGGCAGAGTTTTCATTATTGAGGTTATGGGTCACAAGGTTGGCTGGCTCACACTTTATGCAGGTATTGCAGGCGGTGCGGATATTATTCTTATCCCCGAAATTCCGTACGACATCAACTCGGTTGTAAAGACAATCAAGTCAAGAACCGCAGGCGGTAAGAACTTTTCAATTCTTGCAGTTGCCGAGGGTGCAATTTCAAAAGAAATTGCAGCTTTGCCTAAAAAGCAGAGAAAAGCTGCTGTTGCAGAGATGAAATATCCGTCAATTTCCTATCAGATTGCCCATGATATTGAGGAGGCAACAGGTCAGGAAACAAGGGTTACAGTACCGGGTCACTTCCAGAGAGGCGGCAGTCCCGATGCCTATGACCGTGTGATTTCAACTCGTTTTGGCGTTAAAGCCGCAGAGCTTATTATCAATAAAGACTACGGCAAAATGGTTGCCCTTGTAAATAATAAGGTAGTTGCCGTTCCGCTTAAGGACATCGCAGGCAAGCTCAAGAGCGTTCCGAAAGATAGCGAGGTTGTTGAAACAGCAAGAAAAATGGGCATCAGCTTTGGCGAATGATTTTCACCTTTTGGTTGACATATGCCTTTGTTATGATAAAATGATATGAAGTTCAGATTTCACGAAAGGGAGTGTTACTGTGAACGGTAATAAGCCGATTGAACAGATAATGGAAAATGCTGCCGCATCAGTTGAAATGGAAGGCTATACCATTGACAGCAAAAGCAAAGAATGGTGTCAAAAATTACTGCGTAACGAAATCACAATGCAGGAATATATTTCACTCGTTAAGAAAAAAGCAGGAGTTAAGGCTTAATGGCATACAATGACAAATCCATTAACAGAGATGTAATTTTAAACTATGCCCTTAGCACATACGGAACAGAACCCGAATATCCGTGGGAGAGCAGTCCCGATAATGCGGTTCTGCGGAATATGATGTCGGGCAAATGGTACGCAATAGTTATGCGTGTCAAAAGGCAGATTTTAGGGCTTGACGGTGAGGGCTTTATTGATGTGATGAATGTCAAGTGCGATCCGATTCTTGTCGGCTCGCTGAGAATGAAAAACGGATTTCTGCCAGCCTATCATATGAACAAGGATAAGTGGATAAGTATTCTGCTTGACGGCTCTGTGAGCAAGGAAGAAATCTTTCCGCTGATTGACGAAAGCTACAGCCTTGTTATGCCAAAGGCTAAAAAACGCTCAAAAATTTGACATAATAATCAAGTCGGAAAATCGGTTTTGCAATCGGTTTTCCGACTTTTTGTTGTTTGAGCATTAAATGTGTGCAGAAAAATTGTCTGAAATCTTGCAATGAACGCTTGCTTTTGCTATAATCGTAGTATATGTATGAAAATGTGTGCCACGCAAAACGAACGGGGTATTAAATATGAAACCGGATTTTAAGAAGATTTTGAAAAAAAGAATATTTCCGACCTTGCTTGCGGTTCTTGCACTGTCGGTTTGTTCAATAACCGCCTTTGCGGTAGGAGAGGACGATCCGCAGGTTCCCGACTCACAGCCGGAGCCTGTTGTGACGGAGTATGTTCCCGATGAAACCGAACCGCAATACACAGAGCCGATTTATACCGAGCCTGTTTACACCGAAGCGCCTACGACCGAGTATGTTGCGCCCGAAACGGAAGAACCCACAACTGAGTATGTTCAGCCTGAAACAACAGAAGCTTCGGTACAGGAAGAAACGCAGTATCAGAACCAGTATGTTGAAACTCAGGCGACCGATTCAACGGAATTTCAGGCGCCGACAATCGCAAAAACAGTCAGCGAAAAAAAGTATTCCACAAGCTACACGGCGGGAATTGTTTCGTGGATTTGCGTAGGTCTTGGGGTAGTTGTAATTGCGGTTGTGATGATCAGCACAAAAGTCGGTGCAAGAAAAAGAATAAGGTAACAGCATTAAATGTGTAAAAATAAAAATATGAACAATCTCAACATCGGCGGCGTTTCGCTGAAATCCCACGCAGTTCTTGCTCCTATGGCAGGTGTAAGCGACAGGGCTTACCGTGAGCTTTGCGTAAGATTCGGTGCGGCATACTGCGTAAGCGAAATGGTCAGCTCAAAGGCGCTTTCTTTCAACAGTAAAAAGAGCGAGGAGCTGATGGAAATTTCAGACTTGGAGCGTCCCTGCGGAATCCAGATTTTCGGTGATGACCCGAAATGTATGGCTGATGCCGCAAAGCACGCACTTGAAAACAAACCCGATATAATTGACATCAATATGGGATGCCCCGCTCCGAAGATAAGCAGCGGAAGTGCATTGATGAAAAATCCTCGGCTTTGCGGAGAAATCGTCAAGGCTGTGACAGCCGTTACCGACATACCCGTAACCGTAAAAATCCGCAAGGGTTGGGATGATGACAGCGTAAATGCCGTTGAAGTTGCAAAAATCTGCGAATCGGCAGGTGCGGCGGCAATCACCATTCACGGCAGAACAAGACAGCAATATTACAAGCCTCCCGTTGATTATGATATCATAAGGGCTGTAAGAGAATCCGTCAGCGTTCCCGTAATCGCAAACGGAGACATCGACAGTGCCGAAAGGGCAAAGGAGGTTATGGACATCACGGGCTGTGACCTTGTTATGATCGGCAGGGCAACGCTCGGAAATCCGTGGATTTTCTCGCAGATTAACGCATACCTTGAAAACCCGAATGTTAAAATTCACACTCCCGGCCTTGAAGAAAGGCTTGGTGTAATGATTGAACATATCGGCAAAATGGTTGAATACAAGGGAGCATATGGCAATGCTTCAGGCAAGAAAACTTGTAGTCGGCTATTTCAAAGGCATGAAGGGTGCGGCAGCCTTGAGAAATGAGGCAGGAAAAATTAAAACGCTTGATGATTTGTACGAATTAAGGCAAAAAGCCCTTTCGCTGCAATGACATAAATTCAAACAGGATACACAGTATTCTAAAATAAAAATATAAGGGGAATGTAACAATGAGTGAAAAAACAAATATCGCTACTCTTGATTACCTCAACGAGTACGATCCCGCAATCGGTAACGCAATGACAGACGAGCTTAAAAGACAGCGCAGAAACCTTGAACTTATCGCAAGTGAAAACATCGTTTCTCCGGCAGTTATGGCTGCAATGGGCAGCTTGCTCACAAACAAATATGCCGAGGGTTATCCGGGAAAGAGATACTACGGCGGTTGTCAGTGCGTTGATGTAGTTGAAGAAATTGCCCGTCAGCGTGCGTGTGAGCTTTTCGGTGCTGAACACGCAAATGTTCAGCCTCACTCAGGCGCTCAGGCTAACACAGCGGTATATTTTGCAATGCTTAATCCCGGTGATACGGTAATGGGTATGAACCTTAACGAAGGCGGTCATCTTACACACGGTTCACCTGTTAATATTTCAGGTAAATACTTCAACTTTGTTCCATACGGTGTTGATCCCGAAACGCACAGAATTGATTATGATAAGGTTCTTGAAATTGCAAAGGAATGCAAGCCTAAGATGATTGTTGCAGGTGCGTCTGCATACCCAAGAATCATCGATTTTGCAAAGCTCCGTGAGATTGCCGACGCAGTAGGCGCATATCTTATGGTTGATATGGCTCATATCGCAGGTCTTGTTGCCGCAGGTGTTCATCCGAACCCTGTTCCGTATTGTGAGTTCGTTACAACAACAACACACAAAACTCTCCGTGGTCCTCGTGGCGGGCTTATCCTCTGCCGTGAAGAATTTGCAAAGCAGATTGACAAGGCTATCTTCCCCGGTACACAGGGCGGTCCTCTTATGCACGTTATTGCCGCAAAGGCTGTTTGCTTCGGCGAGGCATTAAAGCCTGAGTTCAAGGAGTACGGCAAAAAGATTGTTTCTAACTGTAAGGCTCTTGCAGACGGACTTCTCAAGAGAGGCAACAAGCTTGTTTCAGGCGGTACGGACAACCATGTTCTTCTTATGGATCTCCGTGATACAGATGTAACCGGCAAGGAGCTTGAGGCTCGTCTTGACGATTGCTACATCACAGTAAATAAGAACACAATTCCGGGCGAACCCCGTTCACCGTTCGTAACAAGCGGTGTAAGAATCGGTACTGCTGCTGTTACAACAAGAGGTCTTAACGAGGAAGATATGGACAAGATTGCCGAGTACATCACCCTCGTTCTTAACGACTATGAGAACAGCAAGGAAAAGGTTAGAGCAGGCGTTGAAGAAATCTGCAAAAAATATCCGCTCTACGAGTAATTTCTTTAAATAGCGCAGTAATACCGTAACCGTTTTTCTGCGGATTTTAATAAAAATTACGTGGCTGTGAAAAAACAGCCTTACAAAAACAGGAAGGCACATAACCGAGAACGATGACGGTTATGTGCCTTTTGCACGGATTTTATTATGCTAAAGCATATGAGTATAAACATAAAAATTCAAATGCTGTGTTACGGTCGGGAACAATAAGATTTGAACTTAATAAAGCTTTATTTCCGACCGCAATTTTCATTTTTCCATTTTCGATTATCCATTTTTGACTTTCAAATTTCCGTATGCTTGGGTATTGATAGGCATAATTTACGAAAAAAGATAAATCGGTTGTAATTGCGACAAAGTTATGATACAATCATCTGAATGGTCTGTAAAAAACAATAATTGAGGGTTAGGAGATTTTATGGCGACATCAATTTATGCAAAGCCTATTAAGGCGGGGACAATTCTTAAATTTACTCTGCCGACTATTCTTATGATGGTTTTTATGTCACTCTATACGGTTGTTGACGGAATAGTCGTTGCAAACTGTGTAGGAAGCGACGCACTGTCGGCAATCAACATCGTATATCCGTTCACGCTTGTGTTTATGGCTGTGGGGTTAATGTTTTCAACAGGCTCAAATGCAATAATAGCGAAGAAAATGGGTGAGGGAAAACAGGAGGAGGCAAACCGTCTTATGTCCGGTGTTGCAATTACGGCAACGGTCATTTCTGTTATCATTGCTGTGCTGTTCACAATTTTTGCCGAACCTATGTATATGATGTTCGGCTCAAACGAAAAGATTCTCCCATATTGCATTGATTACGGCAGCGTTATGATTCCCTACGGCTTTGTAATGTGCTGGCAGATGCTTAATCAATCGTACCTTGTAACAGCGGACAAGCCCCACATTATGCTGATTTTCTCAATACTGTCGGGTTGTACAAATATTGTGCTGGACATTCTTTTTATGGCTGTGTGGGGGATTGGAATAATCGGTGCGGGACTCGGCACAATCATCGGTATGGCTGTGGGCGCAATTCCGCTTTTGCTCTTTTTCAACAAAAAGCAAGCTCTGCACTTTGGCAAACCTGAATTTAAAGTAAAAGAAATTCTCTTTGCAATGGCGAATGGCTCTTCCGAGGCGGTGACGAACCTTTCAACAGCCGTGACAACAGCGTTATTCAATATTCAGATGATGCAATTTGCAGGTGCAAAGGGTGTTGCGGCAATAAGTGCAATTTTGTACATTCATTTTATTTTTACGGCGGTTTCGTTCGGGTTTACTTCGGGAGTTTCACCGATTATCAGCTTTAACTACGGCGCACAAAATCACGAAAAGCTGCAAAAGCTGTTTAGGCTATGTATAAAAATCACGCTGATAATTTCACTCGCAATGATTGCGGCATCTGAAATTTTTGCAGAACCGCTTGTAAGAATTTTCTCGGCGGGTGATGAGGAGCTTCAGCAGATTGCACTCGGCGGATTCAGAATTTTTGCAATCAATTATCTGTTGTGCGGAACGAATATTTTTGCATCGGGACTTTTTACCGCACTCAACAACGGCAAGATTTCAGCCGTGATTTCGGTTGCAAGAACGCTTTTGTTTGAGTGTGCCGCAATGTTAATTTTGCCGATGTTTATCGGCATAAACGGTGTATGGCTGGCATTGCCCGCTGCCGAGCTTTGTGCCGTTGCAATTTCTGTTACATTCATCGTTAAGAACGCAAGAAAGTATCACTTGATAAAAGGCTGATAACAAAAAAATAAATATTCTGCACTTGACAGGGGGACTGCCGAAAACGGTAATCTCCTTGTCTTTTTTTGAACAAATCAAAATATATACCGATTATTTTTTGCACAGTACCTTTGACTGCAAACACATCATATCATACCGACCGTGACAAGACTATGACAAAACAACTCTTTATTCCGAAAAAATTTTTTGAAAATATTTTTAAATAAATGTATTAAAATATGCAATTTTCTCTTTTTAAGGCTCTTTAGTGGAGGCGATTTTTTATGACAAATTTCTTTATGATTCCCAACGAGGTCTTTGACCTCCAACTCAAACCTGCACAATTTGCCGTGCTTTGCTACATTATGAGGTGCTGTGACAAGTCGAATACCTGCTATCCGTCAATGCGTAAAATTGCAGAATCCTGTTCCATCTCGGAAACAACGGCAAGAAAGACCATCTATGAGCTGTGCGAGAGAAACATCATTTCAAAGGCGGGCGGTTTTGCTATTGGAAAATTCGGCAAAATTCAGTCTGCACCGTATGTGTATTCGGTAAATCCCGACTTTTTTGACGAGGGCTTTGCCAGAGAAAATCTTATAGCGTCCTTTGCTTAATTTTGACTTTAATCGCTGTAGTGTTCTGTCGGTCACTAATGTTGTGCAAACTATTGTCCTGCCGGTCAACCTGTGTAATATTTTACACCCCCCTACGAAAGATACCACACCCTTCCCCCTAAAAATTTGTATCTGACCCCTGTAAATTTTATACCCGTCCCCCTCGCCATTTACGGACTAATAATACTAAAAGAAGAAGACTAAAAGAAAAATACTAAGAGAACAATACTAAGTGAACAATGCCGATGAGGCGAGCCGATTTGAAAACATATCTTGAATTTTTATTCAATCAGGCAAATGAGAGCTTGCCAAAAGAAAAGCACCCCGACTGAATCGGAGTGCCGTATAGTTTATTTAGATTGTCAGCTTACTTGAGCCATACAATGTCGGTATCGGTTGCAAGGTTGTCAATTCCGTAAAGCACAACAACCTGTTCGGGGTTGTAGGTTGTCACAAGGTCTGACACGCTTTCCTTGTAATAACGCAGGTCAACCAAAACTACCTTGCTGTAATTTTCTGCAAGGAACGGCGCAAGGCTGTGCGAAAAGCTGTCCTTGATGAGAAGAATTGTGCCGTTCTTTGCGTTGGTGTTTGTAATCTCCGTGAGAGCGTGGTTGCCGTCAATAAACACGGGGTACTTGTCGTCCTCTTTGAGATGGTCGGTAAAGTACATTGAACCCGAAGTTTTGATGTTTGCGCCCTCGGTAATTTTTACGGAGATATTTTTTGAAGAATTGTTCGGATTGCTCCAAATTTCGATATTATCGGGCGGAGTGAGCCAAAAACCGCTTGAAGAATATGTTGTGCCGTAAAAGTCGGGGTAGCTGTCTTTTTTAAGTGTTGAATCATCAATCGGAGTAATGCCGAGTGCCTTGCAAAGCTCCTGATAGCCCGTGTAAGCACCCTTTGTTGTCCAATGGTGGTCGGTTTTGTAGTAAAGCTGACTGCCGTTTTTGTATTCGCTCTTAAAGCGTTCACGCAAATCGACAAAGCCGATTTTATCCTTTGAAAGCGTTGAAGAAATCCTGCTTATATCCTCATCATCGTTGTATTTATCGTGGAATGTCGGAAGCACATCATCGGCAATATATCCTGTTGACGGAACGAGCATAACCGTTGTGGGAGCATTGATTGATTTTGCAAAATCCGCAACCGCGCCGATATTCTTTTCAAGATTGTTCTCAGTCGAAACAGGCTTGTTGATAAGGCAGCCGTTTTTGCAGTTGTACACACCGCTTGCACCGTTGTTGCCCTCCGCAAGGGTGGTGTATGCGTTAATACCTACCCATGTGTTTCTCTGCGGAAACTGGTCGGCAAAGAATGTTTCAAACTCACTGCCGAAATCACCCGAAAGCACCTTTTCAACATTGGCATCGGGGAACTTTTGTAAGTATCTTTTTTCGGAAGAACTGTAGTCGGTTTTCGGTGAAAACAAGAACCACAAAGCCATTCCGTATATGAAAAT
>OGOP01002519.1_pt1 | contig 11256 bp, 5 predicted proteins | sample 1552591 | NCBI WGS metagenome assembly OGOP01 (sample SAMEA2580120, study PRJEB22360) | human gut metagenome | biome: human gut; feature: human-associated habitat; material: faeces | place: Denmark | collected 2008/2010 | reverse complement strand
GCATTCAGGCGGTTACCTGTCACATTAAATGTCATGCTGTATGCACATGGATACAGATTCATTTCGTGAAGATCCTCATGCACATAAATATTTGTCATAATTCTGCGGCTGAATGGATTCTCTTTTAAATCAAATAAAACTCTGTCAACCTGATCCATCTCTCCCTCTTTATATTTATGCTTCTTTCCAAGCTGATAACCATATGCCTTTCCAATAGAGCCATCTTCATCCGCCCATTCGTCCCAGATATGACTGCTTAGATCATGTACATTATTGGACTTTTTCTGCCATATCCACAAAATCTCATCAATAGCGGAACGGATATATGTTTTTCGAAGTGTGATTGCCGGGAATTCTTTAGAAAGGTCATAGCGATTCACTACACCAAACTTTTTAATTGTATACGCATAAGTTCCATCCGGCCATTTTGGTCTTACCTTTTCCCCTTCTGTACTGTATCCATTTTCGATAATATCACTGCACATATCGATAAATAACTTATCTGCATAGCTCATATTACTATTCTCCTTTCTTAATTCCTATACTTTTTATCTTTTTACTTTTTCTAGATTGTGTTTAAAAAATCATTCAGGCAGCCTGCACTTTATCACTGATATTTTATGTTATTTAACTGAAAGTCCTCATAGCAGGCAGTACACTTTATATTTTTTGCCTCTGTTTTCTTGCAACAATAAGATAATAATTGATTTTCTTTTTAAAAAGTATTAGAATAAAATATAACAATCATACCAATACTTTCATTCGGAAGATTCTTCATGTGTATGCCTGAGGAATCACAGCCGATTGACTACAGAAAGGACGTAATCATGAAAAAACATCGTATTATTTCCATTGCATTGTCTGTGATAGGCTTTGCAGCAACTTTAGCTCTGGTACTTTATCTTTTAAAAGACCGCATCAAGGGCTGTTCTTTCTGCGGAGACGATGCTCCCGATGAGGCAGAAGAAGATATCTTCGATTCTGACCTTGACGATTTAGAAGACTTCGTTCCAGTAGAAAAAGAAGAAGCGAAACCTTCCTCTCAGACAAAGGTTCGTCGTGGATATATTCCACTGAAGTTTCACTCACATGACGAAGCAGAGGAAGCATAGAGAACTCTTTATCATATGTATTATATCAGATTTGAAAGGCTGCAGGTTATCTTGCAGCCTTTAACATTTCCTCTAATTCTTCTACACTAAAGTTATAATGGGAATTACAGAAATGACAGTTTACCTCAATTGGTTTTCCTTCTTCGATCATATCCGCCAGTTCTTTTTTGCCGACACTGATTACCGCTCTTGAAACTCTTTCTTTCGAACAGTTACAGTAGAATTCTGTAGGAATCTTATCTTCAATCGTCATATCCATTCCTTCAAATAATTCTGCCATCATATCTTCCGGTGTCTCTCCTCTGTCAAGATGAGAGGTTACTGAAGTAAAATCTTTTAATCTCTCTTCTAATGCAGTAATTACTTCATCACTTGCAAAAGGCATCATCTGAATCATAAATCCACCTGCCTGCCTTACGGTATTCTCCTTATTCATAAGAACACCTAATGCTACGGAAGTAGGAATCTGTTCAGAAGAAGCAAAGTAATAGGTTAAATCCTCTGCAATTTCTCCTGTTATCAGGTTCGTCTGACCAGAATATGGCTCTTTTAAACCTAAATCTTTAATTACAGTAAGAACACCATTTCCGATTGCTCCACCTACATCAAGCTTGCCCTGTGCATTCGGTGGCAGCATAACGTCTTTATTGTAAACATATCCTTTTACTCTTGCCTTTGCATCAGAAGTTACAACAAGTCCTCGCATAGGACCGTCTCCTTTAATCTGTACGGTAACAATATCACTGTCATTCTTACACATACTTCCCATCATCGCTGTTCCGGTCATCAATCTTCCAAGTGCAGCCGTTGCGATAGGGCTTGTATTGTGAATCCGTCTTGCTTTTTCTACTAAGTCTTTTGTATTAGCAGCAAAAAAACGTACCTGTTTATCTGCTGCCATTCCTCTTATAATATAATCACTCATTCCGTTTCCTCCTGTTTCTCTTTTCCATTTTCCTGTGCAACCACTACGATACGCCCACTGTCTGTCCGTGGTTCCTGATTGCTGTATTCATCAAATGCCTGTAAAAATACAAGGCCGCTTTCTTCTAACATCTGCTTTATTTCTTGTAAAGAATATCCTCTCTGGATATGTTCTTCCTGAAACTTCCGATAACGATCTCCGTCTTCCTGCACAAACACTTTCAAATCAATATCGTTTAACTGACTTTCCTCATCGTACTCATTAAACCAGATAAAGCTTACGTCTTCCCGATCTTCTGCAATGACTGTCTCCCCAATCATATCACGATATTTATAATCCGTATTGAAATCAAATATAAAGAGTCCTTTCGGGTCAAGATAATTATTTACCAGACGGAAAACTTCTGTCAGATCTTCTTTTTCTGTAATGTAGTTTACACTGTCGCACACGGATACAACCGCCTTCACCGTACCATACAGCTCAAATTCTCTCATATCCTGTAAAAGATACAAAAACTCCGGGGATGTTTTTTCTCTGGCTATTTGAAGCATATCTACCGAATTATCTACACCAATCATATCAAATCCAACATTTCCAAGAAGTGACATCAACTTCCCAGTTCCACATCCAAGCTCTAATACAAGTCCATCTGTTATTTTATTTTTCTTTAAAATTGCCAAAATGAAATCTGCCCATTCTTCATAGGGCACGTTATCCATGAGTTCATCATAAACTCTCGCAAAATTTTCGTAGCTTCCCATTTATCTTTCCTCGTTTTTTATAAGAAATCCACAGCAAATATACCGTAAAATTCCCCCATTGTATTCTAACATTTTATAATAATGGTGCAAAAATTCGCAGTATTCCCTGTAGGAGCAGGAAAAACATATTTTTCTTACACATCTCCGGCATAATACGATTACAATCTTCTAATGTATCTAATATATCTTTCTTTATATCCATAACAGTATCATTATTATATAAGAAAAGTCCATTTTCAAAATGCAGATACAAACTGCGGTAATCAAGATTAATCGTTCCTACTGTAGCAATCTTATCATCGCATACCGCACACTTTGCATGAACAAATCCTGGCCGGTACTGGAATATCTGTACACCGCCCTCTACAAGCTGTGGATAATAAGACTGCGTTACCAGAAATATCATCTTTTTGTCCGGAATTCCCGGTGTGATAATCCGAACATCAACCCCTCTTTTTGCTGCAAGGATTAACGCGGTAACCACTTCATTATCAATAATCAGATACGGCGTAAAGAAATATATATACTTCTGTGCACTGTTGATTAAGTTGATATATACACTTTCTCCAACAAACTCCGAATCTAATGGATGGTCTGAATAGGGAAGAACGATTCCTCTTTCTTCTTTAGCAAGCGGCCTCACATCTTCCAAACAAAATTTCTCATAATCCAGTTTATCTTTTTCTAATGCAAAGGCATTCCACATCTGCAAAAACATCTGAGTCATGCTGTAAACCGCTTTACCTGTTATCCGCACACCATTGTCTTTCCAGTATCCAAAACGCTGCTTTTCATTAATATATTCATCTGCAAAATTAATTCCGCCGGTAAACGCAACATCCCCATCAATAACAAGAATCTTACGATGGTCTCTGTTATTAAATACCGTAGAGAAAATAGGAATATAACGGTTAAATACAATACATTTGATTCCTTTTTTGCGAAGGAAATCCGCATAATGTGACGGTAAGTTAAAGATACAGCCAACATCATCGTACATAACTCTGACATCTACTCCCTCTTTAACCTTTTCTTCCAAAATATCCAGAATGGTATTCCACATGATACCCTCTTCTATAATGAAATATTCCAGATAAATGTATTCCTTCGCCTTTCTCAATTCTTCAACCATTACTTTAAAGCAGTCTTCACCTGATGGATAATAATCCACCTTTGAGTCTTTGTAAGCGGGAAATCCTGACTGGTGCTCCAGATAGTAAATCTGCGAAGCCGTACTGCCGTCCTTTTCTTTCAACTCCTGCTCTATCTCCGGGTCAGCCTTTAAATGTCTTACACTTTCTTCGATCATTGGCTCTAACTTCCTACGAAGATAGGATATCGGCTGCTTTCCTCCAATCGTCAGATACAAAAGTCCTCCAAAAAGTGGAAACAGCAAAATAACAACAATCCAGCCCAGCTTAACAGACGGGTTGTCACTTCGATTCATAATGTATATCACTACTAAAATACTCAGTATTTTAAATGCCGCAGTAATATACTGACTGTAGGAAGTCACTTTTAGAAACATTCCGACAAACCACATAATTTGTAAAAAGATAAGAAAAGTTACGATAACAATACGCTGTGATAAAAATTTTAAAAACTTACGCATTCTCTCCACTTCTTTCCTGTAAATTCACGGGAATAAACTTTTTCAGAGAAAAAGAATATAAATAACTCTCGCTAACCCTCTTTCCTAAAATCTGTTCAAGGGCTGCTTTATAATATAACATCTGATTCCCATATCGGTCAAGAAGCAGACTCTCCTCCCCTTCTTTTATCCGGTCCGTCTTATAATCAATGAGCCACAAACTCTCTTCTGCCTCTCCGCATATATCAATAATTCCCTGTACAACAACAGTATCTTCTGCCTGCGTATCTGCATTCATTAATGAAACGGGAAGCCCGACTGTAAATGGCAGTTCCTTTCTCAAATTTCCCTGTCTGTCCATTTGAGATAATTTTTCTCCTATTTCAGAGAAAAGAAACGCTCCTATCGCCCTGTATAACCACTTTGCAGAAATCTTTTCTGATTCAGGATATGTGCCTTTCAATGCATCTATCCATTCAAAAAGCTGCTTTTTCGTCTGAATCTGTCCAAAAGGAAGTAATTCCATAATCTTATGGATAATCGTTCCTCTGGCAGTTGCTGCAATCTCAGACTTTTCTTCTTTTAAAAATTCCGGCATCTTAACTTCTTCCTCAAAGTTATTTTGTTCTGGCAGCATAATGGATGATTCTTCTTCTGGCAATGTGGTCTGAGAAAGTGTCTTTAACTCAGAAACAGAATACTTTCTTTTCCACTTTGTTGCGTCACGATTTGGATATTCATAAGAAAATGATTGTTCCACCATAGATACATCTGCTGGAATCACAACCGTGTCCATAAAAGTCTGATAAGAAAATTCTTCTTCCTGTTTCCTTTCCTTCTCAAAAAATGGAAGGATTTCTTCCCAGTTAACCAGTCTTGCCTTAAGCCAGCTGGCAGTTACTCCCTCAGAGTGCGCCTGTTTCTGCGTCTCCTGATTTTTCAAAAAACCTTCCCTCTCTTCTGACTTTTCCGACTGTGTACTCCGAAATTGATCTGCCAGTATAGGAAGAAGCCAGTCCATAGCGCTTGTCGCTCTCCACTTCTGTGTATTTATTTGGAGCCTAAGTCCTGCTTCTAAGTCCTGTGCCTTTATTGTTCCTGTAAGAATCAGCTTTCTCTTTGCCCTTGTCATCGCCACATATAAAATACGCATTTCTTCTTCTAAAGTATCTTTCCACACTTTTTCCTGAATCGCCTTTTTCATAAGCGACGGATGATGGAATCGCAATGTGATATTGACACATTCCATTCCAATTCCCAGTTCTGGATGACAGAGCATCGGTTTAGTCAAATCCATCCGGTTAAACTTTTTCGATAATCCACTGACGAATACTACTGGAAATTCCAGACCTTTACTCTTATGGATTGTCATAATTTTTACAACATTTTCATTCTCTGTTCCGCTTCCGGCCTCACCCATCTCAATTTCGTAAGACTTGAGCTGCTCCATATATCGATTAAAGTAAAATAATCCTTTAAATACCGTTTTTTCGTAATCTTCTGCTTTCTTTAAGAGCATCAGAAGATTCTCTTTTCGTTTTGCCCCATCCGGCATTAACTGTACATCATAGTAAAAACCAGTTCTCTGATAAATATCCCATAACAGCACTCCCAATGGCTGCTCCTTTTTTTGCTCGCGGAAATATTGTAAATCTTTATAAAAATGCTGAATTTTTGCTCGTAGTTCTTCCTCTGCTCCCTCCTGCAAATACAGGCACATAAGGTCATACAAAGTATATTGCTCTCTCATTGGCTCTCTTACGAGAATTCTAAGTTTAGTCAGTTCTTCCTCTGTAAAACCTCCAATAGAAGAAAGCATGACCGAAGCCATCGGGATATCCTGATACACATTATCTACCACAGAAAGATAATTCAGTATAATCGTAATCTCCCTTGTATGAAAATATCCTGTTTTGTTTTCACAGCTTACCGGTATTCCATTCTTCTCTAAAAACTCCGCCATTGGCTCCATTCTTCCGGCTCCTGAACGCAAAAGTATTACAATATCTCCGTAATGATATCCTTCTTCTATCAGTTCCTGTATTCTTTTTGTGATAAGAGCCGTCTCCGTCAGTACATCTTCCGGGGCTTCCTCTAAGGTCTGGACACTGTCTTTTACAAAGAATAGTAGTTCCGAAGTTTCTTTATCTTCCAGCATTGGGCCACCCTCACCAGCACGAAGAGCTGTCTCTTCATTGTAGTCTACACCACCAAAGTCTCTTTCCATCAAACGGGAAAATACATAGTTTGTAAAACAAAGTACTCCCGGTGCACTTCGGAAATTATCTCGAAGTTCTATAGAAACTCCCTCTTCCTCATTATGATATTTTTCATTTCTTCTTAAAAACAAATCTGGTCTTGCCTGGCGGAACCGATAAATGCTCTGCTTTACATCTCCTACAGTGAATAATGTATTATTATCTTTTTCTGATAACATTTCTAAAATTGTTTCCTGCACAAGATTCGTGTCCTGATATTCATCTACAAAAATCATCTTATACTTTTTTGCTAATGTTTTTGCTGTTTCGGAAGGATAGGCCTGCCCTCCCTCATCATAATGATCTACCAGGAGTTCTAGTGCAAAATGTTCTAGGTCATCAAAATCATATACATTTTTTTCTTTTTTATATGCAAGATAAATCTCTTCAAAACGCTGCGCAAGCACAATATATTCTTCTAAAAGAGGATAAATACCTGCTGCCTCTCTTTGCAGTTCTTCTGCCGGAGCAGTAAATACTGTTTCTTTTTGCTTTTGCAGCAGTTCTTTTACCTCCTGGTGCCATTCTTTTACTATCTCATAATCTGCCCATTCCTTATCTTTCTTTGTCGCTCTTGGAAAGGCCGGTACAGACCCACGAGATAATACCATATAATAAGCATCATAACTTTCTGTCTGTGAAAGTGCCTCCACATACTCTGATACATCCTGTAAAAGAACACCGTATTTTTCTGGAACTTCTTCCCCTGCTATATTCTTTAACAGCTTTGACAGCGCTTCTTTTTCCTGCAAAAGTTCCTTTTTCGCTTTTAAGAAAATAAGCATTACTGCTGGGGAATTGTCCCACTCTTTTGCCTCTGCAAGCTGCAATGCTTCCTGCTTTGTCTTTTCAAACCAGAAAGAAGCATTGGGGAAACTGCGAGAGAAGCGATATAAGTCTCCTACCAGTTCTTCTAAAACCTTATCACTTTTTCCTGGTGCATACGACTCTGCAAACTTCACAAAACTTTCCCTTCCAGAAGCATATGCCTCCTCTAACAATTGTTCTATTGCCTGCTGGCGGAGTAAGAACAACTCTCCTTCCTCCCCTATTCGAAAGGAAGGGTCAATAGAAAGTTCATTATAATGTGTACGAATTAAATGATTACAAAAGCTGTGTACTGTTGAAATATCTGCCTGTCTTATCTTTCGAATCTGCTTCCTTAAATAGTGATTCTCCGGATCTTTTGCCAGACGTTCTTCTAAATCCAAACTAATACGCTCTTTCATTTCTGCTGCTGCAGCGTTCGTAAATGTCATAACAAGAAACCGATCGGCCTCTACAGGATTTTTCTCATCCATAATAAGTTCCGCCATACGGCTTACAAGAACTCTTGTCTTACCCGCACCAGCTCCAGCAGATACCATGATATTTTTATCCCTTAAAAATATGGCCTGTTCCTGCTCTTTTGTGTAATTCATCTATTCTCCCTCCTCTCTGATTTTTTCTAAGACTTCCTCCACAGACATTCCCTGGAAACTCTGGTACTCATAACCTGGCAGCTTCGGATCAAATCCACAGACATCTGCGAAAGGACAGTAATCACAGGCTGTTCCTTTTTTATTTCTGTACGGTCTTGGATGAATCTCTCCTTTATAAATTCTCTCGCCTAATTCTGCCGCCTTTTTCCGGGCATAAGCTCCCATATAATGAAAGTCCTGCGTACTCATCACTGGAGAATTTTTATATGGTTCTCCAGACTTTTTCAGACGAATCGGCATAGATACAAAACCATCACTGCCCTCTTCTAACTTACTCAGTATATCCGCATCACTATTTGCCATTCCAGACAGTCGAAAATTTTTAAGAAGTTCGCTTTCTTCTGCATAATCTGCCTTTATAATTGGGTCTTGTAACTGATAATAGAAGATTCCGGCAGGAACAACAGGTTTATTATCGGGATTTTGTTCATTTTCTTTATAAATTTCTTCCGCTGCATTCATGTAAATGACAAGCTGCATCTCCAGTCCATAATAAAAGTCTTCCAATTCAAACTTTTTCATTCCAGACTTGTAGTCGATGACTTTCATAAGAATCTCATCATCATCCTCGCAGGTATCTACCCTGTCAATCACACCCTGCAAAAACATCTTTCTTCCATCTTCGAGCGGGACTTCCGCCTCTTTTAACTTTTTGTTTTTTCCAAAACTAAGCTCAAATCTATCTGGTTCGAACTGGCTGTTTTTCAAATGGACGCGCAGAACCTGAATTGTCCTTTTCATAATTCTCTCTACTGTTTTTATTTTGTACTGATTTCGAGAAGAACTCTGGAACACATCACTCAGATTCTCATCCATCGCTGTATGCAGCGCTTCTGAAATATATTGTTCCTGCACTTCATCCGGGATATTCTTCCAGCTATATTCCGACTCTTTTACCTTTCTGGAAAAACACTCTAATGCCTTATGAAAAAGATTACCAAGATCTATAGGACGAATCTTATATTCTTCTCTTTCTCTTAGTTCCAGACCATAAATACAAAAATATTGATATGGACAGGCTGCAAATCGCTCTAACCTTGTTACACTTCCTGAAAGTTCCTTTCCGTAAAGCTGCTCCAGCAATTCTTCTGAAAGTTCTGGTTCCTGATATGCATTTTCAATCCAATGTCCATATTTTTCCAGTTCTTTCCTTCCCTCACTCTGCTCTAACCAGTACTTTGCCAGCATAACAAAAGCCCTGTTCTTCCGTACTTTCTCGGGTTCTGTTTTTGCCTGAAGAAAACTTTCTATCAGAAATTCCCGACTGTCCTCCAGATTAAAGTAATATCTTCGCTCCTCTTCTGGATACTGTTTTCTCTTCAACTTTGGGAAAAGCTGGCTTATATTTTTCTGAAGAAGTGAAGGCCGCAATGCCGAACCGTCACTATCTGTCACAGAATAAGAAAAATATAATTCATCTGTTGGTTTGGCAAATGCCATGTACATATAAAATTCATCTTCCATCGACTGTTCTAGCAGGCTCTGCGATAAAGAAATACCACAATTTTTTAAAACTTCTTTTTCCTCATCACTGAGAAGTCCTCTGTCCTCTATATTCGGCGGTATCCTCCCATCGTTCATTCCTGTGATAAACAGCACCTTTACTTCATGCAGACGGGTACGCTTTAAATCACCTAGAACCACCTGATCCATTGTCAGTGGAACAACACCAAGGCCCAGCGCATCAAGACCCGCATCCACAATTTCTGCAAGTTCCTTTACCGCCATCTTTTCCTCACCGAAAATCATTACAATTTTATCCATGAGCGACAGTAAGAGGTCATATAACTGCCTATACTCAGCAGCTTTTACAAAGTCACTGTTTTCCTCCGCTTTTTGCGCCTGATTTTTGAGCTTCTCCTCAAAAGAAAGCTTTACCATCGTATGATACAATACTTCTATTTTGTCTCTTACACTAGCCTCTTTATCCCGCATGACTGAACAGAAGTTTTCCGTTTCTTCCATGAATTTCTCCTGTAAAAGAAGAAGTGCTTTTATCGCTGCCTCGTCTTTATTCTTGAGTCTCCTGTAAAATGGCTTCTTCCACATGGAATATCCCCTAACACCTGCATACAACACATAATTTTCCAGATAATCAGCATCTTCATCTATAAGATTAGACATTCCAGACTTCAGATAACGGAACACACTCTCATAAGAATATTCCATCTGTGCAAGATGAAAGAGGGAGCGAACTGCCTCAACTCCTGAATGATAGGAGACTTTCTTTTTCGTATCCTCGAATACCGGAATATTTAAAATAGCTGCCTTTCGTTTAAATGCAGAGGCATAATCGGCCACATCTCCTGAAAGCACTGCAAAATCGCGATAGCGGTAACCTTTTTGTCTTACAAGCTGCTCTATTTTGTGCATAACATAGTCTGCCTCTCCATCTGGATTATGGCACACTGTCATATGGATTCGTTCTATCTTCTTTGAATAAATCTTCCGGCTATTTTGAAATAGATTTTTTTCTAAAAATGCAAGTTCCGGATTATTTATAAATCTTGGAGAAACTGGTGTGTCAAGCTTTACGACCTCTTCTACTTCCTGCATATTTTCCTGACAGAGCATTAGCAGCGCATCCCCTGTCTTCTTACTGGAAGTGAATAAATCCTCAGGCATTCCCCTTTGTCCGGGCACAAATTCTGGAATTGTTATTGTCACGTTAATCTGCCCCGCAACCTTTAATAATTCCTTTAAAAATGCCAGCTGAACCGGGGTAAATCCTGCAAATCCATCAAAATAAAATACTGCATTCGTAAGCATTGGAGCTTCTTTGGCAAATTCTCTGGCAACATCAAGTATCTGTTCTGTTACCATAAATCTTCCCTCTATCGCTTTATCAAAATGTTCATAAATTCTGCCAAGTTCCTTGCATTTGTTAGAAAGAGCTTTATTCTCTCCGAGTTTCTCAGAAACTTCCTCTACCTGCTCCCAGGTTACCCCATATCCGATAAACTCCATTAACATAGACTTTAACTCATCAATGAAGCCTGCCTTTTTCATACTTTTTTTAAAATAAAGAAAATTATTCTCACCTTCCGAAAGAATCTTTCGAAGCATCATGGATACTCCTAAATCTTCAAGGATTTCTCCCGGCTGATACCCACATTCGTCAAAAATAC